>JABLTO010177576.1_pt1 | contig 30514 bp, 27 predicted proteins | sample 7160091 | NCBI WGS metagenome assembly JABLTO01 (sample SAMN14651225, study PRJNA627086) | human gut metagenome | isolation source: feces | host: Homo sapiens
ATGTGCTTACGCAGGTTTGCATGGATTCAGAGCAGCCGGAAACCATGGAGTTTGCCGCACGCCTGCGCGCCTGCGGCGCGCAGGCCGCATGCATGACAGGCAGTGGCTCCGCGGTATTCGGCATCTTTGCATCCCACGCAGAGGCAGAGCGCGCAAAAGGCGCTTTTGCGGATGCTGCGTTTGTGCAGGTATGTCGCACGCTTCCCTTTTCGGCGAAAACGTAGTATACTTCCTGTATTATTTGAATCGGAAAAGAATGAAGCTTGAGGAAAACCATCATGACGCATATTACGGAGCATAAAATCATCCATCTTATCGGAATCGGCGGCTGCTCGATGAACGGCCTCGCCCAGATTCTGCGCGACCGCGGCTATACCGTGCAGGGTTCTGACGCCAACGTCTCTCCATTTACGGAGCGTTTAAAAGAGCTCGGCGTGCCCGTTACAATCGGCCATTGCGCAGAAAACCTTGGCAATGCAGACCTGGTGATCTATTCCGCTGCCATCAAGCCCACAAACGTAGAACGCGTGGCCGCAGCGGAGCGCGGTATCCCGGAGCTCGAGCGCTCCGTTGCGCTGGGCCAGTTGACGGAAGGCTACAAGAATGTTGTAGGCATAGCGGGCTGCCACGGGAAAACCACCATCACCTCCATGCTTGCCTACATCTGTGAATCCGGAACGCTGGATGCCACGGTGCATATCGGCGGATTTGTGGACATTCTGCAGGGCGGCGTGCGCATCGGTGCGCACGACATGTTCATTACGGAAGCCTGCGAATATGTAGAAAGCTTCCTCACGCTGCGGCCAACCGTTGCGCTCATCAACAACATCGACGATGATCACCTCGATTATTATAAAGACATCGAGCATATCACGGAGGCCTTCCGCAAATTCCTTGCATTATTGCCCAAGGATGGCGTATTTATTGGTTGCGCCGACGACCCGCGCGTGCGCAGGCTTCTTGTCGAACACCGGGGAGCGCATATTTCCTATGGCATGGCAAACGCGGATTATACGCCCGGGAACATTGTCTATGACGCTTCCGGCGCACCCGCTTTCGACCTGCTTTATGAAGGCAAAAGCCTTGGCCGCATCGCGCTTTCCGTGCCCGGGGAGCACAATATCATAAACGCCATCGCGGCAGCTGCGGTTGCGCTTTATTTCGGCGTGCCCTTCCCTGCAATTGCACAAGCGCTGCACGCCTTTGAGAATACGCGCCGCCGCTTTGAGTTTTTCGGCGAGCGCAACGGCGTGCGCTATTACCACGATTATGCACACCATCCGGCGGAGATCAACGCCACCCTCTCCGCTGCTTCGCGCGTGCCGCACGGCAAACTCTGGTGTGTCTTCCAATGCAATTCCTATACCCGAGCAAAAACGCTCTTCTGCAAAAACGTAAGCTGCTTTGCACACGCGGATGAAACCCTTGTGCCGGATATTTACCCCGGCCGCGAAGCGGACGATGGCAGCGTACATGCGCGGGACATGGTGGCAGGTATACAAGCTGGCGGCGCCAAAGCGGTCTATCTTCCCACCTTTGAGGAGATCCGCGCATATCTGGATGCGCATGCGCAACCGGGAGACCTGGTTGTTACGCTGGGCTCGGGCGACGTTTACAAACAAACGCAAAAGCTCCTATAATCCACTGCACCATGAACCGCCCAGGCTGAGCCAGCCGGGGCGCAGAGGTTTTTATGTTTCGATGGCTTCCTTTTCTAACCTATGCCTTTGCGGCGCTTGCGACCCCCGGCCCGAACACCATCCTTTCCTTTTCCACAGCAAGCCGCGTGGGGTTCCGCCGCAGCCTCCCGTTTTGCGCGGGCGTATGGGTTGGTTTTTTCTGCGTTATGCTGCTTTGCACTGCGTTTTGCAGCCTGCTGCAATCCTATCTGCCCATGCTGCACCTACCCATGCTGATTGTAGGCGCGCTGTATCTAATCTACCTTGCCTGGCATACCTACAAAAGCACCGATGCGGTTTCTGCCGCAGGGGAAGCAGGGAGCTTTCGCAAAGGGCTTGTGCTCCAGTTTGCAAACATCAAGGTTTACCTCTGCTGCCTCATGGCGCTTGAGGGATACATCCTGCCTGCTTACGAAGGGCAGGCTCTGCCGCTTGCCGGGTTCGTTGCATTGATGCCGTCCCTTTCGTTCCTTGTCCTGTTGCTCTGGGCAGGATTTGGGGCTGCTTTGAGCCGGTTTTTAAACCGGTACCGCAAAGCCGCAAACACCGTGTTTGCGCTGCTGCTCGTATATTGCGCCATTGCGCTGTTTTTGTAAGAATGACTGTCGAGAGGATCCCATATGGTTTATCTTTCGCGCTTCACCTTCCCCGACCCGGATCAAGAATTCGATTTTTTCCTTTCCCAAAAGCGCACCTGCTATGATTCATTTTACCCCTTCCAGGTGCTTTCCCGCCGCGCATTCAGCGAGGTTGACTTTGCTCCGGTCACAATTTTTTATGGCGGCAACGGCTCCGGCAAAACCACAGCGCTCAACGTAATCGCTGAAAAGATCCGTGCGGCGCGGGATTCCGCGTTCAACAAATCCAACTTTTTCCCGGACTATCTGGCCCTCTGTGAAGCGGAATTTCAATTCCCGCCAGGCGGCTGCCGCATCGTCACAAGCGACGACGTGTTCGATTATATGCTCAATCTGCGCAATTTAAATGAAGGCATCGATGTGCGGCGGGAAGAGCTGTTCCAGGAATTCCTTTCCACAAAATATGCGCGCTTCCGCCTCGAATCCATCGAGGATTATGAAAAACTCAAGCGCAACAATAACGCAAAGCGCCTCACGCAATCCAAATTCGTGCGCGGGGAACTTATGGACAATGTGCGGGAGCATTCCAATGGGGAGAGCGCCTTTCGCTACTTTACGCAAAAAATTGGGGAAGATGGGCTGTATTTGCTGGACGAGCCGGAAAACAGCCTCTCGCCTGCCCGGCAGGTTGAACTTGTACAGTTTCTCACGGATTCTGTGCGTTTTTTTGGCTGCCAGTTTGTGATCGCAACGCATGCGCCGTTTATTCTTGCGTTCAAAGGGGCGAAAATCTACGATCTTGATGCCGATCCTGTAGACGTAAAACGTTGGACACAGTTGCCCAGCGTGCGCGCTTATTACGATTTTTTCCAGGCGCATGCGCGGGAGTTTGAAGGATAATATAGTTTGGTTTCTGCATTTTGGTGGCTTTCATGATGGAAATACAAGATATCATCCGCCTTTTTCATAAGGAGACACCCCTACGTTCCCGGCTGCGGGAAATTCGGCTGGAGCAACATGACAGCAGGTGGACCCTCCAGGTCGATTTCCCCAAAGCAAGCTATATGATCAAGCTTGCAGCAAATGGTTTTACCACCGAAGCAAGGGTGAGCCGGTGGAACGATATCATCAACGCATACAGGCAGATGGGGTATTACAGCCCGGCGCTTCTGCCAAGCATGTACGGGCGTTTTGCTGAAAAAGTCGTTTTCCGCAGCAAACAGTGTATTGTCTGGGAAGAAGAGTTTTCCGCGTTCCCGCTTCGGGAGACTTTGGATCAAAGCGTTTATACCGGTGCGGACGGGCGGTATGTTTACCATGACGAGGTGTTTGCATTTCTCGGCAAAGTTGCAGAAAAGCGTTTTTCCTTTTTCCCGTATCCATCGGGCTGGGCGCGATTTGTACCATTTGAGGCCGATGCAACAACAGATGAGGTTATGGAGTGTGTCCAAACATTGGATGCGCTTGTTCGGACACGCGCCCCGCAGTTTTTAACGCGCTGGGAACAGATTCTTCTTCTCTTTCATGAGAACCGAAAAAAGCTGGAGGCAATCTATGGCGGCCTTCCCACTTCCGTGTTCCAGGCCGACACGATCGGCAACAACCTGCTTCTGGATGCTACAGGGCATTTCAAAGGCGTGATCGATTATAACCTGGCTGGGGAGGATACTGCGCTCAACATGTTTCTTTCGATGATCTTGTTCGGTTACAGCTATCACCGTAAGCGCATCCACGCTCCCGGCCTGCTGAATGGGCTCAACCGGGAAACACAGGGTTCCATTGAGAGGATCGTGCTGGAAACGCTGAGTTACCTGCGCGGTTTTTACCGTTTCAGCCCGCTGGAAGCCAAGGCCGCCCCATTGCTATATCAATACATCAGCAGCATTGAGTATGCGGAAATCTCCGCGTTTAAGCAGCATGCTGACGATACAGCAAAACTCAGCCTGTTATTTGATTTCATGGAATCGCAGCTTTCAAACCACAGCATCCCATTTGAGGATGCAATGCTCGGATAACGATGGCGCACTGCATCATAAAGTTTCGCGCTGAAGCTTGAACCCACATTTTTAGATAGGCGGCAGAGCGGCTATCTACCAATCGCATTTTCTTTCGGAGCGTTTTCCAGCAAGGACTTGGAAAATTTAAAATGGAAATTGCGCATGCCTTCCCGCAGGTAAAAGCGGTGGGCATCCGCGCGGAGCTGGTTGCATGCAACCTCAATCTGCGTGCAGCCAAAATCCTTTGCGATACCGCAAGCGCGGCGCAACATCTCTTTCCCGATGCCCTGCCGCTGGTAGGAGGGCGCCACGGCAAACTCCATAATCTCCGCAATGCATGCGGCATGGTGGAGCTGCGGCTCAAACCGTAAATTTAAAACCCCGGCCACCATATTGCCACACGCGCAAACAAGGCAATGATATTGCCGGCTGTCTATCTGCGCTTTCCAGATCGCAGAAAAGCGTGCAAAGGGGAGCTGCCTGCATTCCATTTCGCAGATTCGCGCATAGACCTCTTTGCAATCATCCAAGCCTGCTTCTCGATACACAAACGTTTCCTGCATCCACAATCCTCCCAATCGCAGTGTAGCTGGCGCCCTGCCCATTTGGGCCCGGTGCGCCAAAATTGGAAAAGGCCGCCAATATTTTCCGCTTCCAATCTGGCAAAAAAGCTTAGCAGTTCAAGGAGCAGCCCAAAGGCTCCAATTAATTGAACGGCGCACAAGGTGGAGTGCTCCACAAAGGAGCAGGTGGTTCCTTTAGGGGTGTGGTAAATCCAGAAAAGCCCTCTGCAAAACGAGGTTTTCTTCCACGGCTTCTGTCCATGCCCTGCCATAAAGGGGGCGTCATGCAAACCGCAAGAAACGCCAGCCACCTTGTGGATAGTTTAAAGCGGCGGATGTTCCCATCCGCCGCCCTTTTTATGCTCCCGGCCTATTCCCGGGTTTTACCCATGCGGCCGGGCTTATTTCCCGTGGTTGGCCGCGTAATAGTTCATGAGGCAGCCATCGAGGAGAATCTGCTTCTCATCTGCCGTGAGGCCCTTGATGTAGAGGGTAATATCCTCCACCGCACCGCTCTTGCGGATGACCTTTGCAGGGATTTCCTCCGTTCCATTTTCCACCGCCTTGCGGATTCCGGGCACAAACACCATGTCGCCATCCTCATAATCGAACTTGGTGCCTTCTGCGAGCGTGAAGGGCAGAATACCCCAGTTGATGCAGTTGCTGCGGTAACGCTTGGTAGCATATTCATAGCAGAAGTTGGCGTAGCCGCCGAGCACCTTCTGGCAGGATGCAGCCTGCTCGCGCGCAGAGCCATCGCCGGGCTTATTGGCAAAGATGGCCGAGCCGGTGCTGGTGGTCTTGATGAGCGTCTCCGCATCGCCGACCTTGGCAAGCGCATCCATGATCTCCGCGGGTTTTTCGCCCGCGATGCGCGCGTTCTCAAGCGCCTGGCTTGCCTTGCTGCGGCCCACATATTCCGGCACACGGCGGGAAAGCGCAAACTCGGAAAGGCGCAGCGGGTTGGATCGGTAGGAGCTCGTTTCGCCGGAGGGAATGAGTTCATCCGTGGTGGTCACCGGGTCGTTGATTACGGCCGCGAGCTTCACAAGCAGGTTCTCGTTGAGCGCATACATCTTCGGCCAATCCGTAATGTTGGGCCCAAGGCGCAGCTCTTCGGAAGGATTCGGCTTGCCATAGCCATTATAGACGCGGCGTTCATAGACGGATTGATCGAAATGGTAATCGATCTCGGGCATATCGTAATCCACGTCCGTCGCGGCAGTGATCACACCGTGGTTGCGCGCAGTTGCCGCGATAGAGCGGGCGTCCATGAGCGCAACGGTTGCGATCTGGCCTTCGCCGGGCTTAGAGCCTTCCCGGTTGGGGAAGTTGCGCGTGGTGTGGCGGAGGGAAAGTCCATTATTCGCCGGCACATCGCCTGCGCCGAAGCACGGACCGCAGAAGCTGGGCTTGATGATCGCGCCAGCCTCAAGCAGCTCGGCGGAAGCGCCCACGCGCGTAAGCTCCAGGCTTACGGGGACGCTCATCGGATACACAGAGAGGCCGAAATAGCCGTCGCCCACGTCGCCGCCCTTCAAGATGGCAGCCGCCTCCATGATGTTATCATAGGTTCCGCCCGCGCAGCCTGCAATAATACCCTGGTCTGCGAGGATGGAGCCATCCGGCTGCACCTTGCTGACGAGGTCGGTTTTTGCCTTGGGGAACTTCTTCGCCGCTTCGGCCTCAACCTCAGCCAAAAGCGCTTTGGCATTCTTCTGGAACTCATGGATGGTATATGCCTTAGAGGGATGGAACGGCAGCGCAATCATGGACTCCATCTTATCGAGGGCGATGTGGATCATGCTGTCATAATAAGCCACCTTGCCGGGCTTGAGTTCCTTGAACGCTTCGGGCCGGCCATATACATCATAATAATGCTTGACCTGCTCATCCGTTTCCCAGATGGAGGAGAGGCAGGTGGTTTCGGTGGTCATAACGTCGATGCCGTTGCGGAATTCCACGGGCAGGTTCGCAACGCCGGGGCCTACGAACTCAAGCACTTTATTCTTTACGAAGCCGCTTTCAAACGTTGCCGCAACAAGCGCAAGCGCAACGTCATGCGGGCCGATGCCCTTCTTCGGTGCGCCAGTGAGGTACACAAGCACAACTTCGGGCGCAGGTACATCGTAAGTGTTTTTAAGGAGCTGCTTTACAAGCTCGGGGCCGCCTTCGCCAACGCCCATGGTGCCAAGCGCGCCATAACGGGTATGGCTATCGGAGCCGAGGATCATGCTGCCGCAGGCTGCAAGCGCCTCGCGGGCGTAGCTGTGGATGACGCTCTGGTTCGCCGGCACATAGATGCCGCCATATTTTTTCGCTGCAGAAAGGCCGAACACGTGGTCATCCTCATTGATCGTGCCGCCAACGGCGCAAAGGCTGTTATGGCAGTTGGTCATGGCATAGGGCAGAGGGAATTCCTTGAGCCCGCTTGCGCGCGCAGTCTGGATGATGCCAACGTAGGTGATGTCGTGCGAAACGAGGCAATCGAACTTGATGCGCATCTTCTTGGGATCATCGGATACATCGTGCGCGCGGAGGATGGAATACGCGATGGTGTTTTCGCGCGCCGCATCGGGGCTCGCGCTCATCGGCGCGCCTTCCTGCGGCTTGCCGTCCACGAGGTATACGCCGTGGGAGGTCAACTCGATCATGGTTTTCTGCTCCTTCTGAAGTAATTTGGTTTTGTGGTGTTGTATATAAGGGAAGCGCCGCTTCGCGGCAATTTCATCTTATCGCAAGGAAATTCGGATTGCAAGGGATGCGCCTAAGATATACTTGTATACATTTGCAGCGCTCGCCGCGGGAAGCAAATATTCACAAATTGCTCTCGCCACGCGCGGTTGTTCGCCCGCGTATTGCGTGTTATAATGGGGTTGCTATGAACTGGTGGAAAGCAAACAAGCTTCAAAGGCGGCTTTACGTCTGCATTGCGCTGCTGTTCGCAGCGGTATTTGCCTATTATGCCATCGTGCGCGCGGATACGCTTGCGGGCCTTTTTGCCGCGGCGCTCTCCTGCCTGCTGTTCGCGCTCTGCACGCTGCGCACGCTGGATGTTGCGCTCTCATCCTTCACGGCAGAGCCGCTCCCTTCGCCGGATGCGCGGCTTGGGCGGCGCAGCCTAAGGCGCGATAAGCGCCACCCGTGGGCACGCATTATCCTGTTTATGCTTATCACGCGCCTGTTCCTCTTTGCGCTTGCCTATGCCCTGCGTGCTACAGGCGGCGTTTACGAAGGCGGCATCTGGGATACGTTGCAGGCCTGCTGGCTCAAGAGCGATTCCCCCAGCTACCTTGGTATCGCGGAAAACTGGTATGTAACGGAAGGGGATCCGCGCTTTCACATCGTCTTCTTCCCGTTTTACCCCATCTGCATCGCGGCATGCAACTGCATCACGGGCAATTCCTTCGTTTCCGCAATGCTCGTTTCCTCGCTTTGCGCCATTGCATCTGCGATTTTTATCTACGAGATCGCCGCACTTGATTATCCGCGGGAAACCGCCTTGCGGGCCATCAAATTCCTGTTTTTGACACCGGCGGCGTTCTTCTTTGCCGCGCCGATGACCGAGAGCCTGTTCCTTCTCTGCTCGCTTGCATGTGTATATCTGGTGCGCAAAGGGCATTTCCTCTGGGGCTGCCTTTTGGGCGCGCTCGCTTCCTTTACGCGTTCGCTCGGCGTAATCCTGCTCGCGTTCGTGTTTGTGGAATGGCTTTATGCGTTCCTGCGCGCCAAACGCATCGAAACGTTTGGGGAGACCCGCAAAGCGTTCATCTGGAAAGGGCTGTGCATGCTGCTCATCCCGCTGGGCCTTGCAGGATACCTTTTCATCAATTACGCCGTCACAGGCGACCCGTTCAAGTTCATGCAATATCAGAAGGAGCACTGGAGCCAGGGATTTGGACTGTTCTTTGAAACCGCCGCCTATCAGACGGAATACGCGCTTTCCGCTGCCGCAGAAGGGAACCTGCGTCAGCTCTTTGGACTTTGGCTTCCCAACCTCATCTATTCCTTCGGCGCACTCGGCCTCATCGCAGCCGCAGCGAAGCGGCTTCGGCCTTCCTACTTGGTTTATTTCCTCGCCTATTTTGCCGTTGCAATCGGCGCGACGTGGCTCTTGAGCGCGCCACGTTACCTTGCGGCTTGTTTCCCGCTCGCTCTTGCGCTTGCAGCCTGCGCGGATACGCGCAGAAAGGATGCGATTGCAACCGCGTTTTCTCTCGCAGGACTTGTTGCATACCTGGCCATGTATGTAAACGGCTATCCTGTATATTAATCTTAACGATCCAGCAAACGCCGCATGCGCAGGGAAATCCTGCGCGCGGTTTTATCACTTGATTTTTAGGGAGGCACTCATGAAACAGGCAAAACGCATCGTCGTCGTCATCGATATGCAAAACGATTTTATTTCGGGTGCGCTGGGCACGCCCGAGGCAAAGGCAATCGTTCCTGCCGTTGTCGCGCGCATACAGGCGGAGCAGGCGGCAGGATCGCTGCTCGTTTTTACGCGGGATACACATGGCCCCGATTATCTTGCAACGCTTGAGGGCAAGCTGCTCCCCGCGCCGCATTGCGAAAAGGGAACGGAAGGCTGGGAGCTTGCGCAGGAAATCGCGCCATTTGCGCAAAATGCGATCCTCGTTGACAAGCCCACGTTCGGCAGCGTCGCTTTGCCCGCCCTCTTGCGCCCGCATGTTGGGCCGGATACGGAGTTTTTGATTTTCGGCCTTTGCACGGATGTATGCGTGGTATCCAACGCGCTCCTCTTGCGCGCGCATTTCCCCAATCACCGCATTTTCGTGGCCCCGGATTGCTGCGCAGGCATTACGCCGCAAAGCCATGAGGCCGCCCTTACCACCATGGCCATGTGCCAAATCCAACAAGCTTAAGGCAGGAGGCGCTTATGCAAAAGCCCGTATTGACCATCCTCGCTGCCGGCATGGGGAGCCGCTATGGCGGCGGCATCAAGCAAATGGACCCCGTTGACGCAGAAGGCTGCTTTATCATCGACTATTCGGTCTATGATGCGCTGCGCGCCGGGTTTGAAGAGGTTATATTCATCATTAAGGAAGCCATTGCGCATGATTTTGAGGCCACCATCAGCGCGCGCGTGGCGCCGCACATGCAGGTGCGCTACGCCTATCAAGAGCTTAGCAAGCTCCCTTCCGGCATCGCAGTGCCGGAGGGGCGCGTAAAACCCCTCGGTACGACGCACGCGTTGCTCTGCGCAGAGGAAGCCATTGCCGGGCGTCCGTTTGCCGTCATCAACGCGGATGATTACTACGGCCCCGAAGCCCTCCGGCTTCTTTACTCCTTTCTTTCCGACCCCGCGCAGGCGGATGCACATCTCGCCGTAGGCTACCGCCTTGCAAATACGCTCACCGACCACGGCAGCGTGAACCGCGGGGAATGCGTGGTGGAAAACGGCTTGCTTACCAGCATCAGCGAGCGCCTTGGCATTACAAAAGCGCCCAGCGGCGCCCAATACCAGGACGCTGCCGGAAACGCCGTGTTCCTGCCGGCAGACACCACGGTTTCCATGAATTGCTGGGGCTTTCGCCCGGAACTGTTCCCGTTCCTGCGCGCCCGCTTCGAGGCGAACCTCGCCGCTGGGCTCGCCGCAAACCCGCTCAAATATGAAGACTTGCTTCCGGATGCGGTCTGCGCGGCCATCCGGAGCGGCAACGCGCGCGTGCGGGTGCTGCCCACGCATGAAAGCTGGTTTGGCGTAACCTACCAGGAAGATAAGCCTTTGGTGATGGAAAAGCTCCGCGCGCTCAAGGCGCAGGGCGTTTACCGCGAAAGGCTCTGGAGCTGAACATGCGCGTTCGCCCTTATGAACCCCGGGATCGCGCGCGCCTAAGGGAGATCTGCCTGGCTACGGCAACGCCGCGCGTCTATGAAGATGCGGCACTGCGGGAATGGATTCTCCTCATGTACAACGATTATTATACAGCGTGTGAACCCAAAACCTGTTTTGTCGCTGTAAACGATGCGGACGAAGCCGTGGGCTATGTGATTTGTGCGCCCGCATATTGGCGGTACCGCCTGCGCTTTCTGCCCTATCTTCTCCGCGTCTCACGCTGTTCGCGCAACGCAGCGCGTAACTGGTTGTTCCACCAGGTGGAAGGCAGCTTTGCGCGCTCATACCCCGCGCACCTGCACATCGACCTTTTTCCGGAATACCAGCGGCTCGGCCTGGGACATCAGCTCATGGATGCGCTGTTTACCGCCCTCCGGGCGCGCCATGTGCGCGGCGTAATGCTTGGCTGCGGGAAGAACAACGAAAAAGGGAATGCATTCTATCAAAAGTATGGGTTCACGCGCCTTGGCGAAATGCGCGGCGCTGTGCTTTGGGGATTCAAGCTTGCATGAAGTTGCATGAAGGCATGTGTTGCCTGCTTGCTGTTTTAAGGCGCCCCGCCGCGTCTGCGCAATTTGGCTCGTTCCAAACGAGAAGCCCCAGGGAAGCGGTGCCCAGGAAACCCGCGCCATGCAGGGAGCATATTCGGGCGGTATATTGCCGTCGTTGGGAGGCATACCACGGCAGGTATGCCTCTTTTTTATATCTGCCCGCTTCATGGGCGCAGCTCAAGTTCGGCTCCATTTGCTCTGACGCAAGGCAATCGGCCCCAAGCAGGATAGAGGCTGCCAACACAGCGCCGGGGCGAATGGAGCCGGACTTGGCCGTTGCGTTTCTATGGTACCGCCCCTTTCGGCAACGCTTTTTGGATTGCCGAAAAAACTTGGATTTGAAGCCGCAGTTGCGGGGCACTTCTATCGCCTTTAAAAAATCCCCATGCGGCAAATTCTCCTTCGCATGGCATTCTACGATGGGATCATGCGAATCTCCAATGCCTGCTCATGTTTTGCAAGCCTTCCATGGGTGAGCCCTGCCAGAACGCATATCTGCAAAAGCTTTTTCTTCCACGCAAATCCCGGCGCTTTTTAGGCTTTTTCTCCAATTGCAAAATATTTTTTAGGACTCTTTACTTTTTGTTTGTTCTAAGATATGATAGTTTGGGTCTGGATGGGTCAGTCTAAGGCAGGAGGAAAAAGCCATGAACCAATTCTATGATACGATCATCGTCGGTGCAGGCCCGGCGGGCATTTTCACCGCGCTTGAGTTGATGAAGCACGATGCAAGCAAAAAAGTCCTGCTGATGGACAGCGGCCGGGCTATTTCCGAGCGTAAATGCCCCGCGCGCATCACGGGCAAATGCGTGGGGTGCACGCCCTGCGCCATCATGAGCGGCTGGGCGGGCGCAGGCGCATTTTCGGATGGAAAGCTTTCCCTCTCCCACGAGGTGGGCGGCAACATCACAAAATACATTCCCGAAGCGGAGGCACAGGCGCTCATTGACTATGCGGATTCCGTTTATGTGGGTTTTGGCGCGCCGGATGCGGTGCATGGCCGCGGAGACCCCAAGGTTGCGGAGATCGCCTATGAAGCGAGCCGCCATAACATCCACCTGGTGCGCTGCCCCGTGCGCCATATGGGCACGGAGTATTCAGCCATCGTGCTCGAAAACATGTATAAATGGCTGATGGAGCATGAAACCTTCACTTTCATGGGCGGCACCACGGCAGAGCATGTGATCCTGGAGGATGGGCGCGCAGCCGGCGTGCATTACCGTTCCTGCACGGAAGAAGGCGACCTTTTCGGGGAACACATCGTCATTGCTCCAGGCCGCGGCGGCGCACAGTGGCTGCAAAATGAGGGCAAACGCCTGGGCCTTTCGCTTTCCAACAATGAGGTGGACATCGGCGTGCGCGTAGAGGTCCCCAATTCCATCATGGACCATCTCACGCAGCACCTTTATGAGGCAAAGCTCGTTTATTATGCGGACACGTTTGAAAACAAGGTGCGCACGTTCTGCATGAACCCGGGCGGCATCGTGAGCGAGGAGCACTATGAAGGCGGCATCGCCGTGGTAAACGGCCACAGCTACCACGACGCGAACCTCCGCACGGAAAACACGAATTTTGCCGTGCTGGTAAGCACGCATTTCACCAAGCCCTTCGATGAGCCGATCAAGTACGGCAACTATATTGCACAGCTTGGCAACATGCTCACCGGCGGCGGTGTGATGGTGCAGCGCCTGGGCGACCTTCTGCTCGGCCGCCGCACGGATGCTTCCCGCCTTGCAAAATCCACCACGCGTCCAACGCTTACGACCGCCGTGCCGGGCGACCTTTCCTTTGTTCTGCCGCACCGGCACCTCACGAGCGTGATCGAAGCCCTGCGTGCCTTCGATAAGCTCGCACCGGGCCTCTACTCCCGCAACACGCTTCTTTATGGCGTGGAAGTGAAATTCTACTCCTGCAAGCTCGAGGTAGACAACCGCTTCCGCACCGCCGTGCCGGGCCTCTATGCGATTGGCGATGGCGCCGGCATCACGCGCGGGCTGATGCAGGCAAGCGTCACAGGCGTGATCGTTGCGAGGGACATTCTTGGCAACGGAGACGGCAAATCGGCTTAAAGCGCGTGCGCATAAAGGCCTTTGGAGAAGGTGATGCAGGGCTTCTTCTCGCGTTGGAAGCCTGCCTTTGCACACCGGATGCAGGCTGAGCTAGACGTTGGGAAGCCTGCCTGGGCTTTGGCCTTTCCAATTCCATAGCTTTACAGTCGGCCACAAGCAGCTTTTGAAGAAGTGGCCTTGCACCAAAGGCGCAGTTAGGGATCCGTGTGCGGAAGCCCTTGGCTCCGCAGGGTTTTTGCGGATTTGCCGCGCATGTTGCCTAATCCGCGCAAGGCTCTTAGGGGCTGTGACCCCGAACCTTTGGGATTTTCAACAGGCCCGAAGAAATGGCGAAGAAGTGGCGCAATGCCACTTCTTTAAGTTTTGCCTCTATTTTTCATCTTCAGCACAGGCGGTAAACTGCAAGGGAAGGGCCCCGTGGGGATTGCATGCATGCTAAAGGGCGCTCCATTGGGCGGAGCTCCCTTGCAGCGTTCTTTTATGTGCCCAAATGAACGCGGTTCATCCGTTTTTTAGGAATGCGCTGCATTTCTTTAGGATTGAGCAGCGCGGCGGCTTATCCCTCGCAAACGCGCAAAAACCCTATAGCTCCCTGCAAAGGGGTTCACCGCTTTTTAGCTTTATTCCTCCACGATCTCCGCGCGAAACACGTTGATGGTATCCGCATCCGGGCAGCAGAAGGTGGCACAGCCCTTAGGCTGGCCCGGGATGCTCCCGCCATAGCGGAGGATATCCACAAATGGAAACGCCACATGCATGGCCATAGGGCATAGCTTACCGCGCTCGGTATCAAAATCGAAGCTATCCCCAACCCGGTGGCCGCGATGGCAGGGCCTCTCGCCCTTTCGTTCGATCAACGTAATGCGGATTCTTGGTCTGCGCATAGCTTTTTCTCCTTTACATTGCAAATATTACCATCAATCGGAAAGGATCCTGCCATCGGAAGAAAGCGTGACCACCTGCCAGGGAATCCACTTGCCGCTTCCCTGCAGCGCAGATTTAACCGCCTTTTCGATGCCGCCGCAGCATGGCACTTCCATGCGCACAACCTTAATGCTCTTTATGGTATGGTTGGTTAAGATCGCCTGCAGTTTTTCGCTGTAATCCACCGGATCGAGTTTGGGGCAGCCGATCAGCGCAACGCGGCCGCGGATAAAGTCCCGGTGAAACGCCGCATAAGCATACGCGGTGCAATCCGCCGCAACAAGCAGGTGCGCGTTTTCAAAATAGGGCGCGCTGGGCGGAACAAGCCGCAGCTGCACCGGCCATTGCCGCAGCTGCGATTCCATGGGTTGCGCGCTGCATGCCGCGCTCTCCTCCGCCGGGCGCGCGATAGTTTTCGCCTGCGTGCCGGGACACCCGCAGGGCAGCGGTTCCACTTGCGCCTTTTTTACCGCTCCCGCATCATATGCTGCAGCTTCCCGTTCTACAAAGGAAATCGCCCCGGTTGGGCACGCGGGCAGGCAATCCCCAAGCCCATCGCAGAAATCCTCCCGCATCAACCGGGCCTTTCCATCCACCATGGCGATCGCCCCCTCATGGCAGGCTGCCGCACAAAGGCCACAACCGTTGCACCGTTCTTGATCGATCTCAATGATTTTGCGGATCATCCATTTGCCCTCCTTTATCGCTTCTTGACTTTTCAAACACATCATACTATACTTCCAGCAATAATTATGTTGTTATTCCAACAAAATGAGGTGCAACCATGGAAGCGTCCTTTTTGATGCAAAGCGCGTTGTTCCGCGGCATTTCCCTGGAAGAAGCGGCTGCTGTGCTGCAATGCCTGCAGGCCGTGGAGCGCAGCTATCCCAAAGGTGCGCTGATCTGCCGCCAGGGCGAGCCTGTGCAGGCGGCAGGGCTTCTGCTTTCCGGGGAGGTTCACATCGTGCAGGACGACCTTTGGGGAAAGGAGAGCATCCTCTCCCGCGTCGGTCCGGGCGAGCTTTTCTCGGAAGCTTATGCGGCCGTGCCCGGTACGGTTTCGCTTGTAAACGCCATAGCCGCCCGGGAAAGCCGCGTACTGCTGCTAAGCGTCGCACGCGCCATGCAGCCCTGTGCGCATGCCTGCCCGTTCCATGGGCAGCTCGTGCGCAATTTTCTTGCCTGCATGGCGGAAAAGAACCTGCGCCTTGCCCAAAAAATTACGCATACCTTACCCAAAACCATTCGGGGCAGGGTGCTTTCTTACCTTTCTGCAGAAGCCATTCGGCAGGGTGGACGCAGCTTCACGATCCCGTTTTCCCGCCAACAGCTTGCGGATTATCTCTGTGTAGAACGAAGCGCCCTTTCCGCAGAACTGAGCAAAATGCGGCAGGACGGGCTCATTGATTTTCACAAAAGCGCGTTTTCCTTAAAAGTGCAGCACATGGAATATTAAAAGGCAACCTTGGGGGGTTGGAAAAGCTTACACCACTTTTTCTGGATTCCCCGGCTTTCCTGTGCCGGAGCTGCGGTTGGGGAGCCATGGGAGTTTTTGCTACCCAAAGCTTATTTCGGATTTGCCAAACTCCCCAAACCCTAAAGCGTTTTTCGCCAGGCTGCGGCAACCTCGAGGCTGCCTTGCTTCACGTATTGATCTTGAATCATTCCTTGTGTGTTCGATCAGCATCCATCAAAAGCTTGCATCGGATTGGGCTGCATAAAGCAAATTGCCCGAAAAAGGCGGAGGTGTGCCTGCCCAATGGTGTGCGGCAATCCGCAAAAGCCTTGCAGCGCCCTGCCGGAAATCATGAAAGCCATAAGAGAGCGTCCGCAGGCGGCGCCCTAAAAGGCTGCGCTTAGGCTTCTTGGGCAGTGGCAGCCCGCAGGCGCGGGGAATAAAGCGGAAATGCCCCCTTAGGCAAATCTTGCAAATAAGCTGTGCCGCTTGGTTTTGTAACCTTAAAAAGGGAATGGCAGCACCGGCCCGCTGCGTTTTGCGCCCGAAAATGCAAACGGAACAGCGAGCGCAAATGCCCGAACCGGCAAGTTCACACGGGCTTAAACTTGAAGCAAATGCCTCCTTCGGGATGTGCCAAACATGCAAAGCCCTGTGCTGCAGCGGATGTCACACCATTCCAGCCGTGCCAAAAGCACAGAAAACGCGCACGGCCCTCCGTTTCCCCGGCAACCAAAGGGCGGCCCGAAGGCCGCCTAGCCTGCAAGGACTGCGCCCGCCCTATGCGTCAGGGAAATGCTCGGATTTCTGCGAAACGGATCCAAGGCCGCTGATGGATTGCGTCACAACCGGCGTGCCGTAGTATTCGATGCTGCCAATGCCGGAAACCTTCGCTTCAAGCTCATCCACAACGGAAATGACCATATCACCCGCGCCGGAGATCTTCGCCTCGAGCGCATTGCAGATAAGGCCTGCCCCTTCGATGCTGCCTGCGCCGGAGATATGAAGGCTCGCCCGATCCACAGCACCATAAAGCGTAAACATCCCTGCGCCCGAAATCCTGGCTTCAAAATCGCTTCCATAGAGGTTGCTCACGCTCCCGGAAGCCGCACCGCTTACGTTGAGCGCCAACGCCCCGGGCGCGTCGTTTGCGTCAATTGCAACCTCATAACCGCCGGAAAGATCCACCTCGTTGAACAGCGCATGAATTGTCAATTCAAAGCGCTCGGTTTGTATGTTAAGCGCCCGCGCCGGCGCAACACGCAGGATGCCATTGCGCACGGTGATCGCAAAGCCATAATCAAGCAAATCCCTGCTGACAACAGCCTCCACCGAAGGCGCATCAGAATACACGATGTTGATCGCCACGTTCTCCGAATTGGTAAAGGTCATGTTCGCGATTTCGATGCGGTAAACCTGCTGTGCATCGGGCGTCGCCGAAAGCGTGGTGTAATCGTTTGAAAGGGTCACATGCCGCGGAAACAGCGCAAGGGAAAAGCAGCCGCTGCCCGCCAGCATCCAGGCAAGCACCAGCGCGCACACAAGCGCAAAACGCAACATCCTTTTCCCGCTCATTCCGTTTCCCCCTGCTCTTCATAATAATTTGGCCTGCGCGCATAGCGGAACACATCCCCAGCGCGCGTTACCACCACATTATCAAACCCGGCGGCGCAATGGGCAAACACGGGCGTTCCATCCTCGCAAAAGCCGATGCAGATGCCAATATGGTTTCCTTGATTGGTAGGATATGCATTCTGGAACACGAAATCCCCTACGCGCAAATCCTTCCAGGCAATTCCTGTTGTGCGATCCCACTGCGTCCAGGTGCCCATGCCGATCTTATCTTCCACCTCGGCTGCACTGAGCCCCTGCTGGATGAAGCACCATGCCACAAACCCGGAACAATCGAGCCCATAGGGCTTCATCGTGCCCGTGCTCTCGCTGCCCTCGCCCGTGACTTCCCGAATTTCCCCCCAAGCAGGGTCTTCCCCTACGGCACTGCTTTTTCCGCCCCAGAAGTAGTGCACCTTCCCCACAAGGCTCACAGCATCCTCTGCAACAGCAAGGCGCAAAGCATCCCCTTCCGCCTCCGCACCGCGCAGGAGCGCATAATCGATCTCCTCCGCGCTCAGCGGAACGTATTCCGCCCGCTTCACTGCACGCTCGATGGCCTGCGCGCCAAAGAACAAGCCCGCTAAAACGCCAACTGCGAGCACGAGCACCAGAAGCCGCCGCGCGCGCGGGGCAAGCCGCCTCTTCTTTTTCGTTTCAACTTTCGTATTCATAGGTTGTATGGTAAAGCATTTCGCCGCCCATTACAAGGCGGCGAAGATTAAAAAAAGATGAATTTGTTCTAATCCGCTCGGGTCATGCATGCCCGTGCTTGTAAAGCTGCCGGTTGTCAAGCGCCCATTGCCGCTCGGAAAAGCCGCCTTCGGGCACGTTGGCAAGCGCATCGAACATTTCAAACAGCTTGGAATCCAGCACGTCCAGCTGGCTCACAAGCTCCGCTTCCGGGAACATGGGCGGGCGGGGCGAGCCGAATTCCGGCACGCCATGATGCGCAAGGAGCATGTGCTCAAGCAGCATGGTGGTCTGTTCATTGGTCATCAGCTCTGCCGCTGCGCGCTCCACCATCGCCATGCCCATATTGATGTGCCCAAGCAGCTGCCCTTTGGCGCTGTATGCGTTTGCAAGGCCGATGTTTCCCACGGTCAGCTCCTGGGTTTTGGCGATGTCATGCAGGATGATGCCCGCATAAACAAGCTCCTCGGAAAGGGCTGGATACAGCGGCTTATAAATGGCGCAGACTGCCTTTGCCGCTTTAAGCATGGTGGAGGTATGGTATAAAAGCCCGCCGCGCATTGCATGGTGCAGCTTGAGCGCAGCCGGATAGCGCAAAAGCGCATCCCGGTTTTCCCGCAGGATATACTGCGTAAGCATCCTCAAATCCTCATCCTGGAAGCCCTGCGCGCATTGATAGAGCGCGTCGTACATCTCCTCGGGCGCATAAGGGGCGCAGGGCACAAGCTCCGCCATATCCACCGCTTCATCCGCTTTAACGTTGCGGATGCGGTCGATCTTGAGCTGCTCCTCCTCCTTCCAGAGGTTGATCGTTGCGCGCACTTTGATAACGGTATCGGCCTCATAGGTGCCATGCTGCTCCGGCGCATAATCCCAAAGCTTGGCGGCGCATTCCCCGCCTGCATCCGCGAGGATAAAATCAAGATAGTTGCTGCCCTTGACGTTGCTCTTTTGCGCAACGCTCTTGATGATGCAGTACCCTTCCACCTGGTTCGTTGTGGCGTTATGGATTTTCGAAAGCAGATGCATTCTGCCCATGGGGATTCCTCCGTTCGCATGTTCTATGACGTTTTTTTATTATACCAGATGGACGCCGGCTGCGCCAATGGGAATCTAGCGCCGCGCTGCCCGTGACGCGAGCGCCGCGGCCACAAGCCCAGCAAACAGCGGGTGCGGCTGATCCGGCCTGGATTGGAATTCCGGGTGGAACTGCACGCCGATATAGAACGGATGATCCGGAAGCTCCACAATTTCCACAAGGCCGCGCTGCGGATTGCAGCCGGAAAGCACCATTCCCGCGCCCTCGAATGCTGCACGGAACGCATTGTTGAACTCATAGCGATGGCGGTGCCGCTCGCGCACCAAAGGCTTCCCGTAAAGCCGGGCTGCGAGCGTGTTCGGCGCAAGGGCGCAATCGTAACCGCCCAGGCGCAGCGTGCCCCCGATCTTCATGGCGCCGCTTTCTGCATCCACATTCTGGCGCTGGTCCTCCATCAAATCGATCACAGGATACTGCGTTTTCGGATCGACCTCCGAGGAGTTGGCGTCCGCATACCCGAGCACGTTGCGGGCATATTCCACAACGGCCATTTGCATGCCGAGGCAGATGCCCAGAAGCGGAACCCCGTTTTCCCTCGCGTAACGCGCCGCAGCGATCTTGCCTTCAAGCCCCCGCGCGCCAAAGCCGCCCGGGATAAGGATGCCATCCGCCGCGCCAAGCAGCGCAGCGGCATTCTCTGCCTGCACATCTTCCGCTTGCACCATTGCAATCTTCACCCGGGTGTCGTTTGCGATCCCCGCATGCTTTAATGCCTCCACGATGCTCAGATAAGCATCCTGCAGCTGCACATATTTTCCCACAAGCGCGATCCTGCATTCCTTTTGCGGGAACTGCTCCCGATGCACCATTTCGCGCCAGGCAGCAAGCGCGGGTTCACGCTGCGCAAGGCCGAGCTTCCTGCATATGGCGCGGCAGAGCCCCTCCTCCTCCAGCAGCAAAGGCACGGCATACAGCGACGGGGCATTGAGGTTTTGGATCACGCAATCCGCATCCACATTGCAGAAGCGCGCGATTTTTTCCCGCATCTCTTTGGGCACCGGCATTTCGCTGCGGCAAACGAGAATGTCCGGCTGGATGCCGATGGAGAGCAGCTCCTTCACGCTATGCTGCGTCGGTTTGGATTTCAGCTCGCCTGCCGCGTGCAGATAGGGGATGAGCGTTACATGCACAAACACGCTATGCTGCGCGCCCACGCTCCAGCGCAGCTGGCGGATGGCCTCAAGGAATGGCTGCCCTTCGATATCCCCCACCGTGCCGCCGATCTCCACGATCAGTACATCCGGGTTTGTGCGCCGCGCCGCGCGCAGGATGCGCGCCGTGATCTCATCCGTGATATGCGGGATGATCTGCACCGTGCCGCCATGGTAGCCGCCCGCCCGTTCCCGCTCGATGACGGTTTGGTAAATCTGCCCGGAAGTAGCGTTGTTGTCCCGGGAAAGCGTTTCATCGATAAAGCGCTCATAATGGCCGATGTCGAGGTCCGTTTCCGCGCCATCGTCGGTCACATACACTTCCCCATGCTGGTAGGGGTTCATCGTGCCGGGATCCACGTTGAGGTAGGGATCGAGCTTGCACACGGAAACGCTGTATCCTCTGCATTTAAGTAGGCGCCCCAGCGCCGCAGCCGTGATCCCCTTGCCCAGCGAAGAAACAACGCCGCCAGTAATAAATACAAATTTCGTTGCCATACTGTCCTCCCAATTCAAAATCAGATTCAAAAAATAAAAAACGAGCGGCTCGAAAGGAGTCGCTCGCTGTTTTTTCAAACAAGGTGCCCTTATAATTATAGCGCAGAGTGCTTGTCAAATGCAAGGGGGAATTTATACCCTTTCCGGTTACGATGCCGCCTGGCTCTTTTTTCCAGGCTTACATGGCCATCAATCAACCACGTGCACCAGAACCCTTTTTCCACCGTGGACCGCCAAGTCCAAATTCGGCCGCGGGAGATGCTTGAAACACGGGCAAGGCATCTCCCGGTAAAACATCAATACACCCAGCCTTCCGTGCTTCCAATGCCTTCCTTGATGGAGGACTCATCCTGCACCCAACCATCATCCCCGGCGGACGACGCCAGCATGAGCGTGGCATCCCGAAACAGATATTCGTTGCCGAACTGGTCCTCCGCCACGGCCGCAATGCAGACCGCATCGCCCTCCTCAAAGGTGACGGTATATCCCTCCGGGAAGGCGTACCAGGCATGGCCTTCCTGCACGGTAGGCATCATCTCAACCGACTCCCATGCATGCTCGCTCATACCGGTTGTGGGCGTGGGTTGAAAGGAGCCCTCTCGCGGCTCCGCCCAAACCACCAGGGAGCGATTCACAAACAGGCCCACGCGGATGCGCGTAAAATACGGTTTTTCCGGGATGACGGGGTAAACGTCCTCACCTGCCCAATAATTCACGGTTGCATCCACATCCAGCAGCGCGAAGGGTTCGCCGGCCTTTGCCTCTTTCCACTCCCCAAAGCTTGAAATGTTAAGCTGCGGCATTGTGGCATTATAGATGTAATCCACCATATCGAGCACCTGCGTCTCCCGCACGCCACCGCGCAGAAACGCTGCGCTCACGGTGATGGCAGCGTTCGTAAGCGGGCAGGTAAGCTCCGCAGAGAAGCGCGCATCCTCCTGCAGCCGCCCTTCGGCGCGCACGATCCCGCCTTCAGCGCCGGCATCCACTTCGGCAATGAATTCCACCTGCATGCCCTCCTCATAGGTTCTGGGCACAGCAAACACCTGCAGCGTTACCGTCTGCTCCTCTGCGTTCACCGAAACCACTGAAACGTCAAAATCCGCCGCAAGCGCGTTCTGCTCGTTGAGGATGGTTTCCACACGGTTCGCAATGCCATCGATCTGCCGGTTGACGTCATTCGAAACATTGTTGATGGCATAGCTTAAATTCCTGTAATTGTTATCCATCTGCTCCAGCCGGGAAAAAAGGTTTAAGACCATTGCCGCAAGCAGCCCCACTGCAAAGGCGCAGGCGAGAATCACACGCTTTTTGTGCTTGGGGTTCTGGGACGGCTTGCCTTTCGGCTGCTCCCCGCCCGCGTTATCTTTCGGGCGCGTTTTTGCATATTCCGCTCTGAGCGCTTCCGTGTAGCGCGCAACGATCTCCTCGATCATACGCAGCTGCGCTTCGCTCAGCTCGTCCTCGCCCTGCCCTTTGGCGGGCGCTTCCTCCGCGCCAGGCGTTTCCTCCACGCCCAAAAGCGCACCCACGGAGATTTGGAACAGGCGGCTCATGGCCACCAGTTTTTCGATTTCAGGCAGCGCGGCATCGCTCTCCCATTTGGAGATGGATTGGCGGGTTACGCCGAGCGCTTCCCCCAGCGCTTCCTGGGAAAGCCCGTTTTGTTTACGCAATTCGGCAATGCGCTGGCCAATGGTCATGTTGCTCAAGCTCATCAACTCCTTCCGCCCAAGCTTAGCAAACGCGCCGGAAAACGCGCTACCAATCGGCGGCTTCTTTTTGTCAACCCATGGTTGCATGCAAGGCAAACAGGCCTTTTCAAGCTTTCAACTTTCCCCATCATACCGCAAGCTCCCTAGCGTATGCAAGCGGGTAGCGTTTGACGCATATTTCCATTTATGCTATGATAAACACTACTCTGCCAGGAGGAGACATTTTTTATGGAACGAAAACCCGGGCTTCTAAACCGCAAATGGGTGCGCATTGGGCTCTATGCCGTAAGCGCGCTCCTGTTTGCATTGGGGCTGTTCCTGCTGGCGCGGGAATATGTATTGTTCCCTGACCCGGATTTCGTAATGCCGGAGACACCTGCTCCTACCCTTGCGCCCACGCCCACGCCTACGCCCGTAGCGGACAGCACACCGCAGCCCACGCCTTCCCCAACGCCGTATGTCCGGCCCATCCCGGTTCGGATCTCCTTTATCGCCGCAAAGCAAAGCTGCGAAGTGTTCCCCGGCGGCGTGCTGGAGAACGGGCAGATGGAGGTAATTGACCGGGCGGATGCTGCAACATGGCTTGAAAATGTTTCCGGCTACCTTCGCCCTGCGCCGGGCGAGGAGGGCAACGCGATCATCGCAGGCCACAAGAGCAAAGATGGCGTTGCAGGCACCTTCAAGGTGCTTTGGGATGCGCAGATCGGCGATGCTGTCGTAATCGATTACGAAGATGGGACACAGCAGTGGTTTTACATCCACAGCATCGATCGTTACCCTTATCAAGATGTGCCGGCCTCTGTAATGAGCGCAGATGCTCAATCCCCGCAGTTGACGCTAATCACCTGCATCGGCGAATGGGACAGCGACGGTGGAACTTCTTCCGAGCGGCTCGTGGCCGTATGCAAGCCGGAACCCGTGGAGACGGAGGCGCCTGCGGCAGCGCAATAAGCGCCCGCACGTTAAAATCCATTGCCTTCCGGCAAAATGAAAACAATTTTTTCCAATCCCGCCGCAATGCTTGACGGCGGGATTGGTTTGCTGTTAAGCTGATATCAAGTTTGTGTTTTAGGAGGGATGGCGCCCTATGCAGATCAAAAACATCACCGAACCCACGCGTTTTTTTGAGGCGGTATATGCCTGCCGCGGCCATGTCGAGCTCCTCACCGCAGAGGGCGACCGGCTCAATTTGAAATCAACCCTCTGCCAATACATCGCGCTTACGCAGATGTTTCAAGACGGGCGCGTTGAAGGCGTCGAATTAAGCTTGAGCGATCCGGAAGATTTCAATCTCCTTAGGGAATTCCTCGTGATTGAGTGACTGCCGCCCGAGGTGCTCTGCGATTGCAAACGCCAAAACCGCCTCGATGCCGCCCGGTTTCTCCGCTTTGTATCAGAGCGCGTTCCAACAGTTTACTGCACGATCGGGCCTCAACCCACAAGTCTTTTTGTGTGCTTGCCAGCCCTGCAGGGCGGCAGGAACGTTGCAATAAAGAAAAGCTCTAGATGCAGAGCGCGCTTTGCCCGTTTTAACGCTGATTTTTGTGCCGCACCTTAAAAGAAGGTGCAAAAACATTCCGTGCTGCCGCATGCCCGCGGCATTTTTTATGAAAATCCGCTGAAACCAAAACAAAAGCTTGACACCGCAATCATTCAAGGATACTATATTTAGTGTTAAGATTTTGGTATTCTCACTAAATCTTGTATGCTATGCAAAAATATCCGGCACGCCGTTTGCAAGCGCAGCCGGTTTTATTTCGGAAGAGGGGGCCACCATCCATGATTACACGGGTTGTTAAGCGTAACGGCGCATGCGTGCCATTCAAGCAGGAAAAGATTACATGGGCCATCTACAAAGCGGCCGTAGCGGTGGGCGGGGACGATTTCGCCAAAGCGCAGGCGCTTTCCAACGAAGTCGTCGCATTTGTTTCCGCGCACACGGAAAGCGATGCTGCGGACGTGGAAACCATCCAGGATGCAGTCGAAAAAATCCTCATTGAGCACGGCCATGCAAAAACGGCAAAGGCCTTCATCCTCTACCGCGAAAAGCGGCGCAGCGCGCGCGAAAGCAACGCGCTCGTGGGCGCTACGATCAACATGTTTTCCGATTATTTGGATGATAAGGACTGGCAGATCCAGGAAAACGCCAACACGCAGAAATCCATCAACGGCATGAACAACTATGTGCGCGAAACGTTCACCAAGCAATACTGGCTGCATGAAATTTATCCGGAGGAGGTGCGCCGCGCGCATTCCGAAGGGGATATGCACATCCACGATCTCGGCTTTTTTGGCCCATACTGCGCCGGCTGGGATCTGCGCCAGCTTCTCATGGATGGTTTCGGCGGCGTGGGCGGCAAGGTGGAATCCTCGCCTGCAAAGCACCTGCGTTCCTTCCTGGGGCAGATCGTAAATTCCACGTTCACCACACAGGGGGAAACGGCAGGGGCACAGGCATGGAGTTCCATTGACACCTATTGCGCGCCGTTCATCCGTTATGACGGCCTCACGAAACAGCAGGTCAAGCAGGCGCTGCAGGAATTCATTTTCAATATCAACGTGCCCACGCGCGTTGGCTTCCAGTGCCCGTTTTCCAACTTGACGTTCGACATCAAGGCGCCGCGCACGCTCAAGGACGAAGCGGTGATCATCGGCGGGCAGATGACGGGTGACCGTTATGGCGACTTCCAGGCCGAGATGGACATGTTCAACGAAGCGTTCTGCGAGGTGATGCTCGAGGGCGACGCAAAGGGCCGCGTCTTTACCTTCCCCATCCCCACGATCAACGTTACTGCGGATTTTGACTGGGATAGCCCCGTGATCGACAAATTCATGGAGATCACCTGCAAATACGGTATCCCCTATTTTTCCAACTACATCAATTCCGACCTCTCGCCGGAGGATGCGCTCTCCATGTGCTGCCGGCTTAGGCTGGATACCAAAGAGCTGCGCAAGCGCGGCGGCGGCCTGTTTGGCTCCAACCCGCTCACGGGCTCCATCGGCGTTGTAACGATCAACCTGCCGCGCATCGCTTATCAATCCAAATCGAAGGAGGAATTCTTCGGCAGGCTCTGGCGCATGGTGCAAATTGCAAAGAACAGCCTTGAGATCAAGCGCAAGGTGATCGAAACGCAAACGGCCCGAGGGCTCTACCCATATGCTGCGCATTACCTGCGCCATGTGCATGCGCGCACGGGGCAGTATTGGTACAACCATTTCAACACCATCGGCATCATCGGCATGAACGAGGCCTGCATGAACCTCTTCGGCCCCGGCACGGACCTCACCACGCCCGAGGGGCAGGCTTTCGGCATTGAAGTGATGGATTACCTGCGCGCGCAGATGCGCGAAATTCAGGAAGAAACCGGCCATTTCTACAACCTGGAGGCCTCGCCCGCAGAAGGCACGAGCTACCGCCTGGCCCGGCTTGACCGCGCGCAATATCCGGATATTTTCTGCGCCGGCACGGAAGAAACCCCGTATTATACGAATTCCACCCAGCTGCCCGTGGGCTTTACGGAGGATATTTTTGAAACGCTCGAGCTGCAGGATGCGCTTCAAAGCCGCTACACCGGCGGCACGGTGCTCCACCTCTATCTGGGCGAACGCATCCCGGATACCGCAACGGCCAAGGCGCTGATCCGCAAAATATTCACCAACTATAAGCTCCCTTACCTTTCGCTTACGCCCACGTTCTCCATCTGCCCAAACCACGGCTACATCCGGGGCGAGCACTTCACCTGCCCGGAATGCGGCGGCGAGGCGGAAGTCTGGAGCCGCGTGGTGGGCTACCTGCGCCCGGTGCAGAATTTCCACAGGGGCAAAAGGCAGGAATATGCGGAACGGGTCAAATACGTGATTAAGGACGAGCAGCTTTGCGCATCGCAGGATTAGAAAAGTTCAGCACGGTGGATTTTCCAGGCAGCCTCGCGGCAGTGGTGTTTGCCGCGGGCTGCAATTACCGTTGCTTTTATTGCCATAACCGGGCCATCCTCAATTGCCCTCCGCTTCTTTCGGAAGCGGAGGTGTTTGCCTTTCTGGAAAAGCGGGCCGGGCTTCTCGATGGCGTAGTGTTCTCCGGCGGGGAACCTGCGCTGCAAAGCGATCTCCCGCAATGGCTTGCCCGCGTGCGCGCGCTCGGCTACCGCACCAAGCTCGATACCAACGGCAGCCGCCCGGAAACGCTCCGCGCGTTGCTCAATGCGGAGCTTCTCGACTATGTGGCCATAGATTACAAAGCGCCGCTTGATTGCTACCCTGCGCTTTGCGGCGCGGATTCCGCGGGCGTGGCAGAAAGCCTTATGCTGCTGCGGGATTCCCGCATCCCCTATGAGCTGCGCACGACGCTCGTACCCCAACTCACGGAGGCCAAGCTGCGCAAAATGGCTGCGGCCGTGCCCGCGGATGCAAGCTGGTTTTTGCAGCTTTACCGCCCCCAGCCGGGCAACGAGGCGCACCTTCGCGGCCTTGCGCCCTACACGCCGGGCGAGATCGAAACCCTTGCGGAAACGCTCCGCCGCGTGCGGCCGAACGTGCGGGCCAGGTAGGGGCGCGGGGCTGCGTGCATCTACACGCAGCATTTCTTTTTTGCGCAGCGGTTGACATTTGTGATCCTAACCAGCATAATAAAAATATATCAATATAGCTTCTGTATTATTTGCATTTTTCTTAGAGCATTGATTCCTTCTCGTTGTTTTGTAACGGTTCGTTCCCTGTGCCCTGTTTTGATCATTTGTTTCCCGGAGGGGAATAGTATAAAAGCAATCGAAAAGAAGGATTTCTTATGAAAAAGGCTGTTTCGTTCATTTTGGTTCTTTTGTTGTTAAGCACAGTGTTCCTTCTCGTGCTAGCATCGGGCAGCACGGATCCATTTTTGCATTTTCTCAACGTTACGCCCATTGAATCCCTGCTCAGCGCAACGGATCAAGCGAAGCTGCTCGAAACTTATGCGGACGAATTTGCTTTCCTCAATCAAAAACACGGGAATACGATCCGTTCTATCGATGAAAGCGCAATTAAGCTCATACAAGCGGAGGCCAGCGCTGTTGCAATCGAAGGCAATGGCCTTGCGTTTGCCGCCCTGCTTGAAGAAATCGGCGCACTGCGCTTTGCGCGCGCGGTTACAATGTTCAATTCCAACGGCGCGCCCGTGGGAGGCGGTGCATCGCCCCTGCGCGTTCGGCCAGATCAGTTTGAAGTCCGCAATGCAGTCCGTACTACAGTCGTGCCCTATGGCGCTTTAAAGGCGCAGCACGATATCGATGTAACCGTAGGCGTAACGTATCCGCAATCCGTCGACGCAGACATCGATGTGGAAGCGGGTGAAATTCTGAAAGGTTACAAAATTACAGCTTCCGTCAGCGCATCTGTTAGCGGCTCCATATCCGGCCCAGCGGATTTTACGGAAGTGAAATCCGGCGTCTATGCTACGCACCGCGCAGGGTATAGCGTATTGTTTGGGCGAATCGAGCGATATACCTATGATCTCTATTACACCTACACAGGGGAGCTGCATTCCCACAATGAGATCATATCCATCCGCGACCAAAACGCAGAATACTACACATTCCTTGTTTCCTATGGAGTGCCAACTTACCTCAAGCATGCTCGTTACAGCACCTGTTATACGTTTTCTTCCAAGCAGGCCTGCATCACGAGCGTATCCCAGCACCCCGAAACCTACATCAACTAGCCTTTTCTGTTAAGGAGGTTACCATGCATACGCCGCACCGCCGCGCGTTTGTTACGCGCCTTGCGTTCCATTTCCTTTGGATGGGCCTTGCCTGCACGGGGATGCCCGCTCTTGCGCTGTGCATTGTGCGGCATAGAGTTACCAGTTATGATATATTTCTTAAGGTACTGCACGACCAGTGGCTTCTTTGGATGCACCTTGCCGGCATAGGCCTCCTGGCCGCCGGAATCGCGCTCATCATCTGGGCCGGCATCCTGGCGGGCCGGGCGGACGACCTGGAGGCGGCGCAAAAGGCTGCCGCGGAAAGCCCCGGGGGCGGGGAAGCAGCGTGCCGGGGCGGCGCGCCGGAACCACCGGAAGAATCAGCATAACGCTTTGGGCCGGGCGCCTTTTGCCCGGCCCAAACTCTGCCGTTGCCCGCCGCGGCCCCCGAATGGTATACTATAAATAAAATCAACCGTTCCAAAGGAGGGCCGCCATGCGCCTTTTTATTGCGATCGAGCTGCCGCGCTCCTTCAAGCAGGAGCTTGCGCGGGTGCAGAAGGAAGTCAAGCAGGTAAGCTGCGGCGGCAGGTTTGTACCGCAGGAAAACTTTCACATCACGCTCCACTTTATCGGCGAATCCAACAATCTTGCCGGCGCGGTGGATGCGATGCATGAGGCCGTGCGCGGCATCCGCACCTTTACGCTGCACCTGGGCAAATACGATTGTTTCGACAAGAACGGCAGCAAGACCTCCTTCCTTGCCGTGAAGGGTGAGCTGGACGAGCTGGAGCGGCTTTATGAATCCCTCCAGTGCGCCCTGTATGACAACGGCTTCTCCCGGGAGCGCAAGCGTTTTCGCCCGCATATTACCCTTGGGCGCAACGTGGAGCACGACGAGCTTGTAACGGGCGAGCTCCAGCAGCTTTCCCCCAACGCTTCCATGACCGTGCAGGCCATCACGCTCTTTGAAAGCGTGCGGCAGGAGGGCAAGGTGGTTTACCGCGCCTTGCACCGGGAGCGCTTCTGATGGCGGCGCCGGTCACATTCCTCGCGGGGCGCGCAGGCAGCGGAAAGAGCCGCTTGATCCGGGAAGAGATTGCCGCGCTTTGCGCGCGCGGCGAAACCGTTGCGCTCATCGTGCCCGAACAGTTTACCTTTGAAACCGAGCGCGAGCTTGCGGCCTCCCTTCCGGGCGGCCTCATGCAGGCGTCGGTTTTTTCGTTTACCTCGCTTGCGCAGCGCGTGCTGCGCGAAACCGGGGAACGCACGGTATTCCTTTCCCGCCAGGGCCGCAGGATGGTGATCCGCAAAACGGCGGAAGAGGAAGCCTCACATTTGACGGCGTTTTCTTCCGTTTTCACGCGCGCCGGCTTTGCGGAGCAATGCGATACATTCTTTACCCAATGCAAACGCTTCAACATCGCGCCAGAGCAGCTTCTCGATGCTGCAAAGCGTCTCCCCGGGGGTACGCCCTTCCAAGCCAAGCTTTCCGACCTTGCGCTTCTGTATGCACGTTCGGAGGCCTATCTTTCCGGGCGCAGCATGGATGCTTCCGACGCGTTTGCAGCGCTCTGCGCGCGGCTGCCCCGCTCCTTCCTTGCAGGTCAAGCCGTAATCATCGACGGGTTTGACCTCATTTCCGAACAGCTTTACGATGTGATCGCCGCGCTCATGGGGTGCGCCGGCTCGCTTACGATCTCCCTGCGCGTGGATCTTGCGCCGGATTGCCGGGATCAAGCCGTGTTTGAAGCCGAGCGCCGACTGTTCACGCGCCTTATTGCCATTGCACGTGCGCAGGGATGCCCCACGCACACCGTGCGCCTGCCAAAGCCCGGTCCGCATGAAGATCCCAAAAAGCGCGCGCACCCTGCGCTCCGGCATCTGGAACACGAAGCGTTCGCTTACCCGTTTTTGCCTTATACGGGCCAGGATGCCGCGGAGGCCATATCGCTTTACGCCGGCACGAGCCGCACCGCCGAAGCGGAAGCCGTTGCAGATGCCATTCTTGCTGCGGCGGACCGCGGCCTGCGCTACCGGGATATGGCGGTGATCGCCACGGACCTCAACGCATACATCAACCCCGTGAGCCGCGCGTTGCGGGCCCGCGGAATCCCCTTTTTTACGGATGCGAAGCACCCGCTCGCGGGCTATGCCGCAGCGCGGCTCATTGTGCGCGCCCTTTGCGCAGCTTCCCGCGCTTTCCGCCAGGCGGATGTGCTGGAGGTGGCAAAAACCGGCCTCACAGGCGTTCCGCCGGAGGATGTTGAGGAATTCGAGCTCTATGTGCTGCGTTACGGCATGCGCGGCAACCTTTTAACCACCCCCTTTGCGCGGGGTGAGGTGCCGCCTGCGGCAGAGCGGGCGCGTGCCGCGCTGATGCCGCCGCTCATGGA
>JABLTO010077469.1_pt1 | contig 30501 bp, 23 predicted proteins | sample 7160091 | NCBI WGS metagenome assembly JABLTO01 (sample SAMN14651225, study PRJNA627086) | human gut metagenome | isolation source: feces | host: Homo sapiens
ATGGCAAAGAAATCGTTGGAGGCGATGCGGATATACATATGGTTTTCTTCCACCACCGAGCGCACGTCCTTCATGGTGTCGGTCAGGTGGTAGCTGACGTTCTGGCTGTAGCTGAGCAGGTCCTGCCCTTCCGCGAGGATCTGGCTCTGCGCCCCCTCCGACAGCATAACGTGCAGGATCTGCATCGCTTTTTCGCGCCGGGTGGGATCCTGCTCCAATTCGCGGTTCAATGCCACTTGGAAGTAGGGCGTGGTCATCAGCCACTTTTCCCCGTTCTGGTTGAAGAACGGCAAAAAGGTTGCATCAATGCCCTGGTCTTGAAACATCTTTACACCGGCGGAGGTGCCAAAGTACATGGCAAGCTGCCCGTTGCCGAACATCCCGGTCACGTCATCGTAATTCAGCTCCAAGTCCGCCGCCGTAAGGCCAGTGTCCTGAATGAACTGCTGCATACGCTCAAAGCCGCCCGGCCACACGGTGTCGTCCAGCCCGACACGGGTGTTGCTGGCGGGGTCGCTGTAGGCGGTGCGCCATTTGCGCCCTGCCGTGGTCGTAAGTTCGGTGGCAGAAAGCCCCTGCAGCGTTTCCATGCAGGTGTAGTCGTACAGATAGTCGGCGGTAAAGCCGCGGATGCCCACTTCTTCAAAGGCTTTGCAGGCAGCGACAAAGCTGGTGTAATCGGTGGGCAGCGGAATGCCGTACTGCTTAAAAAGGTCGCTGTTGACCACAAAGCCGTGGACATCGGCGCATACAGGCAGCCAGTTTACACTGCCGTCCGCATTTTTGAAGTTGTTGAGATAGGAATTGTAGACGGCGCCTGCCTCGTTGGTGGCAGTAAGATCCATCAGGCTGTCCTTTAAGGGGGCAGCGTCGTGCAGGGAGAAACGGCAGCAGGTGATAATGTCCGGCAAACCGCCGTTTTCCTGCAGGAACTTGTAAAAGTCCAAATCGTTGTTGCCTACGATAAACTCAATGTTTACATCCGGCAGCTGCGATTGCACATAGGGGGCGTACTTTTCGTACAGGCTGTTGGTCCACAGATATACCTGAATGGTTTCGGCGTCCTCCTGCGCCCGCACTGCCTCGGTGCTTTTTCCGGCGCATCCGGTCAGCAGGGACAAGCCCAGCACCATGGCTGCAAGCAGAGAAAAAATTTTGTACAGTCGTTTCTTTTTCATCCAATCGTTCTCCTCACGGCCTGAAGACAGCCTGCCCTTATCCGGCAGGCTGCCCGGGCTTTTTAACAATACCATCACGACCTATAAAAAAACTGCTGCAATTCTTTGCGGGTTTCCTGTTTCGTGCGCCGCATTCTGCAAAGAGCACGGCGCAATGTTAGACAGGATAATTTAAATATTTTATCATGATAACGGCAAGATTTCAACATTCTTTCCCTGTTTTTTATAAAGCTATTCAGAAATTATACAATTGCCAAATGGTTGACAGCCGCGCCTTTGCTTCGCCGGTTTATTGAATTTTATCTTTACCAGAAACCACCCGTCTTGATTTGCAAAAAGCTGTCCCAACCTTGCCATCAACGGCAAGCATCATCAAATTCTACGCAAGGAAATACATACGCACAAAAGAAAAGTTGCATGGTCTTTTGTGCCTAAAAAAGAGTTATGGCTTATCGTCATATTGCATATATGTTGTTCACAATTTGAGCAACAATATTGACACAATGCTTCTTTTGATGTATTCTTATTCGTAACAAAGTCCTATCAGAAAGGGAGACGATTGTAATGAAAATTCGCGCGGCTGTCACTTATGATACGGGTGCCCCGTACAAAATCGAGGATGTTGAACTTGATGCACCAAAGTTTGGTGAAATTTTGGTGCGCATCACTGCAAGCGGAATTTGCCATACGGACGAAGCTGTGCAGAACCAGTTTATTCCCACCCCGCTCCCTGCAGTACTTGGGCATGAAGGTGCCGGTATTGTTGAGGCAGTCGGCCCCGGCGTGACAGAATTCAAGATCGGTGACCATGTCGGCATTTCCTTTGGCTTTTGCAACAGTTGCTGCAACTGCCGCAAAGCCCGCCCGTTTGTCTGCAAAAAGCTGAACGCCATCAATTTTGGCGGCATCCAGCCGGACGGAACAACTCGCCTGCATACATTGGATGGAAAGAAGCTTTCTACCTTCTTCGGGCAGTCCTCCTTTGCAAACTATGCCGTTGTCAATCAGAATCACGCAGTCAAGGTACCTTATGATGATATGGACCTTGCTTTGGTCGCGCCTATGGGCTGCGGCATCCAGACCGGTGCAGGTGCCGTATTGAATCGTCTGCGCCCGGAATTTGGTTCTTCTATTGCTGTTTTTGGCTGCGGCACTGTCGGTATGAGCGCCATTATGGCTGCTAAAATTGCAGGCTGCCAACAGATCATTGCTGTTGGCGGCAATCCCAAGAGCTTGGAGCTGGCCAAAGAGCTTGGTGCGACGGATACGGTAAACCGCAAAGAGGTCGATGATCTTGTCGCTGCTGTTAAGGCGGTTTCTCTGTCTGGCGACGGTGTAAACTATTCTATTGATACCACCGGCGTTGGCGCTTGCGTTCGTCAATCCCTTGGATTCCTGGATTTTGATGGCACCTGCGTTGTGGTCGGTGCTACGGGTGATATTGAATTCAATGTCCAAAATGAGCTGATGGGTGACGGGAAATCTCTGATTGGCGTCATCGAAGGCGATTCTATTCCCAAAGAATTCCTGCCCAAACTTATGGCGTACTATCGCAACGGGCAATTCCCGTTCGACAAGCTCATCAAATTCTTCCCGTTTGAGCAGATCAATGAGGCACAGGCGGCATCTGATCGCGGCGAGTGCATTAAGGCTGTACTTCGCATGGAGTGATGATTCAATAAGCGCATGCAGGCGGTTTCCACAAGCAGGGAACCGCCTGCATGTTTTTTGCAAAGCAATATGGACTGGCGGTTGAATACAGGCGGAACTGGTTTCAGGAGAAGTACCCTTATTCTATGTGCCCGCGCGGGGTTGTCAATGGGCGAGGCCTGGAGAAAGCCTGCAAGAGCGTACCGCCTTATCCTACCGGCAGCCTTGTTTTACACAAAAAAAGGAAACGATTGCACAACGGCAGTCGCTTCCCTTTTTATTTGGGATTCACTTTTTGATTTCAGCTGTTTCTACGATGAATTTTACGCTGCCGGTGCTGCCAGCGGGGAGGCCGGAGAAGGTTTGGTAGTTCTTGCCGGCCTGCTGGACGGCTTTTAAGCGGCGCACTAGATTGCGCAGGCCGCTGCCAAGGTCGTCCGAAAGGTCGCCGCTGCTCTTGTCGCTGAACTCCTGCACACCGTCGTGCAGTTCTTGCGCGCCGTCGTGCAGCTCGGCCAGGCCTTCGTACATGGCGTCGCTGGCGTCGTCCAGCTGAGCACTGCCCTCGGCCAAGGCATCAGCCCCCTGGCTGACCTGACCGACCGCCTTTACATACGTATCCGCACCGCGGGCCAGTTCGGCGCTGCCGCTGGCAAGCTGGTCCAGGCCGGTTTGCAGCTGACCGATGCCCTCCCCCATCTGGCCCATGATGGCACCCGAAACCGTGCCTGCTACGCCCTGCACCATGGCGGGAGTTTCTTTTTGCAGGGCTTTTCCCATGGTCACACCCACAGCGCCCATCACAGCTTTCTGCTGGTCCTCTGTAAGATTGGCAGCTGCCAGCGCCGCCAGGAAATCCGTGTCATACACAACATCATTTACCAACGCTGTGCCATAGGCTTCAATCGTCGGTGCCAGCTGCGCCTGCATCGCAGCCATGCTCTCCTCGCTGCTGCCCGCATCGCCGGAGGTCATGTTCCCCACGGCCGAACTTACCGCGCTAAGGCCATCGCGCAGGACATTTGCACCGTCTACCAGCGCCGTGCCGCTGCTGTACAGCTGGGTCAGGCCGTCCGCGAGGGCTTCTGCACCCTCGTTCAGCCCCTGCACGCCGTCCGCGTACTGGTGGAAGCCATCATACAGCGCCTGCACGCCGTCGGCCAGCGCGCCGGTGCCATCGGTCAGGGCATCGGCGGCATCGGTCAGATCATCCAGCGTGTCGCTCAAATCGTCAAGGTCGGACAGGTCGCCGGTGTCCAGATCATCCAGCGCCGAGGGCGTCAGGATCGTGGCCGTGAAATCCAGCGAGAAGTCGGTCACATCGGCGCTTACCTCAAAATAGGCGGGAATCTCGGTGTCCTCGAGCGGTTCAAACTCGGTCAGGCGCAGGCTGTCGGCCAGGCCCGGCATCGCCGTGCCCAGCACTGCCGTCTGGCCGTCCAGCTCCATGACCTTGCCGTTATCGGCTTCGATGTTGGAGAACTTGTCCCCGTCCAGGATCACCGCTGTGATGGCTGTGAACGGCACGCTGACCGTGTACTCCTGCCCGTCCACCGTGACGGTCTCGCGGGTGTGGTTGGTGTAGTCAAAGCGAATGCGCACCCGGCCGCTCTGCCCGGCGAGGTCGTCGGGCGCGGTCTCGACGCCGTTCAGATAGTAAGTCACGCGGGTCGTGACCGGCAGGGCGGCATCGGACTTGCCCTCGTAGGTGATGGCGCTGCCGCTGTTCTGCCAGGTCAGGGCGTTGTCGGCCCCGGTTGTGTATTCCTCGTCACCCTCTTTGTTGATGATGTCCCGCAGCGCGGCCACATCCGGAATGGTCGCCCCGTCGCGGGCTTTCAGCACGGCTTCGACGGTGGTCTCGGTCACAGTGCCGTCGGCGTTGGCCTTGGCGTAGACTGTCTCTGATTTATCCACCCCGCCGGGCGTGGTTTTGGGCGCAGTGGTCTGCGCCGCGGTCTCGGTCACTGCGGCGGGGGCGTCTGCTGTGGCCGCCGTTTCTGCCGTGTTTGCCGCCTGCCCGCAGGCCGAAAGCAGCAGTGCCGCGGACAAAAGTATTGGTATCGTTTTTTTCATATCCCATCACTCCACATTCTTCAGCGCTTCGTCCATCGGCACATGCAGGATACGGCGGTATTCCAGCGCCGCCACCACCGCGTAAGCCGCAAGCCCCGCCGCCATCATGCGCGGATACAAGGTGGGCGAGACCCACATTTCGATCCAGCCGGTCATGCTTTCCAACATGACAGCACGGAAAAGGAACTTCATCAAAAATACCTCGATCGGCAGGCTGACAGCCAGGCAAAGCACGACCACCACGGTGGTGGACAGCAGATACAGCCGGGCAATCTCGATGCCGCTGTAGCCCAGGATCTTGGTCATCGAGATCGACTGCGCGTTTTTCTCAATGATCATCTTACTCAAAAGGTAGACGACCACAAAGAAGATCATGACCGCAAAGCCGTTGACCAGCCCCATCGACGCGCCCATCGAAACCATCAGCTGGCGGGTAACAGCCGTCAGCGTATCCAGGTTGATGACCGAGCCGATGTATTCCTCCTTGATCTCGGTCAGCGGTGCGTCGGAGAAGTAGCCGCCGTAGTAGCCGCTGCCCAGGTCAAAGGTCTCGTTCAGTTTTTCCCGGGGCATAAAGACGGCCACGGCACCCATGTAGTCATACACGCCGTCGACGGTAAATGTATAGGTCGTATCTTCGTACTTTTCCCGCAGGGTGATCGTATCCCCTGCGCTCAGTTCGTATTTATCGGCGTAGGCCGAGGAGAGGTAGACGCCGTCCCCCGGCAGCTGCACATAGCGGCTGTCCGGCTCGACACCGTAGAGCAGTACGCTTTCGCTTTTGGCTGCGCCGCCCTCTTCGGGACTCAGGGTCTGCAAGCTGTAGGCGCTGAATTTTTCGGCGTTGTTTTCCTCGGTCTCGGTCTCCATGCGGAACATCATCATCGAGAGCAGCGCGTTGAGCTTGCGGTCCTCATCCATGGCGCTGTAGGGGATTTGCAGCATCGTCTGGGTGTTGCTGAGCATGTTGTCCGCGATGGTATCGCTGTAATGGTTGAGTGCGTCGGGCAAGATCATGCCGAAGCTGAGCAGCAGGTTGGCAAACAGCACACCGACAAACAGCACCACATAGCTGCCGAGGTTTTGCAGAATGACGCGGGTGCGGAACCGCCCGAAAAACGGCAGCGCCGACGGCAGCGGCAGCGCATGCTTGCGGTTGGAATGGCGGCTGAGATCATGCCGCAGAAATTGCAGCGGCGAAATGCGCAGCGTGCGGGAGAGCACCAGCCAGTTGATGAAGATCATCAGAATGACCGGGATCACCGTCGTCATCCAGAACGCGTCGGCGTTCCAGCGGGTGACGTAGGTGGGCAGGCTGTAGCTGCCGTAGTACATGCTGACACAGACGTTTTTGAGCACCGTGTAGCCGAGCACATTGCCCACCGCCGCGCTGACCAGCGTGACCAGCACCGGCATGGCCATGTAATGGCGCACCAACTCGCCCCGGCTGTAGCCGGAAGCGCGCAGCGTGCCGATGACACCCGCCTCCTTGGCGATAGTATTGGACGTAGTAACGGCAAATACAAACGCCATAATCGCAATGACGATGTAAAGCAGCACCGCGATCATGGCGCGGTCACTGCCGAGGTCATCGCCCGTAAAGATGATGGCCTGGTTTTCGTACTCGGGCACAAAAGCCTGCAAGGACGCCGTTTTGTTGACGAGCTTCATAAAGTCCGTCGCAGCGTCCTTTTCGGCGCGGTCGTCGGCCGGGGCGGTATCGTACTGCCAGGCGTAGTTCCAGATCTGCTGCTCCGCCAGGGCGTCAAACTCCTCGGGCGTGACGATAGCAACACCGAATTTGATGGCATCAAACATCGTATCCGTATTATCTTTGAACAGGCAGCTGTAGTCCGGCAGGGCCACATAGCCCGTAACGGTCCAGCTTTCGCCGTTTTCATCGGTCAGCGTATCGCCGACGGCAATGCCGTTGTTCTCGGCATACATGCGGTCAATGCCGATCTCGCCGCGCGCGGCGGGCATCGTACCCTGCATCAAGCAGACGGTGTTGACCTGCGTGCGGTCGGGGTAGATGCGCAGTGTGCTGCCATTGGGGATGGCAGCCTCGCGGTAGTGCAGGTCGTACAGCGTCACGCCCGTGCCGGTCAGCGCCTTGAGCTGGGCGCGGTTGAGCTGCTTTTCCACGCGGAAGTGGCCATCCTCGATGTTGTACTTTTCAAAGCCCTCGTTGTAGGCAGCGATCATGCTGGATCCGGCCACGAGGAAGCCCGAGACAAAGCCGATGGTTGCCACCAGCAAAATGGCAATGACGGCGTACTTGCCCATTTCGCCGCGCAGTTCGCGCAGCATGCGTTTGTTTAAAGGGTTCTTCACACGGAGCCCCCTTTACCATTCCAGGTCCTGCGCGGGGACCTTGACTGCATTGGTCTCGTTGCTGCGGATGGCACCGTCGCGCAGACGCACCACGCGGTCAGCCATCAGGCGGATGGCATCGTTGTGCGTGACCATGATGACGGTGTTGCCGTACTTCTGGTTGACAGTCTCGATGAGCTTTAAAATTTCCTTGCCGGTCTTGTAGTCCAGCGCGCCGGTCGGCTCATCGCAGAGCAGGATGTCCGGATTTTTGACGATGGCGCGTCCGATCGAGGTGCGCTGCTGCTGGCCGCCCGAAAGCTGGTTGGGCAGCTTGGCGCGGTGCTCCCACAGGCCGAGCAGGCGCAAAAGTTCATCGACATCCAGCGGGCGGCGCGAGAGGTAGGCACCGACCTCGATGTTCTCTCGCACGGTCAGGTTGGGGATGAGGTTGTACATCTGGAAAATGTAGCCCAGATGGCGGCGGCGGTACAGGGTCAGGGCCTTTTCGTTCATGTCGGCCATGCGTTCGCCGTTGATGAGGATGTCGCCGGAATCGGCGCGGTCGATGCCGCCCAGGATGTTGAGCAGCGTGGACTTGCCCGAGCCGGACGGCCCCAGCAGCACGCAGAACTCGCCTTTTTCAACGGCAAGGTCGATGCCCTTCAGCACTTCAACACGGTTTTCGCCGCTGCCAAAGGACTTTTTGATTTGATTCAGTTCAAGAAACACAGGGATGCTCCTCTTTTGGTTAGTGTATGTTAATTAGCTTACGCTAACAGTATAAAACGCAAATCCCTGTGTGTCAATATTTTCGTAAGTTTTCGGTGGTTTTTGCTGCAGCATTTATTTACAAGAAAAGCTCCCCATTGCGGGGAGCCATTGGATCACACGTAATGATACCGTTTGCGGTTTTTGGCCAGCAGCACAACCGAAATGACCAGTGCAGCGGTTTCGGCGAAAACAAGGGCGTACCAGATGCCGTCGATGTCCAGCACCAGCGGCAGCACCTGCACCGCAAACACCTGGAACACCAGCGTACGCAAAAACGAGATGGCCGCCGAGATGGCTCCGTTGTTCAGCGCCGTGAAGAACGCCGATGCAAAAATGTTGAACCCGCACAGCAGGAACGAGAACGCGTACAGCTTCAGCGCGTGTTCGGTCAGCTCCATCAGGCCGGCGTCGTAGCCGACAAACATCCTGGCCAGCGGCGTTGCCAGCAGCTGAGCCGAAGCAAACATCGCTACACCGGCAATCGCCAGCAGGGTCAGGCTCTTGCGGAACAAATTCTTCAGCTCATCGTGGTTATCGGCACCGTAATGGTAGCTGACAATGGGCGCACAGCCCTGCGCATAGCCGATGAACACCGCCGCAAAGATGAAGCCCACGTACATCAGCACGCCGTACGCCGCAACGCCGTCGGCACCGATCAGTTTCATCAGCTGCAAGTTGTACAGCGCACTGACCAGCGAAGCCGACAGGTTCGTCATCAGCTCACTGGAGCCGTTGGCGCAGGCCTTGCCAAGCGCCTTGGCGCTGAATTTAGGCCGCACAAAGTGCAAAAGGCTCGTATTTTTTCGGTTGGAGAAGTAGAGCATCGGCCCGATACCGCCCACTAACTGGCTGATAACGGTGGCCGCCGCTGCACCCGCGACGCCGCCGCGCAGCACGCCCACCAGTACAAAGTCCAGCACAATGTTGGTGCAGCCCGCCAGCACGGTAAACGCCAGGCCCAGTTTGGGCTTTTCCGCTGTGATGAAGAAGCTCTGGAAAAAGAACTGCATCATGAACGCCGTCTGGAACACCAGCAAAATACGGCCGTACAGCAGGCAGTTCGGCAGCAGTTCCGGCGTAGCGCCCAGCAGCCTGGCGGCGGGCTCCAGCAAAAACCAGCCGATGACCGTGGACACAGTGCCCATCACCATCGTGGATGCCGCCAGCATCGAGAATAGGTTGTTTGCCTGCTTTTTATCGCCGGTGCCCAGTGTCATGGCGACCAGCGCGCTGCCGCCGGTGCCGACCATGAAGCCCAGGCAGCCGAACGCCTGCAAGAACGGGTAGATCAAGTTCAGAGCAGAAAACGCCGTTTTACCGGCAAAATTTGAAATAAAAAAGCCATCCACAACGCTGTACACCGAGGTGAAGATCATCATAATGATGGGCGACGCCACAAAGCGCAGCAGGCGATTGGTGGTAAAATGGTCGGATAGTTGGATGCGATCCTTGCTCATACATTCTCCGTTTTGTTTTATGTTTCCAGTTGGGTAAATTCGGCGCGCAAAAGCTGCAGGTATTCTACGCCAAGGGCTAGGTTCTGGCGGGCGCGTTCCAGCCCCATGCGCCGCATGGCATTTTCCTCGGCCCGGATGACCTGCGCCACGGTCTTTTCGGCCAGGGTGCGGCCCGCTTCGGTCAAGCTCAACAGTTTGCCGTGCTTGCAGCCGGGTGCGGGGGTCAGCTTCACCAGCCCCTGCTCCACCATGCCGCGCACAGCCGAGTTCAGCGTCTGCTTGGGCAGGCACCAGCCTGCGCTCATCTGGGCTTGCGTCTGGGGCTTATCATCGCTGTACAGCGAGTAGAGTACCCAAAACACTGTATCGGACAGGCCAAACTGCGCCGCTGTGACGTGGTACAAAAGGTTTGTCTCGTTATACCGTCTGTTTTCCTGTTCCAGCAGGGCCTTGGGGGACAAATCGTTCGTGTTTTCCAAGCGGGTTGCTCCTTATGAAAAAAATAAATCCGAAATCGGACTTTTACTATTATAGTCCGATTTCGGATATTTGTCAACTCTGGCTTTCCCGCCTTATTCTACCTGATTGACGAGCTTTTCGCCCTTGGCAAAGGCGCGGGCGTTTTCCATCGTCGTGATGGCAATGCTTTGCAGTGCGGTGCGGGTAAAAAACGCCTGGTGGCTCGTGATGACAACGTTCGGGAAACTGAGCAGCACCGGCACGACCACGCTGCGCAGCACATCGTCGGAGTAGTCCTCAAAAATCTGACTGTCCTCGGTCTCGTAGACGTCGAGACCTACCCCGGCAAATTTGCGCTGGCGCAGCGCGTCGATCAGCGCGTGGGTGTCGATGAGTCCGCCGCGGCTGGTGTTGACTAAAATCGCGCTGTCACGCATCATTTTGATGGCATCGGCGTCAATCAAATGGTGGGTTTCGGGCGTAAGCGGGCAGTGCAGGCTGACAAGGTCGGCAGTGCGCAGCAGTTCTTCCAGCCCGACATACCGCACAAGACCCTCGAGCGCCGGGTTGCGGTACTGGTCGTAGGCCAGCACCGTCATGCCAAAGCCGCTGCAGATGCGCGCCATCGCCGCGCCGATGCGCCCCGTGCCCACGATGCCTGCGGCCGACCCGTACAGTGTGTGGCCCAGCAGGCCGTCCAACGCAAAGTTATTGTTGCGTACCTTGATGTAGGCTTTGCAGATGCGGCGGTTGGCAGCCATCGCCAGCGCCATGGCGTGCTCGGCAACGGCTTCGGGGCTGTAGCCCGGCACCCGCAGCACCGTGATGCCGCAGCGCTTGGCCGCAGCTAAATCCACGTTATTGAACCCCGCGCAGCGAAGCAGCAGCAGTTTTACCCCGACGGCGGCGAGTGTTTCCAGCACCGGGGCTGAACCGTCAGCGTTGACAAACGCGCAGACGGCCTCGCCCCCCGCGGCAAGCGGCGCGGTGTCTTTATCCAGATTGGCCGCCAGAAAGCGGATGCTGCACCCATATTCCGGGTCCGCCGCCAGCACGTCAAAGTACAGGTGGTCGTAATCCCGCGTGCCGTAAAATGTGATTTTCATAAAAATCCCCCTGGGGTAGTATGCCACTACGCACCAGGGGGTATGCACTAATTTATCTGCTTGATCTCCACACAAACGATCTCCGTTTTGCCCTGGGTGCGGAACTTGTAGCCCCAGGTGCCGGTGCCGCCGCTTACGATGGCGGCGCAGGTATCGGTAATTTCCTTTTTGCCGTAGTTGCGCTCGTTTTTGGCAACCATGCCCACCGCACCGGCGGGCCAGACCTGCCCGCCGTGGGTGTGGCCGCTTAAAATCAGGTCAGCACCCGCAGCGGCGGCATTTTTAAAGTCGCGCGGTTCGTGGTCGAGCCAGATCGTATAGCGGTCGTCCGGGCCGGATGGCATCAGCTGGGCGGCGGTAAAGCGCTTGCCGTTTGTGTACAGGTAGTCCTTGCGGCCCACGATGCGCACGCCGCAGGGCAGCGTGACGGCGGTGTCTTCCAGCAGGCGCACACCGGCTTGGGCCAGGCCGCGTTCCAGGTCTGCGCGGCCAAAGCTTGGCTCCCGCCAGTGGTGGAACAGATCATGGTTGCCCAGCACATAGTATTTGCCAAGCGGCGCGTCGATCTCGCCAAACAGGGCGCAGAAAGCGTCCAGTTCTTCCGGTTCGGTGAACTCATCGAAAATATCGCCGGTCAGCACCAGCAGGTCAGGATGGCAGGCGGCGATCTTCTCGCGCAGTTCCGGGATGCGGGTGTGGTCCATGGCCGCGCAGGCGCGGGGGTGGATATCGCTGATCTGCACAAGGCGCAAAGCACCATCCGGCAGCGATTTATGCGTTGTCAGGTCATATTTTGTCGTACACAGTGTCAGGGCACGGCGACGGCCCCACCACATGAGGAACGCGGTCAGCAGCCACGGCGTTATGCCGTCCAGCCAAAGAATGCGCCAAATAAGCTGCGGCATGCCGCCCACCCGGCGCATAAGCAGCGAAATGCCGGTGCCGATGCAGTAAAAGGTAACGAGATGTCCCGCAAACACGATGCCCAGGCCCAGCGGGTCGCGGCTGATGTAGGCCAGCAGCGCCATCAACAGCAGGGGCAGACCGTAGTACAGCACCGGCCACGCGCGCACCAGTTGCAGCGGCGGCAGCTGCAGAAAGTTGAGGTACAGCAGCACATCCAGCGCCGCCTGGCCGATACGCGGCAGGACAAATTGAAAAAAGGGATGATACATGGGTGTTACCAGCTTTGTGTGTTAATTTTACGTGAAATTTGCCGATTGATTGCCGGGGCGTCGGGGACGCCGCCCCCTACAAACTACCCGGAAACAAGGTGTAGGGGCGCACATTGTGCGCCCGGGGAATTGTGCATCAGGGCCAAACTCCCCGGGCGGATATGGAATCCGCCCCTACGCTGTAGGGGAGCATTCTATATGCTCCCGTGCTGTCTTGCGCCACCGCCAAACTGCACGGGCGAGCACTGTTCGCCCCTACAGTCTCTTATTAGTATACCATTATATCCCTCTTTTGTGATGAAATATTGAAAGTTTCTTTGCTTACTTTCTTTTCAAAGAAAGTAAGGCCCCGTACCCTGTGCAGGTACGAGGCCTTACCCTGTGTGTTATAAATTACTGTTCTTTGCCCTTAATGGCGGCATCAATGGCGCGGGCGGCTTCCTTGCCGGCACCCATGGCCAGGATGACAGTGGCAGCGCCGGTAACAGCATCACCGCCAGCGTAGACCATCGGGCGGCTGGTCAGGCCGTCAGGGCCGTTGGTGATCAGGCAGCCGTGCTTGTCGGCGTCCAGGCCGGGGGTGGTGGAGCGGATCAGCGGGTTGGGGCTGGTGCCCAGAGCCATGATCATGGTGTCCACATCCAGCACGAACTCGCTGCCCTCCTTCACGATGGGACGGCGGCGGCCGGAAGCATCGGGCTCGCCCAGTTCCATCTCGACGCAGGTCATCCCCTTGACCCAGCCGTTCTCATCGCCCAGCACTTCCACGGGGTTGGTCAGGGTCTTAAAGACGATGCCCTCCTCCTCGGCGTGCTCGACCTCCTCCTTACGGGCAGGCAGCTCGGCCATGCCGCGGCGGTAAACGATGTAGACATTCTCGGCACCCAGACGCTTCGCGCAGCGGGCTGCGTCCATGGCAACGTTGCCGCCGCCGACAACGGCGACAGACTTGGACTTCATGATGGGCGTGCGGGAATCTTCCTTGTAGGCCTTCATCAGGTTGACGCGGGTCAGATACTCGTTGGCAGAATAAACGCCGTTCAGGCTCTCGCCGGGGATGCCCATGAAGCGGGGCAGGCCAGCGCCGGAAGCTACATAGATAGCCTCGAAGCCGTAATCGTTCATCAGCTCGTCAATGGTCAGGACCTTGCCGATGACCATGTTGGTCTCGATGTCGACGCCCAGCTCCTTCAGGCCTTCGACCTCGTGCTGGACGATGTCCTTGGGCAGACGGAACTCAGGGATGCCGTACATCAGAACGCCGCCGGCCACATGCAGGGCCTCGTAAACGGTGACCTTGTAGCCCAGCTTGGCCAGGTCGCCAGCAACCGTCAGGCCGGAGGGGCCAGCGCCGATGACAGCGACCTTGTGGCCGTTGGGGGCGGGGGCAACGGGCTTGGTATGTACGTTGTTGCGGTACCAGTCAGCAACAAAGCGCTCCAGACGGCCGATGCCGACGGACTCGCCCTTGATGCCGCGCACGCACTTACCCTCGCACTGATGCTCCTGCGGGCAGACACGGCCGCAAACGGCGGGCAGCGCGCTGGACTGCGCGATCACATGGTAAGCAGCTTCGAAATCACCCTCGGCTACATGCTTGATGAAGCCGGGAATATCAATCTCAACAGGGCAGCCGCTGCGGCAGGGGTGGTTCTTGCACTGCAGGCAGCGCTTGGCCTCGTTAATGGCCATCTCCTCGGTATAGCCGAGGGCGACCTCTTTAAAGTTTTTATTACGGACATTCGGCTCCTGGCTGGGCATGGGGCACTTTTTCGGGTCCATATTCGGCATAATTACTGCACCTCCTGTTTCAGCAGATTGCACTCGGCCTCGCGGGCGTGGGCCTCAAAAGGCTTGTACATGGTGCCGCGGTGCATAGCTTCGTCAAAATCGACCTCAAAACCGTCAAAGTCGGGGCCGTCCACGCAGGCAAACTTGGTCTGGCCGCCAACGGTCAGGCGGCAGCCGCCGCACATGCCGGTGCCGTCGACCATGATCGGGTTCATGGAGACAACGGTCTTGACATTGTGGGGCTTGGTGGTCTTGACGACGAATTTCATCATGATCAGCGGTCCGATGGTGATAACCTCATCAAAGTTGGCACCATCGACGATCTTCTGCTCCAGCGGGGCGGTAACAACGCCCTTATCGCCGTAAGAACCGTCGTCGGTCATGATGATGAACTCATCACAGCAGGCGCGGAACTCATCCTCGAGGATGACCAGATCCTTGTTGCGGAAACCGACGATGCCGGTCACCTTGGTGCCCTGGGCATGCAGTGCCTGAGCGATGGGCAGCGCGATAGCACAGCCGACGCCGCCGCCGACAACGCAGACGTTCTTGAGCCCTTCGATCTCCGTAGCCTTGCCGAGAGGGCCGACGAAGTCATGCACAGCTTCGCCCTCCTTGAGCGAGTTCAGCTGCATGGTACCAGCACCCACCACCTGGAAGATGATGGAAACGGTACCGGCCTCGCGGTCAAAACCGGCGATGGTCAGGGGGATGCGTTCGGAATTCTCCTTCGCGCGGACAATGATGAACTGACCTGCCTTTGCCTTCTTTGCGATCAACGGTGCTTTGATCCAAAGCTCGGTAACAGTGGGGTTCAGCTCTCTCCGTTTAATGATTGTAAACAAAGCTCTCTCTCCTTACCTTAGTGGTATGTGTTTATTGTAACGTATTTGCGTGCAATTGTAAAGCGGATAGGTTTGTGCAATCTATGCAAAGATTGGCGGGATTTATTGCGAAAATTGCCAGATTATAAAAAAGCTACTCGTGTAACCTCGTTGTTATGCCACAAAGCGTAGCCCGCCGGGCAGGCAATGTCCGCAGGGGTGAGGTTGGTTGTGTCCAACGGCACATCGTCAGAAACCAGCAGCCAGTCGGCGCGGGTCAAGTCCTCATAGGGGCGGCCGGGATACTCGGGCGCGGGGGCTTCCGCCGTCAGGTCCAGCACGCCGTCGTCCAGCAGGCCGGTGCGGCAGAGCGTCTCGTACTCGACGATGTAGAGGTCGCGGTCAACATAGGTCTCGATGAGCTGGCTGTCCCGCTGGCGGATGCCGTTCGGGATAAACAGCACCGTGCCGTCGAGGCCGTGCAGGCGGCCGTTCAAATCACTGGCGGCCTGCTGGGCTTCGGGGGCGACGGCGTAGGTCCAGCGGTTGATGCGCCACTCGCCCGCATAGCACAGCACGCAGAGTGCCAGCACCCCGCAGGCCATGGCCCGCCGGGCCTTATGGCGCAAAAGCAGCACGCCGATGCACGCTGCCCCGGCCGCGATGATGCAGCGCCAGACCAGCAGCCAGCCGTTCAGCCCCAGCACGGGCAGGCGGTCGAGCCGATCGGCCACAAAATCAAACCATTGCAGCAGGGTATTGTCTCCCGCGCCTGCGCCGATGGCCCGGCAGAGCACGATAAACCCGACGCCCCACGCGGCGGTCAGCACCGCCAGCAGCCTGCGGCGGGTGGTGGATAGTTTCTCGTCCAGCGTGTTCAGCGTGACGAGCAGCAGCGGCATAAAAAGCGGTTCGAGATACCGCATGTGCTGCCGGGGCGAGGGGGAATGCAAGTCCTCGCGCACCGTGATGGACCACGCGATGACCCCGACGCCGACGAACAGCGAAAGCAGCAAAAACAGTGGCAGCTGGGTGCGCACGGGGTCGCTGCCTTTGGCCGGGCGGCGCAGCCCCACGGCGGGCAGCAGCACGGGAAAGACGCCAAATGCCAGCACGGTAAACAGCACATCGCAAACGATGGCAAAGGGCAGAAAGCCCCACTGCTCAGCCGACAGCCAGCCGGTCTGGTTGTAGGAGTTGCCCAGCCCCCGGAACAGCGTGAGCTTGGCCAGCACAAAGCAGGCAGCAAAGCTGCCGAACAGCGCCGCGTTGCAGGCAAGCTCGGCACGCCAGCTGCTGCGGTCCTGCCAGAGTACCCACGCCCGCACCAGCACCCAGGCGATGAGATAGTAGAGCGCAACCTCCTTATTTAAGTAAAGCAGGTAGCACCACACACCGGCCGCCGCGCACCAGCCCACACGGGCTTTGGGCATGGCCTGCATGGCGCGCAGCAGAAAGTAGATCTGCCACAGCGAGAGCGGCAGAAAGACCGTCTCGCTCATGAAAGTCGACGCGGCGGACATCGTGGGCAGCAGCGCGACTGCCCCGATGAGGAACACCGTGCGGCGGCGGTTCTGCCCCGTGGCACGGCACAGCGCATACGCCGGGAATACCGCACTGGACGCATAAAGGGCGTTCAACCAGCCAATCGCCGTGATCTGCGCGGCAGTAGTTTTGAGCGCCAGCGCAGGCAGGATAAACAGCGGATACAGGATCTTCTGGTAGTCGCTGGGCATGTTGCGCACCCGCAGGCCGCGGCCCTGCCACAAGCTGCGGGCGACATCAAGGTAGCGCAGTTCGTCGCTGTAGACGGCCAGCTCGCGAGGGTAGCTGCTGAGCACGCCGTATACCACCGCGCACACCGCAAACACCACCGCGACCCAGACCCAGGGATTGATTTTTTTATGGGCAGACACCATGGAGGGACCTCCGATTTTTTATAATACATGCCGCAGCATTTTGCGGGCGGATATAGAATCCGCCCCTACGTTCTGTAATGCAGCACGGCGGTGTAGGGACGGGGTCGCCCCTACAAAATTTTACTGTAGCGGCGAATTCTATATCCGCCCGTTCGATTTATTACTATTATAAAGCATCCGTCTGCCAGTGTAAACAAAAACCGGGCACAGCCACACGGCCATGCCCGGTTTTACGGTTTATTCCTTATCTTTTAACTCACCCCGGCAGCGGTACAATGCGCCGAGAATGAAGAAGAAGCAAATTACCCAGGTGACGGGCTCGCAGAAGCAGACTGCCGTGTAGCCGACCACCGGCACAATCCAGACACCGAAGATCACCTTGCCGATGAGCTCCAATCCGCTGGCCAGCAGCGGTTCGATCGTGTGCCGGATGCCTTGCAGCATATTGCGCACGATGACCAGCACGGCCATCGGCGGGATAACAGGGGCGCTGATCTTCAAATACAGCACCGCATTGGAGATGATCTTCTCGTCGCTGGTACCGGTGATGGCCCGCACCGCCGGGTCGCTGAAGCAGAACACGAAGATCATTACAAAGACCCACCAGACAAAATAGATGCCCAGCGCCGTGACCACGCCTTTCATGATGCGGCTGCGGCGACCTGCACCCAGGTTCTGGCTGCTGTAGGTCGCCACGGCAATGCCCAGTGCGCCGCCCGGGATAAAGAACAGCTCGGCAAAGCGGCGGGCGGCGACCTGCGCGGCAATGTAGGTGCCGCCCAGCGCATTGATGCTGCTTTGCAGCACCACACTGCCGATGTTGTAGATGGCGCTCATCAGCCCCATGCTGAGCCCGGCCCAGAACATGTTGCAAGCAAAATTTTTGCCGTTGGCAAAGGCGGTGCGGTCAAAGTGCAGGCCGGGATAACTGCGGATGATGTACCACCCGCCCAGCACCGCACTGATGCCCTGTGCCGCCACGGTGGCAGCCGCCGCACCACCGACGCCAAGGTGCAGCGGGCCCATAAAGGCGATATCCAGCCCGATGTTGAGCGCCGTGCTGCACAGCAAAAAGTACAGCGGCGTCAGGCTGTTGCCAATGGCCCGCAGCAGGGCAGCCTCCATATTATAGGCCATCGTCAGCGGAATGCCGAGTAAAATCAACGTCAGGTAGGCCAGCGCACCGCCCATGGAAGCCTGCGGCACTTGCAGCAGCACCAGCAGCGGGCGGCGCACACCGACGAACACGACCGTCAGCACCAGCGCAGTAACCCCGGCCAGTGTCAGCATCCAGGCGGTGGCGCGGCGCACACCTTTTTCGTTCCCGGCACCAAACGCGCGGCTGACCGTCAGGGCCAGGCCGTTGTTCATGCCAAAAGCGAAGTTCATGATCAGGCCATACAGCGCGGCGGTCGCGCCGATCTCGGCCAGGGCAGCATCACCCAGGATATGCCCGGCCAAGGCGGTATCGGCCAGGTTATAAAACTGCTGTAGCAGGTTGCTTAAAAACAGCGGTGCCGAAAATTTGAGCAAAAGCCGAACCGGGTCGCCCCGGGTCATATCGGTCACGCGGCTTTGCGCTGCTGCCATAGTGGGTACATCTCCTTATTTATATAGAAAGGGGTATTTGCAAAGACCAGCTTATTGTAGCACGGGAATGGTGGGTATACAAGGGAAAATTTTTGCGAATTCGAGGGATTTTTCAGGCAAATTTTCCTTTTCGCGCACAAAATTTCACCAATCAAAAGAAAATATAAGCACTTACGGAATTGTGCAGAAAAGCCAAAAAGCAGGCCGAAAGTTTGTGCATAAAATAACGAGCGTCGTAAAATTTCGTTATTTTGCCAAAAAGTCCCGTTAACTTCTTGTCAAATCCGAGCATTGCATCGAAACTTGCCGTGTGCTATCATAGCAGTATTGAAAGCGCTTACAGTTCGCTGCACCGTACAGGAGGTTCTACTTGACCATTTATGATATAGCCCGGGAGGCCGGTGTTTCCATTGCCACTGTCTCCCGTGTGCTGAACGGCGGCAAGGTTGGCGAAGCCACCCGCGCCAAAGTCCAGGACGTGCTGGACCGCAGTGATTATCAGCCCAGCCGGGTAGCGCAGGGGCTGGCTACCCGCCAAAGCAAATGCGTTGCCGTTATGACGGTGGATATCCGCGATGTTCACCACGCGGCCATCGCCTACGAGATCGAGCGCACGATGGCCGCCGCCGGGTACAGCACCATTCTGTGCAACCTGGGCGGCACCCTTGCCCGCGCGGGCGATTACCTGCGCACGCTGAATGCCCAGCAGATCATCGGTGTATTTTTCGTTGGTTCGGTATTCGTGACGCCGCAATGCCGCGAGTACATCGCCAAATATGTCCCCGACATCCCGATTTTGTTCGCTAACGCGGTTTTGCCGCTGCCCAATGCCTACGGTGTCCTTTCCGATGAGGAGGACGGCACCTACCACGCCGTAAAGCGGCTGGCCCAGGCCGGGCGGCGCAATATTGCCTTTGTAAACGACGACGAGACCGAGAGTGAGCAGCACAAGCTGAACGGCTACCGCCGCGCCATCCAGGAATGCGGCCTGCCGGAGCGCTGCTACCGGGCCGAGCGTTCGATCGCGGGCGGCCAGTTTGCCACCACCCGCATCTTGCGCCAGGACCCGCGCACCGATGCCATCGTGTTTACCGAGGACACCACCGCTGTAGGCGGACTGCACACCTTGCTGATCACCGGCAAGCGCATCCCGGAGGATGTAGCTGTGATTGGCTGCAACAACAGTGTGTACTGCACCATCTGTTACCCGCAGCTGTCGTCCATCGACAACAGCTTGCACGAGACCGGCCGCACGGCCGCACAGCAGATGATCCGCCTGCTGAACCACGAACCCGATGTGGAAAAGACCGTGTGCCTTCCCTGCCGGCTGGTCTTGCGGGACACCACCCCACCGATGGTGTAAGCGTTGTATGCCCCTTTTCTGTAGGGGCGGATGCTTGCATCCGCCCGCGGGTGGCTGCCAGCCTCGCCCCCGAAAAGCAGGGCGCAGAACATCTTATGTATTTTATACCGTCGCGTAACAGGAAACGCCGAATCCTGCTGCGGGCTGCGGTATGAAAAATAAAAAGAACGAGAGGAACCTGCTCACTATGAATGTCGCAATTTCCGTTATTCTCCTGATTAGTTACCTTGCCTTCGTAATTTACATTATGAAGGGCGGCAACCTGCTCATGGGCTTCATCATGATGTCCTGTGTGTGGATCCCCGTTGGCGTACTGGGCGGCCAGATCGACTGGGCCACCTTTAACGGCAACATCATGCAAACAGCACCATCTAATATCGGCGGCAACGTCGTGTTGATCTTCATTGGCAGCTGGCTGGGCCAGGTGCTGCTGAAAACCGGCATTGCTTCCACCATCATCCGCAAGACCGTTGAGCTCGGCGGTGACAAGCCCCTGCTTGTTGCTATCCTGCTCAGCGTTCTGACCACCCTGATTTTCTGCAGCGCTTACGGCGCTGGCGCTGTCATCGGTATCGGCGTCATCGTCCTGCCCATCCTGCTGTCCCTGGGCGTGCCCAAGGCAGTAGCTACGGCTTCCTACCTGATGTCTGTCGGCGCAGGCATGTACACCAATGCCGTTATCTTCGGTGAGAAGCAGGCTGTCCTGCTCCTAAACGAGACCAACCCTGAGTACACTTACCAAGTCTACAAGCAGGTCGGTATGGTTGCTACCGGCGTGCAGCTGGTCATCATCGTCCTGATGCTTGTTACCATGCTGGGCAAAAAGAAGAAGAACGTCCACGCCTGGGCCGCCCCTGCCGGTGATGCCGAGGCTGCTTCCAAGGACGCCCCCTTCTACGCACTACTGGCTCCGTTCCTGCCCGTTATCTTGATCATCTTCTTCAAGTGGAACTCCCTGCCCGCTTTCCTGGCTGCTATCTTCTATGCCCTGTTCACCTGCGGCTATGCCAAGAGTTTCAACAACCTCGGCGACACCATCAACCGCACCCTGTATGACGGCATCATGGACGCTGCTCCCCTGATCGGCTTCCTGTTCTTCCAGGGCATCTTCACCGCCGCCGCCAACTGCGACGCCGTCTTCTTCAAGGAGACCCTGGGCGCCATCATCCCCACCAGCACCCTGCTGCTGACCATCGTCTTTGCCATCGGCACCCCCTTGGGCCTGTTCCGTGGTCCCCTGTCCGTCTTTGGTGTCGGCCCTGTTACCTTCGCCGTTATTAACAGCCTGGGCGTGTTCGAGATCCCGTTCCTGTTCGCTGTGTTCCAGTTCACCGGCATCGCAACCACCATTTCCAGCTGCGTTACCCAGTCCTGGAACATCTGGGCCATCAACTACACCAAGGTTTCCACCAAGGACTTCATGCTCACTGCCTTCCCGTGGTGCTGGGTCGCAAACATCATCAACCTGGCGATTCTCTTCGTCCGCATTGGCTAACCTTATCTAACGCTTTACCTATTGGGGCGCGCTTTCCCTGCCGCGGCAACGCGCACAGCGCGCCCCTTTTTCTTTTATCGACAAACAGGAGGCAACATCTATGCACAAAGTATTGCTGATCGGCGCCGGTTCCATCTGCCGCACCCACATTGATGCGTTTGAAGGGCTGCACGGCCGCGCCAAGGTCGTGGGCATCGTGGCCCGCCATCAGGAATCCGCCCAGAAAGCCATCGACAATGCCGGTCTGGACGCCAAAGCCTACACCGACTACAAGCAGGCCATTGCGGATTCCGGCTGCGATATCGTATCGGTCATGACCCCGCCGGATACCCACAAGGAGATCACAGTCTACGCGCTGGAGCACGGCTGCCATGTCATGGTCGAAAAGCCGATGGCCCCCTCTTTGCAAGAGTGCGACGAGATGATCGAGGCCGCCAAGCGCACCGGCAATAAGCTGGAAGTTGTAGCACAAAGCCGCTGCCTGACCCCGATCTACCGCACCAAAAGGCTGATCGAGAGCGGCATCGCCGGCAAGCTGCTGTACACCCAGATCAACTCGTTCTGGTATCGTGGCCGCAGCTATTACGACCTTGCCTGGCGCGGCCAGTGGGCCAGCGAGGGCGGCGGCTGCACCTTTGTGCATGCAGTGCACCACATTGATCTGCTGGCCTGGATGGCCGGTATGCCCAGCCAGGTTTCGGCCATGATCGGCAACGTGGCCCATACCAACAGTGAGGAAGAAGACCTCTCGATGGCGATGCTGCGCTACCCCAACGGCAGCTTTGCCCAGCTTTCCGCCAACCTGGTCTGCCATGGCCAGAAGCAGGCCCTGACCTTTGCCTGCGAGAAAGCCAACCTCGAAATTCCCCATGCGTTCAGCGCGGATACCCCACTGGAAAACGGATTTCCGAAAGAGAACACCGAATTTTTGCAAGAGCTGAACGATGCGTTTGAGGCCATCCCGCCGCTGGAATACGAGGGCCACGCAGGCCTGGCAGACGACCTGGTCCGCGCCATTGACGAGGATCGCCCGGTGCTGATTAACGGCGAGGCAGGCCGCGCCACGATGGAGCTTATCATGGCTGTGTACAAGTCTGCCGCCGAGGGCCGCACCGTTGATCTGCCGCTGGCAAAAGATGACCCCTTCTACACCCGCGAGGGCGTGCAGGCCAAGATGCCCCATTTCTACAAAAAGACCGGCTTTTTGGCTAAGTTCGCCAAGGACGAAATCGTTCTGGCGAGCAGCAACATGAAATAACTTACCTTTTATAAAGGAGCACACCGTGGCAGAACTGGAAAAGAAGACCGACATGGCCGAGGATTTGAAAAAGGCATTGGCGCTTTTCACCTTTAAAGGCCAGATGGACCGCTACAAGCCCCAGCGCGGCAGCCGCCTGCCGCTGGCCCCGATGCTGGCCTCGCTGCGCGGGATGAGCCCCCGCCAGTGGGCTGCCTATGCCTTTGGGCGCGACCCCCTGCGCGGCAAGTTCACGCCTGAGCAGATGCTGGAGCTTTCCGACAAGGCGCTGGCCTGCGGTCAAGAAGAAGCCCGCAAGCTGCTGGACGCCCACCATGGCAAGGTGGAGCCCACCCTGCTGGCGCGCGAACTGGGCCTGACGATCGAGCGGCCCGATATGCCCAACGGCGGCGGTCAGGTCATTTTTGCCCAGTACGAGGAGCCGGACAAGATCACCGTGTTTATGGACACGGTTGACAAGGCCAACGCGCTGCTGGGCAGCCGCCCGGACCTTGTCAACCTGTTGGGCAAGCGCAGCATTGAGCAGGTGCTTGTCGCGCACGAGATCTTCCACGCGGTGGAGCTGCGGGCCAAAGATACCATTTTTACCCAAAGCTACCGCCTGCAATTGTGGAAGCTGGGCCCCATCAAAAACGAATCCGGCGTGGCCTGCCTGGCCGAGATCGCGGGCATGGAATTTGCCCGCAAGCTGCTGGACCTTGACTTCTGCCCGTATCTGTACGATGTGTTCTTTGTCTCGCTGTATGATGCACAGGCTGCAAGCGACCTGTATCGCAGCATCTGCCGCCTGTGCAGCCAGCCCTCGATTGAGGAAACGATGTCCCCGCAGGAGCTGCGCGAAGCACTGGAAGCAGAGGACGCCTGACCCTTTTTACCGACATTCACAGCCTTCATCATAACTGCAAACTACACGGCAGCACCTGATCTTTCGGGTGCTGCCGTGTGGTTCATACACAATTTACTGTTTGTACAAATGCAACAAAAAACCAGCTATTGACGGCAAAACTTCTGCACGCTATACTGGTATTATAAGTGTTTTCACCAGAAGGAGAGAAATAGGTATGTTGGACGTTCTGATCATCGGTGCAGGCGTTTCCGGCTGCGCCGCAGCGCGTGAATTATCGCGCTGTAAAGCGGATATTCTGGTGCTGGATAAGGAGGAGGATGTCTGCTGCGGCACCTCCAAGGCAAACAGCGCCATTGTACATGCGGGCTACGATGCCGTCCACGGCAGTTTGATGGCTAAGCTGAATGTGGAGGGCAGCCGCCGCATGCCCGCCCTTGCCAAAGAACTGGACTTTGCCTACGACCAGTGCGGCAGCCTGGTTGTCTGCCTGAGCGAGCAGGATCGCCCGGGCCTTGAAAAGCTGTACGAAAACGGCGTAGCCAACGGGGTCGAGGGCTTGCGCATTATCGAACGTGACGAGCTGGCCAAGATGGAGCCGAACGTTTCTGACGACGCGGTCGCCGCCCTGTGGGCCCCGACCGGCGGCATCGTCTGCCCGTTCGGCCTGACCTATGCTTTTGCTGAGAACGCCGCAAAAAATGGCGTAAAGTTCCAGTTTGACACGACCGTGACCGGCGTGGTTCCCATCGAGGGCGGCTGGCGCGTTGAGACGAACAAGGGCAGCATCGAAACGCGGCTGGTCGTCAACGCCGCCGGTGTGCATGCCGACGAGCTGCACAACGCCGTTGACGCCGCCCACCCGATGCAGATCATTGCCCGCCGGGGCGATTACTTCCTGCTGGACCATGCGGCGGCAGGGCATGTACACCACACGATCTTCCAGCTGCCGGGCAAGTACGGCAAGGGCGTGCTGGTAACGCCCACCGTACACGGCAACCTGCTGGTTGGTCCCACGGCCATTGATGTGGACGACAAGGAAGCCACCGCCACCACCGCGGCGGGCCTGGCCGAAGTGCGCGAAAAGTCCGGCCTGGCAGTGAAAGACCTGCCGATGCGCCAGACCATCACGAGCTTTGCGGGCCTGCGTGCCCACGAGCCGCGGCACGACTTCTTTATTGGCGAGATCGCACCCGGTTTTGTCGACTGCGCCGCCATCGAGTCCCCCGGCCTGTCCAGCGCCCCCGCTGTGGGCGCCATGGTGGCCGACATCGTGAAAAACAGCTTGCATCTGGAGGTTGACCCCGCGTTTGACCCGACCCGCAAGGGTATCCTGGACCCCAAGACACTGAGCTTTGAGGAACGCGCCGCTTTGATCAAGGAAAAGCCCGCCTACGGCCAGATCATCTGCCGCTGCGAAAGCGTAACCGAGGGCGAGATCATCGACGCCATCCACCGTGTGCCCGGTGCCCGCAGCCTGGACGGCGTAAAGCGCCGCACCCGTGCCGGGATGGGCCGCTGCCAGGCCGGTTTTTGCAGCCCCCGCGTGATGGAGATCCTCGCGCGTGAACTGGGCGTGGACCAGAGCGAGATCACCAAATCCGGCGGCAAGTCCAAGATCATCGTCGGTACCAACAAGGATGCTTTTTAAGGGGGCTGGATATGAATAACGTAGATCTCGTCATCATCGGCGGCGGCCCCGCGGGGCTGGCGGCAGCAGTCGCTGCCCGCAAAGCCGGTGTGGAAAACCTGCTGATCTTAGAGCGCGACAGCGAACTGGGCGGCATTTTGAACCAGTGCATCCACAACGGTTTCGGCCTGCATACTTTTAAAGAAGAACTGACCGGCCCCGAGTACGCGGCCCGGTTCATCGCCCAGGCGCAGGAGCTGCACATTCCCTACAAGCTCAACACCATGGTGCTGGATTTGGCAGCGGACAAGACCGTGACCGCTATGAACAAGGAGGACGGCCTGTTCCAGCTGCACCCCAAAGCTGTGATCCTGGCCATGGGCTGCCGGGAGCGCCCGCGCGGTGCGCTGAATATCCCCGGCTACCGCCCCGCCGGCATCTACACGGCCGGCACGGCCCAGCGCCTTGTGAACATGGAGGGCTACCTGCCCGGCCGCAAGGTGGTCATTTTGGGCTCCGGCGACATCGGCCTCATCATGGCGCGCCGCATGACGCTGGAGGGCGCGCAGGTGCAGGTCGTGGCCGAATTGATGCCTTATTCCGGCGGCTTGAAGCGCAATATTGTACAATGTCTCGATGATTTCGGCATTCCGCTGAAGCTGAGCCACACGGTCGTAGACATTCAGGGCAAGGAGCGCGTTGAGGGCATTACGCTGGCCCGCGTTGAGAACGGCAAGCCCGTGCCCGGCACCGAGGAGCACTACGACTGCGACACGCTTCTGCTCTCCTGCGGGCTGCTGCCCGAAAACGAGCTGAGCCGCGCTGCCGGTGTGGCGCTCAGCCCCATCACGAGCGGGCCGCTGGTCAACGAGAGTCTGGAGACCAGCATCCCCGGCGTGTTTGCCGCAGGCAATGTGCTGCACGTGCATGACCTGGTCGACTATGTATCTGAGGAAGCGGGCGCTGCCGGTGCGCAGGCCGCCGCCTATTTGCAGAATGGCGAGCAGGATGCTCCCGCCATCCCGGTCAAATGCGAAAACGGCGTGCGCTACACGGTGCCCGCCACGGTGCGCCCGGCCTGTGCGGGCGATACCGTAACGGTGCGTTTCCGCGTGGGCGGCGTGTTCAAGAACAAGAAGATTGCCGTATATCTGGGCGACACCTGCATTTTCAGCCGCAAGCGGCCCGTGCTGGCCCCGGGCGAGATGGAGACCGTCCGCCTGAAAGGGGCAGACCTGCGCGCCCATCCTGACGCCTCGTGCCTGACTGTTACGCTGGAGGAGGCCTGATTATGGAAACGAAAAAGATCGAACTTACCTGCATCGGCTGCCCGATGGGCTGCCCGCTGACCGTTACGATAGAAAACGGCGCAGTCGCATCTGTGACCGGCAACACCTGCCCGCGCGGTGACGCCTACGCCCGCAAGGAAGTGACCGCCCCGACCCGCATTGTGACAAGCACCGTGCGCGTAAGCGGCGGCACGCTGGCGATGGTCAGCTGCAAGACCCGCAGCGATATCCCCAAGGGTAAAATTTTTGATGTGGTCCGCGCACTGAAAGACGTCGAAGTCCCCGCGCCCATTGCCATCGGCCAGGTTTTGGCCGAAAATGTGGCAGGCACCGGTGTGGATATCATTGCCACCAAATTTGTTGTTTATCGGGAAAATAACTGAGAATAACGTATAGAGGGAAACAGCATGAACGAAACCACACGCGCCGATATTGCCATTATCGGCACCGGGCCTGCCGGTGTATCGGCGGCCATCACCGCCCGCGTACGCGGCAAACAGGTGCTGCTGTTCGGCAGCAAAGAACTGACGAGCAAGATGACCAAGGCCCACACCATCCGCAACTATCCCGGCCTGCCGGACATTACCGGGGCCGACCTGGCCGCAAAGCTCAAGCACCACCTGGATGTGATGGGCGTGGAGATCACCGAGAAGCAGGTCACGGCTGTGTACGCCATGGGCAGCTATTTCGGCATCCAGACGCCGGACGTTATGTACGAAGCATCGTCGGTTATTCTGGCAGGCGGTGTCGTGATGGGCAAGCCGTTCCCCGGCGAGGAGGAATTGCTTGGCCGCGGTGTAAGTTACTGCGCCACCTGCGACGCCCACTTTTACGTGGGCAAAACCGTAGCCGTGCTGGGCTATAACGCCGAGAGCTGCCGCGAAGCCGACTTTTTGGCCGAGGGCTGCGCCAGGGTGCTGTATTTCCCGGTCGTGCCGCATGAGGTCACAGTCGGCCCCGGCGTGACCGTGGTACGCGAGAAAGTGCAGGCAATCCCCGGCACGATGAAGGCCGAGGGTGTGCAGACGGATAAGGCATTGCACCCCGTGGACGGCGTGTTTGTGCTGCGCGATGCCGTCGCCCCGGACAAGCTGGTGCCCGGCCTTGCGACCGACGGCCCCCATGTGGCCGTAGACGCCCAGATGCGCACCAACCTGCCGGGCTGCTTCGCCTGCGGTGATCTGGCCGGTAAGCCGTACCAGTACATCAAGGCCGCCGGGCAGGGCAACATCGCCGCCCTGTCGGCCGTAGAATGGCTGGCCGAGCAAAAGTAACCCCCTAACAACAAGCGCCCCCGGCGGTCCGATTGCGAACCGCCGGGGGCGCTTTGTATAAGGCTCATCCCTCTATCAGCACTACACTTACATCGTTCACGTTGGTGCCCGTGGGGCCGGTGACGAGCAGCCCGTCCACCGCCTGCAAGGCGTGGTAGGCATCGTTATTGGCCAGCACAACGGGCACAGTCAGGCCACGGGCCGCAAGGGCGGCGTCCGTATCGCCGTCCGTGTAGCCGCCCGCCGCATCGGTGGGTCCATCGGTGCCGTCGCTGCCTACCGAGAATACGCAGGCATCCAGCCCGGCCAGTGCCGGGGCGGCGGCCAGTGCCAACTCTTGGTTGCGCCCGCCCAGGCCATGGCCTGTCAGGTGCACGAGCGTTTCTCCGCCCGCCAGAAAGGCTAGCCTTTGCCCCTGCCCGGCATGGGTCTGGGCGATGCTGCCCAAAAAGCGCCCAGCCTCGCGGGCTTCACAGCTCAGTCGGTCGGTCAGCAGCACGGGGGTGTAGCCCGCCTGGCGGCAGGCTTCGGCAGCGGCGGCGCACAGTTCCCGCACACTGCCGGTGATTTTTGTCGTAACATTGTCCAGTTCTTTCGGTGTCTCCTGCCCGAGAAGCGCCGCAGCCGTAGGGGAAAGTTTGAGCGCATACCGCGCGGCGATGGCTTTTGCTTCGGCGCAGGTCGAGCTGTCCGGGCAGGCGGGGCCGCTGGCGATCATATCCAGCGGGTCGCCCAAAATATCGCTGAGCACGATGCTATACACTTTTGCCGGCGCGCAGGCCTGAGCAAACCGCCCGCCTTTGACGCCCGAAAGCCGCTTGCGGATCGTGTTCATCTCAACGATATCCGCGCCGCTGGCCAGCAGTTGGGACGTGATATCCTGCAATTCTTCGCCGGGGATCAGTGGTTTTTCCAGCAGCGCACTGCCGCCGCCCGAGAGCAGAAACAGCACGGTATCCTGCGCGGTCAGCCCGCGCACCAGTTCCAGCGCCTTTTCGGTGGCGGCAAAACCCGTTTCGTCTGGCACCGGATGGGCGGCTTCATAGCAGGTCACGCCGGGGATCTTGCCCTTTACGTGGCCGTATTTGGTGATGACCACACCACCGTCCGGCTGGCCCAGCACCTGCACGGCGGCACAGGCCATCTGCCAGGCGGCTTTGCCAGCCGCAACCAGGAACACCCGCCCCGCCGGGGCAAAGCCCTGCAACGCACGGCGCACGGCTTTATCCGGCAATACGGCGCGGATGCTTGCTGTTACGATGGTTTCAGCTTGGGCACGCAGGGTGGTATTCATGGCAAAGACTCCTTTTTATAAAAGTCCGGCGGCGGTCATGGTGCGCTGAATCAGCGCCGCTTGCAGCCCGCGCGCCAGGATCAGCTCGCAGCCATCATTTTGTAACCTTATCGCGCGTTGACAAACTGCGTCGGTATAGGTATTCTCAATACAGAAAGGAGATAGATTCGGATACTGTGCAATCAAGTCTGCTGCCATTTGCTGCATTTCCTGCCGGGGCAGCAGCACTGCGGCCTTTGCCATAACGGGCACCCCCTAACGGTCTATTTACCAAAACTATAGCACAGCCCGCGCTGGAATGTCAATTTTTATGCGCGAGGAAATAAGAAGAGATAAGAAGGAGAAAAAGAAATGGCGATCCATGTTGTAAACGAAGCCCGCCGCTGCCTGCATTGCAAAAAGCCGATGTGCCGCGAAGGCTGCCCCATCAGCACCAATATCCCGGAAGCGATCGAGCTGTTCCGCACCGGCCACAAGGAAGAAGCCGGCGAAATGCTGTACGAGAACAACCCGCTGAGCGTCATCTGCTCGCTGGTGTGCGACCACGAGAAGCAGTGTGAGGGGCACTGCGTGCTGGGCCGCAAAGGCGCGCCGGTGCATTTTTCCAGCATTGAAAACTATATCTCGGACGCCTATCTGGACCATCTGGAGCCGGAGATGGAGCCGAAAAAGGGCCAGCGCGTGGCCATCATCGGCAGCGGCCCTGCAGGCATCACCATCAGCGTACTGCTAGCCCGCCGCGGTTACGATGTGACCATTTTTGAAAGCCGCGAGAAGATCGGCGGTGTGCTGCGCTACGGCATCCCGGAGTTCCGCCTGCCCAAGAGCATTTTGGACCGCTACCAGAAGCAGCTGATCAAGCTGGGCATTAAAATCCGCCCCAACACGGCCATTGGCCGCACCCTGACGGTGGACGACTTGCAGCGCGACGGCTACGAGGCGATCTTCATCGGCACCGGCGTATGGAAGCCCAAGGCTATGGGCATCCCCGGTGAAAGCCTGGGCCATGTCAACTATGCTATTGACTACCTTGTCGACCCCGATGTGTATGATCTGGGCGACAACCTCGTCGTCATCGGCGCGGGCAACTCGGCCATGGACGTGGCCCGCACCGCCTTGCGCAAGGGCGTGCGCCATGTCAGCGTGTTCTGCCGCCGTTACCAGACGGCCGCCAGCGTGCGCGAAGTGGACTACGCCAAGGCCGACGGCGTAGAGTTTTACTACGGCATGCGCCCGACCCGCATTACCGACGACGGCGTCTATTACAAAAAAGTGGAGATGGACGAGGACGGCAACATTACCTCGACCAGTGAGGAGCAGTTTTTCCCCTGCACGAGCGTGATCATCGCCATCAGCCAGGGCGCACAGAACCGCATCGTCAGCACCACGACCGGCCTGGAAATGAGCAGCCACGGCCTGCTTGCCACCGACGAGCACGGCCATACCACCCGCGATGGCATTTTTGCCAGCGGCGACGTGGTTTTGGGTGCCCGCACCGTTGTGGAGGCGGTGAAGTACTCCAAACAGGTTGCGGAAGAGATGGATGAGTATTTGACCAAGCGCCGCGAAGCGACGGAATAATTTTTGCGCTGACGGGAGACACCACCTTGCGGTGTCTCCCTTTTTTAGTGGGATACCTCCGGGAAGCCTTCCTTTTTTGTGACCAAAAAAGGAAGCGAAAAAAGTCTCGCTGTTCCGAGGCAGCGAACCCCGGCTTAGGGGCTGCTCGCCCCTAAGAACCC
>JABLTO010009098.1_pt1 | contig 30436 bp, 27 predicted proteins | sample 7160091 | NCBI WGS metagenome assembly JABLTO01 (sample SAMN14651225, study PRJNA627086) | human gut metagenome | isolation source: feces | host: Homo sapiens
GGCGAATCGAAGGTGAACGTGCCGGGCGAATCGAAGGTGAACGTGCCGGGCGAATTGAAGGCGAACGACTCCATTTAATCAAGCAAGTTATTAAACGAGTTGAATTACAGTATTCTGTCAATCAAATTGCAGAATCACTCCTAGAGCCACTAGATATTATCCAACCTATTTATGATATTGCATTACAACAGTTTCCTGATTACAACGCCGAAAAAATTCTTGAGCAATTGAATTCATAACTTGTATCGCAAAAATAAGATTCCTTTTTTCAATAACTATCAAAAAAGGAATCTTATTTTTATAAATGTTGTCCTTTTAGATATCTCTATTCCTGCTTAAATCCTTCTCCGACAACTTCATTGGATTCCATAATGATCGTAAATGCTTTCGGATCTATCTCTTTTACCATTCTTTTTATCGTATACATCTGCTTGTTATTGCATGCACACATGACCACGTCTTTTTTTTCACCACTATAGCTTCCCACACCTTCCAGAATCGTTGAACCACGGCCTGCATATTCATCAATCTGTTCTGCCACCTCTTTTCCTTGCTTTGTTACAATCAATGTCATCTTACCTTCATCTATTCCATACATAATACGATCCATAACCGTCGCCATAAGATATGTCACAAGAATTCCATAAATCAGTCCGTCAACTTCTTTGAATACCAGTGCACTTCCAAGGATAATCGTACAGATATCCAAACCGAATGTGATCATACCGAGTGTCATGTGTGGTTTTGCTTTCTTGATGGACATACTGATAAAATCCTGTCCTCCGGTAGAGGAACCTCGCATAAAAATCAGTGCAAATCCGATTCCGCATAATACACCCATGCAAAGTGCAGCCAGAAGCCTGTTTCCATTATACACTGGAAGCATCGGTGCCACATAGTCTGTCAGCACGGACCAGATCAGAGTTGTCTTTACTGACTTTAGGAAAAATGTTCTTCCAAGATATTTGTAACAGAAAATGGTGACCGGGATATTCAGAAGTATCATTCCTGCACCAACTGGAATCTTAAACAGATGATACAGTATAATTGCAATTCCGGAAAATCCTGCTACCGGAAAATTCGCATTCAGCGCAAAATTATAAATTCCAACCGCGCCAAGCATTCCTGCTGCCAGATCCACCAGAAGATCAATCCCTAATTCCTTCCAGTCAAATTTTTTCTTTAACATATACATTTCCTCCTCTTATCTTTCATCTGATATCATAGCTTCTCTCAAAAAAAGAACAGACACAAACTATATATTCTATAATTCGCATCTGCTCTTGTATTATAATTTCATTTCACGAAGATTTAAAATTCTCTGATTACTGCTTCCCCGAAACTGTAATGTAATATCTTTCAAATCTTCTACAAACGGACCATCTACCAGTACATCTATATAAGACAACATCTCATCCGTGACTTCTGTATAGGCTCTTCCACCTGGCATCAGATCTTTGTCATATACATACCCGGAATAACTCCAGATATTTTTCTTTGGATACATTTCCCGGACTTTTTTTAAAAGCTTTACAAGTTCTCTTTGATTCTCCGGTTCAAATGGTTCTCCGCCAAGAAGTGTAAGCCCTGCAATGTATGGATGATTCAATGCATCCAAAATTTCTTTTTCAGTCTTCTCAGTATACAGATTCCCATAATGAAAATCCCATGTTTCTGCATTAAAACAACCTTTACAGTGATGACGACATCCCGAGACAAACAATGTCACTCGAACTCCCGGACCATCTGCTATATCATATTTTTTTATTTCTCCATAATTCATATAAAATTCCCAGCCTTTATTTTTTCAAAATCAATCTTCAAATTTTAATGCAAAATCCGGGAACCGTAAAATTTCATACTTTAACTCCACAATTTGCTTTTACAGATGTAAGACTCTATCCTTAATCTCCTGTGTTCTTCCCTGATTCCAGAACTGTGTTCCGATATATCCACATGTTCTTCTGGCTACTGACATCTTATCCTGATCATGGTTCCCACAGTTCGGGCACTCCCAGATAAGCTTTCCACTTTCGTCTTCTTTAATCTGAATCTCTCCATCATAACCACAGATTTCACAGTAGTCACTCTTTGTATTCAATTCTGCATACATAATATGCTCGTAGATGAACTGCATCACAGAAAGGACTGCCGGAATGTTCTGCTGCATATCCGGGACTTCAATATAGCTGATTGCTCCTCCTGGTGACAGTTTCTGGAACTCTGCTTCGAACTCCAGCTTGTCAAATGCATTGATCGGCTCAGATACATGTACATGATAACTGTTCGTAATATAATTCTTATCTGTAACTCCTTTGATGATTCCGAATCTCTTCTGAAGACATTTTGCAAACTTGTATGTGGTAGACTCCATCGGTGTACCATATACAGAATAGCTGATATTCTCAGCAGCTTTCCACTGGGCACATTTGTCATTCAACCTCTGCATAACTGCCATTGCAAATGGTCTGGCTTCCGGATCTGTATGCGTCTTTCCGAGCATGCGCATGCACATCTCATAAAGGCCTGCATATCCAAGAGAAATGGTTGAATATCCGCTATATAGAAGCTTATCAATGGTCTCACCTTTTTTCAGTCTTGCCAGTGCGCCGTACTGCCAGAGAATCGGTGCCACATCTGAAATAGTTCCAAGAAGTCTCTCATGACGGCAACGGAGTGCTCTGTGGCATAACTCCAGTCTCTCATCAAGAATCTGCCAGAATCTATCCATGTCTCCTTCTGCGGAACATGCTACATCTACCAGGTTAATTGTAACAACACCCTGATTGAAACGCCCGTAGAATTTATGCTTTCCGTTTGGAAGCATCTGAGAATCCTCTACTGTCAGGAAAGATCTGCATCCCATACATGGATAAACTTCACCTTTTTTCAGTTCCTTCATGATCTTTGCAGAAATGTAATCCGGAACCATACGCTTTGCAGTACATTTTGCTGCAAGCTCTGTCAGATACCAGTACTTAGAATCTTCTGTAATATTATCTTCATCCAGGACATAAATCAGTTTCGGGAATGCCGGTGTGATCCAAACACCCTTCTCATTCTTAACGCCTTGCATTCTCTGTTTTAATACTTCTTCAATGATGAGTGCAAGATCCTGTCTTGTCTGACCGTCTTCCACCTCATCCAGATACATGAATACGGTAACAAACGGTGCCTGTCCGTTACATGTCATGAGTGTGATAAGCTGGTACTGGATTGTCTGAATTCCGCTTTTTACCTCTTCTCTCAGACGGCAGTCTGTCAGTTTGTCAATGATTGCCTCATCCAGACTCTCCCCACATGCTTTACGTTCAGAGATAACAATATTACGGATTTTCTTACGGCTGATATCCACAAATGGTGCAAGATGTGCCAGTGTAAAAGACTGTCCTCCATATTGATTACTTGCGACCTGTGCTACAATCTGAGTCGTCACATTACACGCTGTAAAGAAGCTGTGTGGTTTTTCGATCATTGTCTCACTGATGACGCTTACATTCTGAAGCATATCTTCCAGATTGATCAGATCACAGTTGTGCTCTTTCTGTGCAAAATAATCTGAATCATGGAAATGAATGATTCCCTGTTCATGTGCTTCTACAACCTCTTCCGGAAGAAGTACACGCCTGGAAAGGTCTTTACTTACTTCTCCTGCCATATAATCTCTCTGCGTGGAGTTGATCACTGGGTTCTTATTGGAATTTTCCTGATTGACTTCTTCATTAATGTTATCAATCAGTGCAAGGATCCCGTTATCTGTTGTATTGGACTTTCTTGCCAATTCACGTTTATAACGGTAGCGCACATACTTCTGTGCCACTTCATAGCCACGCATTCCCATAATTCCAGTCTCTACCATATCCTGAATGTCTTCTACATGTATAGCGTGAGTTGATTTTTTTACCTGTCCTGCAATATCATCTGCAATTGCCCGGACCTGAAATTCATTCAGTTTGTAAATATTATCAACTTCTTCATTAGCTGCGCGGATTGCATTCTCGATCTTTCCCAGATCAAAGCCGACTTCCTCTCCATTTCTTTTTATTACTTTCGTCTTCACTAACATCTTCATGTCTCACGCCTTTCTTATATATCTTTGTTCTTCTGCTTTTCGGATCCCCCACAACATCTTGTGTTCCACAATTCACACTCACTCCGGTAAGAAACTATTTAGTTTCTTCAAAATCACAAGATATTGTGTTCCGCTCCATTATATTACTACAAAATATGGCATTTGAAAAGCATTATTTTAATTTTAACATATTTTTATAAGTATACCTTTTTTCTGTCCATTTTTTCCCATTTTGTCTGTTAAAGATCAAATAATGACAACTGATTGGACTCCGGAAGGTCTCCTAAAAGTCCTAAATCTGCCATGTAATCTACAACCGCCTTACTTGCTTTCGTACGGTTTCTAAAATCATCTTTGGACAGATATGGACCATCTTTTGCCGCTTCCTCCACCGCTTCTGCAGCCTTCTCTCCCATTCCGTCAATGCTGGAAAACGGTGGCATCAGCTTTCCGTCTATGATGCTGAATTTTGCTGCTTTTGCGCGATAAATGTCAATTGGCAGAAATTCATATCCCCTCGCATACATTTCCTGAACAATATGCATGTCCTTCATTGTATCCTGTTCTTTTTTGCTGAGAGAATCAGACCGTCTTGTATAATCATCAATATAGTATTGCAGTTTTTCCTTGCCCTGACACATAATTTCATAAGAAAATGCATCTGCACGGATTCCAAAATATGCTCCATAGTATGCCAACGGATAATTTACCTTACAATAGGCGATACGATATGCCATCATGACATAGGCTGCCGCATGGGCTTTCGGAAACATATATTTAATTTTCTCACAGGAGCCAATGTACCACTCTGGCACATCATGTTCCAACATATCTTTTTTATACTCCGGCCAATCTTTACATTTTCCTTTTGCAACGGTACCTTTACGCACTCGCTCCATGATCGTGAAGGATTCCTCACTATCCAGTCCTTTGTTGATCAGATATGTCATAATATCATCTCGGGTACAGATTGCTGTAGAAATGGTTGCCTTACCGCTCTTAATCAGATCCTGCGCATTGTTCAGCCATACGTCCGTTCCATGGGACAATCCGGAAATACGGATCAGATCTGAAAGTGTCTGTGGTTTTGTATCTACTACCATCTGGATTACGAAATCCGTTCCGAACTCCGGAATTCCAAGACATCCTACCGGACATCCTCCGATATCATCTGGTGTGATTCCAAGTGCCGATGTATCATGGAATAAAGACATTACCCCCTGATCATCCAGAGGGATATCTGTTGCTACAAATGGATGATCCGTCTCATTGTACTCATTTTCCATAGCAGGCGAACTGATATATGCCTCAAGTGCCTTGATCATGGTTGGATCATCATGACCCAGAATATCCAATTTTAACAAGTTGTGGTCGATGGAATGATAGTCAAAATGTGTCGTAATAATATCAGTCGTCATATCATTTGCCGGATGCTGCACCGGAGTGAATGAGTTGATATCTTCCCCGTGAGGAAGTACAATGATTCCTCCCGGATGCTGTCCGGTACTTCTGCGGATACCGGTACATCCCTGAACAATCCTGTCAATTTCGCAAGTTCTCTTTCTTGTTCCCCGCTCTTCAAAATAGTTCTTTACATACCCAAATGCCGTCTTATCCGCCAACGTACCAATCGTTCCGGCACGGAACGTCTGTCCGGCTCCGAAAATAATTTCCGTATATTTATGAGCATTACTCTGATAATCTCCTGAGAAGTTCAGATCAATATCTGGCTCTTTATTTCCTTTAAATCCAAGGAATGTTTCGAACGGAATATCAAATCCATCTTTTACAAGCCTGGTTTTGCACACCGGGCACTCCTTATCCGGCATATCCCATCCACAGCCCCCTGCGTAAGCCCGTACTTCTTCGGATTCAAAATCACTGTAGTGGCACTTCGGGCAATAGTAATGTGGGCTTAATGGATTTACCTCTGTAATTCCAGCCATGGTCGCAACAAAAGAAGATCCTACCGAACCACGGGATCCTACAAGATATCCGTCCTCGTTAGATTTCCACACCAATTTCTGTGCGATAATATACATAACGGCGAATCCGTTGGAAATAATGGAATTAAGCTCACGTTCCAGACGCTCTGTAACAATCTCCGGAAGCGGATCTCCGTACATAGAATGTGCCTTGTTATAACATATTTCACGAAGCGTTTTATCTGAATCTGGAATGACCGGTGGACACTTATCCGGGCGGACTGGTGATATTTTTTCCACCATATCCGCAATCATATTGGGATTGTCAATGACAATTTCTTTTGCTTTTGCTGAACCAAGGTATTCAAACTCCTCCAGCATTTCATCTGTCGTATGCAAATACAACGGTGCCTGCTGATCTGCATCTTTGAATCCTTTTCCTGCCATAATGATACGGCGGTACACTTCATCTTCCGGATCCATAAAGTGCACATCACAGGTCGCCACGACCGGCTTATCAAACCGTTCTCCAAGACGGATGATCTCACGGTTGATCTCACGTAAATCTTCCTCACTTTGAACCTTCTCCACACGATCACTATCAATCATGAACCGGTTATTTCCAAGTGGCTGTATTTCCAGATAATCATAAAAATTAACAATTCTGGCAATCCGCTCTGCAGATTTTTCTCCCAGTATTGCCTGATACAATTCTCCTGCTTCACAAGCACTTCCAATAATCAGACCCTCTCTGTATTTTAACACTTCGCTCTTTGGCATTCTCGGCTGACGTCCAAAATACTCCAGATGTGACTTGGAAATCAATGTATAAAGGTTCACGCGTCCAATATCATTCTTTGCCAGAACAATGACATGGTAAGACGGCATTTTACGGATTGCTTCCGCGTTGTGCGCGCCAAAATGATTCATCTGATTCAGTGTCTCGATTCCACGTTCTTCCAGCATCTGAATAAATTTCACATAAATTTCTGCGGTAACTCTGGCATCATCCACTGCTCTATGGTGATGTTCCTGAGAAATATTCAGTGCTTTTGCCACAACGTTTAGCTTAAATTTTGAAAGTGTCGGTAATAATACACGGGCAAGTCCCACCGTATCTACAGAAGTAAAATCCGGTTCTATGCCCTGCTGCCTGCAATTTTCTTCGATAAAGCTCACATCAAAACTGGCATTGTGCGCTACCAGCACTGCATCTCCTACGAACTTTAGAAACTGTGGGAGAATTGTCTCAATCTCCGGTGATTCCATAACCATCTCATCAGTAATGCTTGTAAGCTGTGTGATTCGAAATGGAATCGGAATCTTCGGATTCACAAATGTACTATACTTATCCGTAATTTCTCCGTTCTCAACTTTAACTGCACCAATTTCGATAATCTTATCTTTTGCCGAACTAAATCCCGTCGTCTCCAGATCGAATACAACATAGGTTCCTTTTAAAGACTGACCTTTCTCATTGACTGCCACATCCTGCAAATCATCGACCAGATATCCTTCCACACCATAAATAACTTTAAATGGATCGTCTTTATCCAGTGTCTCAATATAATGATTCGCGTCCGGGAACGCCTGTACCACACCATGATCTGTAATCGCAATTGCCTTATGCCCCCAGTCATGTGCTCTCTTTACAAGATCTTTGACCTCGGAAACTCCGTCCATGTCACTCATTTTCGTATGACAGTGGAGCTCCACTCTCTTTTCTACCGCATTGTCTTTTCTGGATTCTGTAAAATCAGAAATTTTCTTAATTCCAAACACAGAAGAAATGACAAGTTCGCCGTCAAATTTATCAATATTGGTCACGCCTTTAATTTTCAGGAATGCACCCATTTTAATTTCAGCCAGTACATCTGCAAGTTGATCATTACGCACGAACATCTTGACCATGATCGTATCAGTAAAGTCTGTCACTGCATACATGACAATGGTCTTTTCATTGCGGATTTCTCTTGTATCAAAGCTAATGACTTTTCCTCGAAATGTAATTTCTCCCATCTCACCAATCACGGTTGACAGTTCAATCGGCTCATCGTCAAATGGACGTCCGTAAATCAAACCTGACTCATCAAGATCCATCTTCGCAGATTTCACAAACACCTTCTTATCACGAAAGCCACCCTTCTTTAATCCACTGCCTTTTGAAAATCCACCTTTTGCAGAACTGCCAGAATTTTTTCCGTCTCCGGAATTTTTTCCACCTTGTCTGCTTCCAGATGTTTCTTTTTCCCCAGACTTTGCTTCTTTTTCCTGCTTTTTTTCCTCTTTTTGCTTCTGTACAGCCTCAACCTGATCCAGTATACTGTCTACTTCCTGCTGCAGACGCATATCATTGTATTTCAAAGTACTTTCTTTTGGTTCTTTATACATGACACGAATCTCAATGGGCAATCCGAAACGGTCTGCATACACACCTTTTAAATAATCTGTCAGAGAATCTTTTTTTCCTTGCGCAATAACAGTGTCGATTAACTGCATGCAAAGAATATTTCCTTCTTCAAAGGTACATTTCGCATTCTGCAGCATATTGCGTTCTACAACACTTCTTGTATCCAGCTCCGCAAGAAAGCTGTCCAGATACTCCGCCATCACATTCTCTGGCGTGTACTGTCCGGACAGCTCATACTTTTCTCGAATCTCTACCTGCACGGCACTTCTTCCGAAAAGCTGGTTCTTGATCAGGTGCTCCATCTCGTATACCAATGTTTTCTGAATCAGATGACGGCTTACTATATGTACTCTTAAAAATGTCCGGTCAGAGTTGGTCGTCACTTTTAATACCTGCGCTCCTTCGAACATATTACGTATATCTTCCCCTGCCTTTAACGTAGGGAATACTTCAAAGAACGGTTTACTCATTCCAATGCAACAGCTCCTGTCTCAATGTCTCTAATAGTTCCTCTTCTTTTACTTTTTTTACAATCTCGCCTTTTTTGATCAGGAGTCCTTCTCCCTTTCCTCCGGCAATTCCAATATCTGCTTCTTTTGCTTCTCCCGGTCCATTGACCACACAGCCCATAACTGCGACCTTAATGTCCAGTGGGATATCTGCAACCATCTCTTCGACCTGATTTGCAAGTCCGATCAGATCAATCTGGGTTCTTCCGCATGTCGGACAGGATACAACCTCAATTCCACCTGTGCGAAGTCCCAGTGTCTTTAAAATAATCTTCGCTGTCTTGATCTCTTCTAGTGGTGATCCAGTCAGTGACACACGGATTGTATCTCCGATTCCCTGTCCAAGAATCAGTCCAAGACCTACTGAGGATTTTATATTACCTGCCAATAATGTTCCTGCCTCTGTAATTCCTACGTGTAATGGGTATGGGCATTTCTTGGCGATCAGTTCATGTGCCTTTACACACATCATAACATCAGAAGATTTGATACTGACTACAAGATTATTATATCCCATCTCCTCGATAAGCTGTATTTTGTCCAGGGCACTCTCTACAAGTCCCTCTGCAGTCACCCCATGATACTTCTCTACCAGATGCTTTTCCAGTGATCCACTATTCACACCAACACGAATTGGAACACCGTACTCTTTTGCTTTTTCAACAACAGCACGGACTCTCTGCTCATCTCCAATATTACCCGGATTAATACGAATCTTATCTGCCCCGTTCTCAATCGCTGCAATCGCCAGCTTATAATCAAAATGAATATCTGCCACAAGTGGAATATGAATCTGCTCCTTGATCTCACCAATTGCTTTCGCTGCAACCATATTCGGCACAGCGCAGCGGATGATCTCACAGCCGGCTTTCTCGAGAGCAAGAATCTGGGCAACAGTCGCCTCCACATCTTCCGTCTTCGTATTTGTCATTGACTGTATTCTGATCGGATTCCCTCCTCCGATCGTAACATTTCCAATCTGAACTTCTTTCGTGTGATCTCTGTACATAATTTTTGCTCCTTCACATGCAGAAAACCTGCCACACGGCAGATTTTCTGATATTTTCGTTTTAGGTTTCTTTTGTCTGATACCTACCTCCTGATGAACGTGAACTGTTCCCCATATTCTCGTTCTGTAAGTGTCAGCTGATTGCCATCTATGCTGTATGAAAAAGATGAATCCAGATCATCCAGTACATTCTCCAGATCTTCTTTTGTATATGCACCGTCCGCTTTCTCAACTGCCTTGTCAATCTGCTCCTCATCTTTTGTGATGGTAATAATCTTTGACTTCATATCTACGCTGTAATTCATCTCTACGGCTGCATCTGTATTCTCCGCAATATCCATGATGTCTACCTGAATCGTATCGTTCTTCTCAATCTTTAGCGCAATCGTTGCATCCTCACTTTCCCAGTTTCCTACTACTGGATTAGTCGTGAACATTCTCGTCAGCAGATATACTGCGATTAAAATGATCAGCACTGAGGATACAAGGGTAACCACTCGCCATATCTTACTTCTTTTTGCCTCATCATTTCCTGCTATAATCATACTCTTATAATCCTCTCACTTTTCTTCTTTTCTATCATAACTAAATTATAGATTCTTTTCCAGACAGTGTCAACGGGTATTCTCATGTTCCAGAACGGAACTTTTTCGCTACTTTTTGTTTATATCTGCCACACTTATCTTTTTCTCACATAACACTTGGTAAAATATACCAAAAATACAAAAGAAAGGAGACCTGGCAAGTGTCATTCGGTCAGAAGCTACGCAAATTACGCAAAAAATTTAATATGACTCAGGAAAATGTTGCTGACTGTATCCATGTCTCCCGCTCTGCTATTGCAGGTTACGAAAAAAAGGGCCGCCAGCCTTCTCACGAAAAGCTGACGGCAATCGCAGATTTATTCGAGGTCCCTGTTGATTATCTTCTGAATGACGAAGAGGATACTATCACCCTCTCTCCTTCCCGGCTTACAACCAATTCTGATGATGAGCTGAATCTTTTGCTTGCATACCGAAGCCTCTCCCGAAGCAGCAAACGTGATCTCAAAAAGTATATGAAACTTTTGAAAGAAAAAGATGCTTCAGAAAGCTCTTAATCTGCACTTATTATTTTTCTTTTTTTATTTTCTAACACTCTTCTGCAATTTTATAAATTAGATGCTCCGTATCTTCCCAGCCAATACAAGGATCCGTAATGGACTTTCCATATACCATATCAGGTCCGATATTCTGTCTTCCTTCTTCCAGATAACTTTCCACCATAACACCCTTGATCATATTTTTCAGATCCGGATTATATCTTCGTGTATGAAGCACTTCACTGACAATACGAAGCTGTTCTTTGTATTTTTTATTTGAATTAGAATGGTTCGCATCAACAATTGCTGCTGGATTTTTCAGATCTTTCTTCTGATAAAGTTCAAATAATCGCAGGCAATCTTCATAATGATAATTTGGCTGGCATGTTCCATATTTGTCTACGCCTCCACGCAAAATCACATGTGCCAGATCATTTCCTGACGTCTGTACATCCATACCTCTGTAAATGAAACGATGTCCCATCTGGGCTGCCACTACAGAATTCAGCATCACCGACAGATCTCCACTGGTCGGATTCTTCATTCCGACAGGAATATCCATTCCACTTGCTGTCAGACGATGCTGCTGATTTTCCACAGAACGTGCACCGATTGCCTCATAAGATAAAATATCATCCAGATAGCTTCTGTTCTCCGGATATAACATCTCATCTGCTCCGGTCAGTCCGCTTTCTTCCATAGCACGGATATGCATATGACGGATTGCAATAATTCCCGCATAAAGATCCGGTGCCTTATCCGGATCCGGCTGATGGAGCATTCCTTTATATCCCTCGCCGGTCGTTCTTGGTTTATTTGTATAAATTCTTGGAATAATCATCAGTTTATCTTTTACTTTTTCATTGACTTTTGCCAGACGATTCACATACTCACACACGGAATCTTCATTATCTGCAGAACACGGTCCGATAATGACTGCAAATTTATCCGATTTCCCCGTAAAAATATCTCGAATCTCCTGATCTCTTTTTTTCTTTAACTCTGCAAGCTTTTCTGACAGAGGATATTCTTCCTTCAGTTCTGTCGGAGAAGGCAGTGTCGTATTGATTTTCATAGACATATTTTTCTCCTTCTATGTTTCTTCTCTCTTATTCATTCAAGACTTAACTATCCTAAAATCTGTACTCCACCAAGAAGCACATAAGATATGAACCACATAATTACAGTTGCCATGCAGATTCCAATGATGATTGCCGGAAATGCTTTCTTAAATTTCACACCGAGAAGTGCGGCAATGAGTGAACCTGTCCAGGCCCCGGTTCCCGGAAGCGGAATACCAACAAATAATACAAGTCCCCAGAATTCAAATTTTTCAATCTGGTCTTTTTTCTTCATTGCTTTTGCTTCCAGCTTATCTACCAGCGGTTTTAAATGTTTTGTTCCTTTCATCCAGTTAAAAATCGGTGTGATCAGAAGCAGGATAAACGGAACCGGTATAATATTCCCAAGAATACATAATGGGATCGCTTTTGCGACCGGCACTCCAAGAAGCGGACCTGCCACAAGAAGTGCTCCACGAAGTTCCAGAATCGGAATCATGGAAATAATAAATACAATTGCCTCTTTCCCAACACTTCCACTGAGTGCATCAATAATTCCTTGTACTAATGACTGTGTCATACATCTCTCCTTATTTTTTCATTTATTTTTGTAACTGTTCAGAACCCCGCCACACAAATTCGCAAAAACGCAAATAACTGCTCCATCTCTTCTCTTGTCCCGATGGTAATACGCATATATTGCTCGATTCTCTCGCTGCCCCAAAATCGCACATAGATATCATGTGCCTTTAATGCCTCAAACAGCTCTTTCGCATCGTATTCCGGGTGCTTTGCAAATATAAAGTTGGAACCAGAATCCAGATATGTAAATCCAAGTTTTGTAAGTTCTTCTTTTGCCCACTCCCTTGTCTCAACAATTTTTCTGACGCCATTCTCGAAATATTCCCTGTCTTTCACAGCTTCCACACCACACACAATTGAAGTCTGGTTCATAGTGTAAGAGTTAAATGAATATTTCGCATCATTTAAGTATTTGATCAATGTCGGATTGCTGATAGCATAGCCGATTCGCATACCCGCCATAGATCTTGCCTTGGAAAATGTCTGGACAACGATCAGGTTATCGTATTTGTCAATCAGTTCCAGTGCGGAACGTCCTGCAAAATCAATATACGCTTCATCCACGATCACAATGACATCCTGATTATGTGCAATGATATCTTCTACTACTGACAGATCCTCATAGATTCCTGTCGGTGCATTTGGGTTTGGGAAAATCACTCCCCCATTCTCCTTATAGTAGTCTTCTTTTACAAGTTTGAAATCCTCATCCAGTTTCTGACATTCATATGGAATCCGATACAGATCCGCCCATACACTATAAAAAGAATAAGTAATATCCGGGAAAAATATCGGTTTTTCGGAATTAAAAAATGTCAGGAAACACATAGACAATACATCATCGGATCCTACACCTACAAATACCTGGTCCGGATTCACATGATAAAAGTCCGCAAGCGCATTTACAAGTGGTGCTGCAGTCGGATCCGGATAAAGGCGGAAACGGTCTGTATCCATCTCTTCTAACGCTTTTGTGACTCCCGGTGCCGGTGGATATGGATTCTCATTCGTATTTAATTTGATGACTTTGCGCTGTGGCTGTTCACCTGGTACATATGGCTCTACTTTTCTTATGTTCTTCTCAAATGCTTTCATACTATGCTCCTGTATCTTTGCCAAATTTGTTCATCGCCGCGGCCTCTGAACATTACATGTATTCCTTTGCCAGTTCTTTGAATTTTGGAAGCGAATTCACGATTGTCTCATGAGATACACAATATGCCAGCCTTACATATCCCGGGCACGCAAAGGAACTACCCGGTACCATCAGGATATTATATTTCTTTCCTGCATTACAGAATTCCTTTTCATCTGCAACTGGTGATTTTACAAAGAGATAGAATGCTCCCTGTGGTTTGATGCATTCAAATCCACATTCTTTCAATCCGTTATATAGATCTTCTCTGTTTCTGTTGTAGAAAGATAGGTCTGTCTTTGCATCCAGGCATTTTTCTACTACTTTCTGCTGCAGAGTTGGTGCATTTACAAAACCTAAGATTCTTGTTGCCACATTGGCAGCGGAAAGAAGATCTTCACTGTCTGCAACCTCATCCGGAATAACAAGATATCCTATACGTTCTCCCGGAAGTGACAGGGATTTACTAAAAGAATATCCTACAATCGTATTATCATAATATTTCGTCAGGTATGGAACTTCCACTCCATCATAAGCAAGTTCACGATATGGTTCGTCAGAAATCAGGAAAATCTCTGTTCCATATTCTTTCTGTTTGGCCTCCATGATTGCAGCTAACTTCTTGATTGTCTCCTCTGAATATACAACACCTGTCGGGTTATTCGGTGTATTTACAATGACAGCTTTTGTCTTTGGTGTGATCTTCTGCTCAAATTCATCAAGCTTTGGCTGAAAATCAACTGTACTCGGGGAAATCTCGACCAGAACTCCATCATAGTTGTTTGTATAAGAACGATATTCTCCAAAATATGGTGCAAATGCAATCACTTCATCTCCGGGATTGATCAGAGATTTTAAAATGACATTCAATCCACCTGCCGCTCCGACAGTCATGACAATGTTCTTGCCGGAAAATTTTGTATCAAATCTTTCATTCAGAGACTTTGCAATTGCCTCTCTTACTTCCGGATATCCACTGTTACTGTTCGTATAGCCATGAAGCACAACCGGATCTGTGTCATTGACCAGTTCGACAATTGCATCTTTTACAATCTGCGGTGCCGGAACATTCGGATTCCCAAGGCTGAAATCAAATACATTCTCACGTCCGTAAATTCCTGCCAGACGTGTTCCTTCCTCAAACATTGCACGAATAGCGGAACTGTTCGCTACCATATTTTTCATTTTATCTGCTATCATTTTCCTATCTCCTTTTCATGTACATGTCCTTTTTCTACCATAAATACTGGTTTATAGGAAAGCTTTGCTTTTCTGAGTCCCTCAGAACCGGCATCATCTTCCCGATTCACATATTTGTAATCCATACACTCATGTTCTACAAATTGCTGATTGATCATAGTATATGCTCCGGGCACATCTGCATAAGCTTTCTCTATGTGAACAACAAATGTATCCGGGCAGATTGGTTCTCCGATGGTAAATGCTACGATTTTACCATCAATTCGAAGGATACCGCCCTTCAGGTCAAGTTCTTCAAAAAGTCTGAGTGCATTCATTGTCACACACATCTCTGCATTCTTATCTGTATCATCATTACAGCCATTCTCTTTTCTCCACTTCAAAGCCATCTGGAAACATTCCTCCAGATTCTCTTTTTTCATGGATTCGTAGCTCCAGCGTCCTTCAAATTCTTTTCGGAATCGATTCACATGGTTCTTCTTTCCATGCATCTTCTTACCAGACAAAGTCGCTAACTTCTCGCTTTCATAGACATAATCCGCTTCGTCCCGGTCATACTCAATCTCGAATCTTCCCGGATACCAGCTTTCCAGTCGTGCAAAATCATCCGGTGTCACATTATACATACGGAACGGATAACCTCGCTCCTCACTATATGTTTTCATCTTATCCAATGCACGCTTCACATGTTCATCTGTCCCTGCCGGAAATGCATAGGCAACATGTCCCTCATCTTCACTTTTGAACACCATGGCTCCTTCAACAATCGCCCATTTTACCGGGTACTGCCTGGACCATAAAAACACATTGACAAATGTACGTTCACAACTTCTGCTCGGATGCTCATCGAAATACTTTGTCATGATTTCCTTGTCTTCCAGCTCTGTTCTCTTAAAAATAATATCTTTCATTTTATGCTCCAATTCAAAACTAGTAAAGAGCACATCCGACGAAGGAATTCCCCGCCATTGTACTCATCGCAGTTCTCGTCCATCTGATAACTGTAATTTTTACTCTTCCGAGTATATCACATTTTCTATACTCATTACAAGGCATGCCCCTAATATCATCTATGTGCTTTTTACTGCTCTGCCAAAAAACAAAGCTTCATAGCTGCAATATCTATGAAGCTTTAAGCGCTTTCTTCACAATCTCACTCATCAGTTTGGAAGCTCCAAAAAGTGCTGCCGGATCTACTGTGAATTTAGAATTATGCGCCGGATATTTTCCCCCGGTCCCCACATGAAAAAATGCTCCCGGAACCAACTCCTGATAACAGGAAAAATCTTCTCCGCCCATCTCCGGATGCTGCAAGGTTACATGGAATCCTTCTTCCATTGCTTCTTTTCGCACAAGTTCTGCAAGATTTGCATCATTGTTCGTTGCCGGACAGCCCGGGATCCATGTAAATTCCACCTGATAACCTTCCCGCTCCAGACCTTCAGCCTGTGCCTGCATCAGTTTCACAATCTGCTCACGCACTTTGGGATTAAATGTGCGAACGGTTCCTTCTAGCCTGGCGGTCTCTGGGATAATGTTCCAGCTTGTGCCTGATGTAAAACGAGTCACACTGATAACTGCCGTCTCCGTCGGACTGATTCTTCGACTTACAATTTCCTGAATACTTCCTACCAGTCTTGCTGCTGCCGGGATCGGATCCAGACCCGTCTGCGGGGCGCTTCCGTGGCATCCCATTCCTTTTACCGTATATAAGAACCGGTCTACCGCCGCTGAAAATGGACCTGGTGCAATTGCAATCGTTCCGACTGGCATGTTTTGTTTTGTGTGAAGTCCAAAGATTTTTTCAATCTTATATTTTTCAAACATTCCGGTATTTACAACTTTTTCACCACCATGTTCTGCTTCTTCGGCAGGTTGAAACAATAAAATGACGGTACCTTTTATATGCTCTCTCTCTCCTCCAAGAAGTTTTGCCACTCCAAGAAGTGCTGTCGTGTGGAAATCATGTCCACAAGCATGCATACAGCCATCATTTTCTGAACTGTAAGAAAGTCCACTCTCTTCCAGGATCGGCAGCGCATCAATATCCGCTCTGATTGCAACAACACCCCCTGGCTCTTTTCCCTCGATCTTTGCGAGCGCTCCTGTATCAAGTCCCAGATTCAAAAGCTCCACACCTTCTGTCTGTTTTAATACATTTTTTACATAGTTGGTTGTCTCATGCTCCTTTAATGCAAGTTCCGGATGTCTGTGCAGCCATTGAAAATGTTCCAATAAGTATGTCTGTAGTTCTTCTGCCATCACGATTTTCCTCCTGTCTTATCTACCATTCTTTACAAATCCCTAGTTCAAGAATGCCTCTGCATTCAAAGCATCTCTAAGCTGATCCATTGCCTGCCTTAACGTCTGACGCGGACATGCGATATTGATTCGTTCAAATCCTTCTCCTACTGCCCCAAAAATAAATCCCGGATCCAGCCAGAGATTTGCCTTATCAACAACCAGATGTTCCAGTTCTTCTACTGATAATTCCAGTTCTCTGCAATCCAGCCAAAGCAGATAAGTTCCTTCCGGCTCAATAAGATTGATTTTCGGAATCTCCTTTTTCAGATAATCCCGGACAAAGTCCACATTTCCCTGAAGATATACAAGTAACTCTTCCAACCATTCTTCGCCGTTTTCATAAGCAGCCTGACACGCTTCCATTCCCATCAGATTCGGCTGGCTGTAGCCCGCTTGCATCACTTTGTGTTTAAATTTCTCACGCAGCTTTGGATTGGAAATGATAATGTTGGAAAGCTGAAGCCCTGCCACATTAAATGTTTTTGATGGCGCGGTACATGTGACAGTAATATCTGCAATCTCTTCTGAAATAGATGCCATCATCTGATGTTTATGTCCTTTGTATACAATATCACTGTGGATCTCATCGCTGACAAGTGTCACGTGATATTTCAAGCAGAGCGCTGCAACTTTTTCCAACTCTTCTCTTTTCCACACACGACCTACCGGGTTGTGCGGACTGCAGAAAAGTAATAATTTTACATCATTTTCCCGGATTTTCTTCTCCATATCCTCAAAGTCAATGGTGTAGTGCCCCTCTTCTAATTTTAATGGACTTCCAATCAGCTTTCTTCCATTGTCTTCAATGACCTCTCTGAACGGGTAGTAAACCGGCTGCAGCATCAGAACACTTTCTCCCGGCTCTGTGTAGGCTTTTACTGCCATTGCAAGTGCAAATACAATTCCTGGTGTCTTGATGATCCAGTTACTCTCGATTTCCCAGTCAAATCTTCTCTTATACCAGGATTTCACTGCTCTGAAATAATCCTCCAGGGTATCACTGTACCCAAATATACCATGCTCTACAATCTCAAATAAGCGCTCTCTGACTGCTTTTGGTGCCTGAAAATCCATATCTGCCACCCAAAGTGGAAGTATATCCGCTTTCTTTCCTCTTACTGTCGCAAAATCATATTTTAAAGAATGTGTTCCTTTTCGATTGATTACTTTATCAAAATCTGTTGGCATATTTATTTTCTCCTTCATTTTCGCAATTGCCTGTTGTCTTCAAATATTTTAGGACAGGGACTTCTTTTAAAAGTACCTGTCCCAGATTTAATTTTCTTATTTCAGCTTTCTAATCTGTCTTCATTTTATATTCAAGTCGAACGTCCGTGAGACTTGGCGCGTGATTCTGGTCAGAGAAGCTGACATATTCCTATCAGAATCACTGCGCATCTTCGCGGAGCGTTTATCTCAGTCGGAGACCTAACTCCCACTGAGACAAATTTGCTATTACTCACCACCTGAAGTGGGAGTCTTCTCGACTGAGATAAAACTTTTTATTGTTTCTTACAATTCTGCCATCTCCAAAAATGCTTTTGTACGTTCATTCTCCGGATTATTAAACAATTTCTCCGGTGTATTGTCTTCTACAATCTGTCCACCTTCCAGGAATAAGATTCTGGAGGCAACATTTTTTACAAAGCGCATCTCATGGGATACTACGATCATCGTCATTCCATCTGCTGCAATTTCTTTCATAACATCAAGAACTCCCCCGATCCACTCCGGATCAAGAGCACTTGTTGGCTCATCAAACAGCATAACCTGCGGTTCTGCTGCAAGTGCTCTCGCTATTCCTACTCTCTGCTGCTGCCCTCCGGAAAGACGTACCGGGTATTCATCTCTCTTCTCGACCAGTCCGACACGTTCCAGCAAATGTTCTGCTTTCTCCACTGCCTGGACTTTCGGCATCTTCTGAACCCGAATCAGTCCTTCCGTAATATTCTCCAGAGCAGTCTTGTTCTTCCAGAGATTATAATGCTGAAATACCATGCTCGTCTTTTCTCTGAGTGCCCGGATTTGTTGTTTATTCTCTTTTCCGGCTTCAATTGTAACTCCATCAATGGTAACTCTCCCTGCATCTGGTACATTTAACCAGTTGAGAGAACGAAGAAGCGTTGTCTTACCGCCTCCGCTTGGTCCGATCAGTGTTACAACTTCACCTTTTTCTATCTGAAAATCCAGATTTTTCAAAACCTGATTATCACCAAAAGCTTTACAAAGTCCTCTTACTTCTACTATCGACATCTTAACTTCTCCTCTCTTTTCTACGCACATAGGTCTCTATCTTTGCAAGCAGACGTTCCAAAAGCATACAGCATACCCAGTAAATCAAAGATACTGCAATATATACCTCAAAGTAACGATAAGATCTCGCTCCAACGATTCTTGCCTGTGCCATAATATCTACAACTGCAATGTTAAATACAAGAGAAGTCTCTTTTAATAATGATATAAAGTTATTGCCCAGACTTGGAAGTGCTACGACAAATGCCTGCGGGATTACAACACTTATAAGCGCCTGCCACTTCGTCATATTCAAGCTATAACAAGCTTCTACCTGTCCTTCATCTACGGACATCAATGCACTGCGGATAATCTCTGACATATATGCCGCTGCATTAAGTCCCAGTGTAATAATTGCGAATACGACCGGGTGGATTCCGTTAATATCAAAACTTGTTCCCCATGCTTCGTTCATCACACGAAGCAGTATCGGGATTCCGTAATACACAAGCACCAACTGTACCATAGTCGGCGTACCACGGATAAATGATATGTATACTTTCGCAACTGTCTTAAGTACCCGTACTTCAAAATAACGGGCCAACGCAATAAAGAACCCTACAATCAGTCCTGCTACACAACTGGCAATTGTAATCAGAAGTGTGATCGGCAGATATACTGCTATCTGCGGAATGGACTGTATCAGAAATTCAACACTAAATATTTTCCCCATCTCTTTTACACCAATCTTTCTCTTTTATTCGAAACTCTTGTAGTTTCCGGTACAACTTATGAATCGCCCTATAGAAATTCGTGCAAGAACGATTTCTGTAAAACAATGTATTGCACAAAATGCACGTCGCATCTCATACGGCGTGCATCTTACATTTTTCCTTATTTCTTTAAAGATATAAGACACTTTCTCGATTATAATTGTGGTGCATAATCTCCATCAAGATACTTCTCGGATAATTCTTTTAATGTACCATTTTCAATCAACGTCTTCAGACTGTCATCAATAATCTTTTTCAGCTTCTCTCCTGACTCGTCCTGTCTCAGAAGCATGTATGTAGTTGTCTCATCACCAGTCTCAAATGGAAGGCACTCTAGTTCACTGTCAAGTCCCTGCTCTTTGAGAACATAATCAGCAGTTACTTTAATAGAAGCAATATGTGCATCTGCTCTTCCGTTAATAACTTCCTGAAGCATCTTGCTCATATCTCCATCTGCATACATAATATTGGCTGCTTTGTCCGGATGCTCTTTGTTATAATTCTCAAGCCAGTTTGTCTGTGCTCCTGAGGTTGCAGATACAATCGTTTTTCCTGCAATACTGTTTACATCACTGGAAATATCTGTACGGTCTTTTTTAAATACAATTGCTGCCTGAGTCTCTGTATATGGAATATCCGGGAAAAGATATTTCTGCTCACGCTCTTCATTCTTACCACACTGACTGGCAATCACATCAATCTTGCCAGACTCGAGAGCTGTAAAGATTCCATCCCAGCCTGTTGCTTCATATTTAAATTCAACATCTGGATTCAGATCATCAATTGCCTTCATAACTGCAATATCATATCCGTCCGGTTCGCCTTTTTCATTTACAAGGTTGAACGGAGGATATGCTCCTTCTGTTCCAACTGTATAAGTGGTAACTCCGGAATTGTCAGATTCTTTTTTATCATCTGCTGATTTTCCACAACCAACCATCATACTTGCTACCATTCCTGCTATCAATAATGTACTTAATACTTTTTTCTTCTTCATAACTGATCACTCCTTACAAGTTTTTTTCATTAGTTTTTATGTTCTTGACTTTTCCTATTATAATTGTAAGATTTTAGTTTGTCTATGTTTAGATTTTTATAGTTTGCTATAGGATATAATTATAGCAATATCTGAATTGATTGAATTGATTTTTGTTTTTCTTGATGTTTTCCTATATATACGGTATCATTAATTATATTATGTGTAATCATTTTTATTATATGATACCAAAAACTCAACGACATTATATTATAGAGAGAAGACGATAATTATAAAATCAGAAAAGAAAAAACAGGGTTTCACATTGGTAGAACTCATTGTGGTTCTGACAATCCTTGCAATTCTTGCCGCACTTTTGATTCCGGCTTTAACCGGATACATACGAAAAGCAAAAGAATAAATGAACGCTGCTCTGAATGCTGTACAGAGAAATCCCAATGACAAAACAGAAATCAATACATCCAGCAGAAGAATTGCCCGACAGGTATTATCTTATCTGGATAGTGCTGATAAATCTAATGCACAGTACCTTTTCACTGCGCCTTCTGAAAAAAATACATGGGATACTACATTTAATGATTATTTTGGAGAAAAATATGATTCTAATGCTGTACTGCTTCAGATTTTCCATACAACAGACGGAAAAGTTGTTGCAATTAACTTTGGCAAAGACGGTTATATGGTGACAATCGTTCCCGGCAAGGAAACTACATGTGTGTATAACGGGAAATCTTTAAAATCGATCGGAGGGTAAAAAGAGGAGTCAGTTTGCTGCAAGCAGCATCTGGCTCCTCTTTTCTTTTTCATAGCACGAACGCCCACCTCGATTCCGCTTTGCTTCTTCTCGGTGCTCGTTTGCATTCTCACACAATATAACAAAAGGACGATTCTCCCTGCAAGCAGCCTCCCACCACTTTCGAATAGCACGAACGCCCACTTCGATTCCGCTCTGCTCCATCTCAGTGCTCGTTTAACTCACATAGATTAAAATAAGAGCGCCCTGGACAATAAATTGTCCCTTGCGCTCTTATATTTAATCTGCGTTCGTGCTATTCGTCCATGTTTGCGAGTTTTTTGGCTTGATCGGCAGCGATGCAGGCATCGATGATTTCCTGGATATCGCCGTTCATGATCTTGTCTAGTTTGTATAATGTCAGACCTATACGGTGATCTGTGACACGTCCCTGTGGGAAGTTATAAGTACGGATTTTCTCAGAGCGGTCTCCTGTTCCGATCTGGCTCTTTCTTGCTTCTGCCTCTGCATCATGCTGCTTCTGACATTCCAAATCGTAGAGTTTTGCACGCAGAAGTGCAAATGCTTTTTCTTTATTCTGCAGCTGTGATTTCTCTGTCTGGCTGTAGATTACAATTCCAGTTGGATAGTGAGTCAGACGTACAGCGGAGTCTGTTGTATTGACACACTGTCCACCGTTTCCTGATGCTCTCATAACATCGATACGAATATCTTTCTCATCGATATGAACATCCACATCTTCTGCCTCCGGCATAACTGCTACTGTGATTGTTGATGTGTGGATACGTCCGCCACTTTCTGTCTCCGGCACACGCTGCACGCGGTGTACTCCGGATTCGTATTTCATCATAGAATATGCGCCCTGTCCATCAATCATAAATGTAACATTCTTCATACCACCGATTCCAATTTCTTCGCACTCTACCAGTTCCACTTTCCAGCGTTTACTCTCTGCATAATGCAGATACATACGATAAATTTCTGCAGCAAAAAGTGCTGCTTCATCTCCACCGGCACCAGCACGGATCTCAACTACTACGTTCTTGTCATCATTAGGGTCTTTTGGAAGCAACAGGATCTTAAGCTCATGCTCAAGCTCTTCTACTCTTGCTTTCGACTCATTCAACTCCTCTTTTGCAAGTTCTCGCATATCTTCGTCAGACTCTTCATTCAGAAGTTCCAGACTTTCTTCAATGTTCTGCTTGCATGCTTTATATTCTTTGTATGCTTCTACGATTGGTGTAAGCTCACTTTGTTCTTTCATGAGCTTACGGAAACGGTTTGGGTCACTTGCCACATCCGGTTCCTGAAGTTCGCTCAAGATTTCTTCTAATCGAATTAGCAGATCTTCTAATTTATCAAACATCTCTATCTCCTCCTGTTTACCTGCAATATTACTATAACTGCCATATACCGGCGCAAACATTAAACATAATCCTCACTTCGGTATTCTCTATCCTGACCAATGTCTCACATTTTTGTTCGACTTGAATTTTCTGCAACTCTTTTATTGTACATGCCACACACTACACGGTCAAGTCCTGCCAGATCCTTTTTCACATATATATTGCAAAATCCTGCATTTTTCATAAGCTTTGATACATCTTCTGCCTGGTCATGACCGATCTCGAACATGAGCCATGCACCATCATTCAGATGTGAAATGCTTTCGCTTACAATTCTTCTGTAAAAGTAAAGTCCGTCTTCATATCCGTCAAGCGCGATCCACGGATCATGAAGCTTTACTTCATCCTCCAGTCCCTGGATTACTTCCGTTCTAATATATGGTGGGTTTGACACAATAAGGTCAAAACTTTCAGATACATTTTCAAAAATGTCACTCTGTACCCATATAACAGGAACCTTAAGTCTCTGAGCGTTCTTTTTTGCTACTTCAAGCGCATCTGCTGATATATCTGCGCCAACCGCTTTCCCCCCTGTAATGTGCTTTCTTTCTGCCGCATACTTTAAAAGACTGATCAGTATACAGCCTGAACCAGTACACATATCCAGCACATACATATCCGGTCTTATCACTTTCAATGCTTCTTCCACCAGATTCTCTGTATCCTGTCTTGGTATAAGCACATGCTCATTAACAAGAAATTCATATCCCATAAACTCCTGACTTCCCGTAATATGCTGAAGTGGAATTCTTCGTGCACGCTTTTCCAGATATTCCCAATACCGTTTTGCTTCCTCTTCCGAAATATTTTTTTCCGGATTTCCATAGTAGGAAGCACGACTGATTCCAGTCACATATTCCAGTAAATACCATGCATCGATTTGAGCATCTGGTATCTGTCTGCTTTCCAGATACGCAGATCCTTCTTTATAAATCCTCTGCAGTTTTAAAGTTCTCTGCTTCATATGCTCTCCAATCAAATACTGCTTCTACTGCCTGTATTGCCACTTCAATCATTGAGTCGTCCGGTTCTTTCGTTGTCAGCTTCTGGATTGCAAGTCCTGGTCTGCTCAAAAGATTGATAATCGGATTCTCACTTCTTCCTGCAAGTTTCAGTACTTCATAAGAAATTCCTGCAATGACCGGAATCAGGGCAATTCTCACGATCACACGCATCAGCGGTGATTCCACCTGGATCAACATCAACAAAATAATACTGATTGCCAGTACGAAGAATAAGAAGCTTGTTCCACAGCGCTTATGCTGTCTGGAACTGATTCTGACATTGTCAACGGTAAGCGGAAGTCCATGCTCAATGCAATTGATGCATTTGTGCTCCGCGCCATGGTACATAAATGTTCTCTGGATATCATCCATTCTTGAAATCAATGCAATATAGAGAATAAATATACCAATCCTCACAAATCCTTCCACTAATGTTCTCAAATGATACGATGGCATCAGTGGTTTTAATAATGAAGACAGAAAATACGGCAGAACCATAAATACGGCTACTGCAATTACTACAGATATTGCAACTGTCGCATTCATCATCCATTTTTCCTGTTTTTCCTTCTTTGCGATTTCTTCCTCTGTCAGTTCTTTTTCGCTTTTTACTTCCTCTTCTTCCTCATAAAATTCAGCTGAAAACATCAACGTCTTAATTCCCAGAACCATAGAATCTATAAAATTGAACACCCCTCTGATAAACGGAATCTTCGTTAAAGCTTTCCATTTGATCACACTGTGATATTCTTCCTTCTGTACAAAAATCTCTCCATCCGGTTTTCTCACTGCAACCGCATAGTCGTCTCCATGTCTCATCATAATTCCTTCAAGGACTGCCTGTCCCCCAATATTGGATGACTTCATATAATTGCTCTCCTCATATCTGATATAAATAGAAGAAAGGGTTGAGATTCAAAAAACCTCAACCCCGATAACCTTCGAACTTATTTCATTCCGTACTTCTTGTTGAACTTATCAACACGACCACGAGCCTGTGTTGCTTTCTGCTGTCCTGTGTAGAACGGATGACACTTAGAACAGATTTCTACGTGGATATCTTCTTTTGTAGATCCTGTTACGAATGTGTTACCACAGTTGCAAGTTACAGTTGCCTGATAGTATGCTGGATGTATTCCTTCTTTCATGATTTTCACCTCTTCTTTATTATTGTTGCGTTTATTTTAGTTGCGTCAAACGCGAATATTTTCTAAACAGCTTTCTTATTGTACCACACGATTGCCAGCTTGTCTATAATATTTTTTTCTTTTTTACCATTTCAATCAACTCATTGTTGTTCTTTGTATTGGAGAACATATTCAGGATACTCTCCACCGCCTCTTCCGCACGCATTCCATTGAGTGCACGGCGCATGATCTCCACAGCTTCCTGCTCATCTTTGTTAAGAAGCAGATCTTCTCTACGAGTGCTTGACTTCGGTATATCAATGGCAGGAAACATTCTTTTTTCAGAAAGCTTACGGTCAAGTACCAGTTCCATGTTACCTGTTCCTTTAAACTCCTCATATACAACATCGTCCATCTTGCTTCCTGTATCTACCAGTGCTGTAGCGAGAATTGTAAGGCTTCCACCCTCACGCATATTTCTTGCAGCACCAAAGAAACGCTTTGGCATATGAAGCGCTGCAGGATCAAGACCACCGGAAAGTGTTCTTCCGGATGGTGAAACAGTCAGGTTATACGCTCTTGCAAGACGTGTGATGCTGTCAAGCAAGATCATAACATCTTTCTTATGTTCTACAAGACGCTTTGCACGTTCAATGACCATTTCAGATACTCTCTTATGATGCTCTGGGAGCTCATCAAATGTAGAGTAAATAATCTCTACATTGTCTCCTTGAATGGTCTCTTTAATATCCGTAACTTCCTCCGGACGTTCATCAATCAGAAGAATCAGAAGATGCACTTCCGGATTATTCTTAAGAACAGACAATGCAACTTCTTTTAAAAGTGTTGTCTTACCGGCTTTCGGAGGTGATACGATCATTCCTCTCTGACCTTTGCCAATTGGAGAAAGCAAGTCCATAATTCTCATAGACGTGCTTGTCTTGCCACACTCCAGACGCATTCTCTCATTTGGGAAAATCGGTGTCATCTTCTCGAAACTGCTACGTGTGAGAAGTTCCATTGGATCTGTATCATTCACTTTAGTCAAATATAACAGTGCGCTGAACTTCTCCTGCTGTGTCTTAATACGAGTATGTCCCTCCAAAATATCTCCAGTCTTCAGATTGAACCTACGGATCTGAGACGGCGAAATATAGATATCATTATCTCCTGGAAGATAATTATCACTTCGGATAAATCCGAACCCATCTGGCATAACCTCCAGAATTCCGCGTGCAACAATTCCACTGTCCAGGCGGTCAATATCATGGATTTCTTTATCTCCGGTATTCGCAGACATCTCTTTTACTGTCTCACGCTTTTCCTGTTTTTCTTTTTCCTGTTCTTTTTCATCTTCCTGTAACATCAATTCGATTACCTGGGCCTTTTTCATTGTAGAAATACCTTTCAGGCCTCTTGCTTTTGCAAGTTCTTTTAACGTCGTCAACGGTAATGTTTCATATTTTTCTTTCATCATCGCTTTATATTCCTTTCAATTATAGGCTTATTTGTCATCACGGGATTCTTTGTCAGAATAGACTTCATCTGAAACTAAAGTTTATTATACTACAAATGTTTCGCTTTTAAAAGCCTTTTTTCAAAGACATTTCTTGATTTGGTAATCTTAAAATGATATGATGGTATACAAGGGGTGACCTTGTTCAAATCCCCATATACAAAATATAGTAGAAAAAGGTGGTATTTAACGTGACAAATCAAGAAAAAGCTCTGAAAATGCACGAAGAATGGAACGGCAAACTTGAAACCATCGCAAAGTCTCATGTAAAGACTCGCGAAGATCTGGCAATTGCTTACACACCGGGTGTTGCTGAGCCATGCAAAGTTATCGCTGAAGATAAAGAAGCCGCATATAAATATACAATCAAATCCAACACAATTGCTGTTGTATCTGACGGAAGTGCCGTGCTTGGACTTGGCAATATAGGACCATTGGCTGCCATGCCTGTTATGGAAGGAAAAGCTGTCCTTTTCAAAGAATTCGGTGGTGTCAATGCTGTGCCGATCTGCCTGGACACTCAGGATACTGAAGAGATCATCAAAACTGTTGTAAATATTGCTCCTGCTTTCGGAGGCATTAACTTAGAAGACATCAGTGCTCCAAGATGCTTTGAAATTGAGGAACGTCTGAAAGAGCTTCTCGACATTCCTGTTTTCCACGACGATCAGCACGGAACTGCCATTGTAGTTCTTGCCGGAATCATTAATGCATTAAAAGTAACAGGAAAAGACAAAGAGACCTGTAAAGTCGTTGTAAATGGTGCCGGAAGTGCCGGTGTTGCAATCACAAAACTGCTTCTCACATACGGATTTTCTCATATTACAATGTGCGATATCAGTGGAATCCTCGGAAAAGATTCTCAGAATCTGAATTGGATGCAGAAAAAGATGGTCGAAGTAACAAATCTGGAAGGCAAAAAAGGAACCCTTGCTGACGCATTGAATGGTGCAGACATCTTTGTCGGTGTATCTGCTCCAAATATTGTCACAAAAGAAATGGTCGCTTCCATGAACAAAGATGCTATCCTCTTTGCGATGGCCAACCCTGTACCAGAGATCATGCCAGACCTTGCAAAAGAAGCCGGAGCAAAAGTTGTTGGGACCGGACGTTCAGACTTTCCGAACCAGGTCAACAATGTCGTTGCCTTCCCTGGAATCTTCAAAGGCGCTCTGGAAGGACGCGCAACTAAGATTACAGAAGAGATGAAACTTGCAACTGCAAAAGCAATCGCAAGCCTTGTTCCGGATGAAGAACTGAACGAAAACAATATTCTTCCGGAGGCTTTCGACCCTCGCGTTGCAGACGTTGTAAGCGAAGCTGTGAAGGAATTGATTTAATGGCTGTTTACTGGGGCGAAAAGAGATACCATTCTCTGGACTATTATCTCAAAAACACCTATGGCAGCAAATTATATAAACTATCACTGAACGGAGGCATGACTTGTCCGAACCGGGATGGAACATGTGGAACCCGTGGCTGCATTTTCTGCAGCCACGGTGGTTCTGGTGATTTTGCCGAATCACCTTCCGAGACGATTCGTGAACAGATTGAACATGGAAAATCTAAAGTCGCTGCCAAATATGGAGGCGGTTCTTATATTGCATACTTTCAAGCATATACGAACACTTATGCACCTGTAGACTACCTTCGTAAAATATTTACTGAGGCAATCATGCACCCGGATATCAGAATTCTTTCTGTTGCAACAAGACCGGACTGTCTCGGTGAAGATATTTTAAATCTTCTTCATGAATTAAATCAGATCAAACCTGTCTGGATTGAGCTTGGACTTCAGACAATTCATGAAGATACGGTATCTTATATCCGGCGCGGCTATGATCTTCCGGTATTTGAACATGCATTAAAGAGACTTCGTCAACTGGGTATTCCGGTAATCGTACACACGATTCTCGGACTTCCAGGAGAAGATAGCAAGCGGAATCTTGAGACTATGCATTATCTGAATGAACACCACATTCAGGGAATCAAGCTACAGCTTTTACATGTTCTGAAATACACAGATCTCGCGGACGATTACCTGACAGGCAGATTTTCTGTTTATTCCATGGAAGAATATTTTGAAGTCTTAAGTTCCTGTATCTGCAATCTGAGTCCGGATATCGTCATTCACCGGCTCACCGGGGACGGTCCAAAAGATCTTCTGATTGCTCCTACCTGGAGCACAAACAAACGACATGTCTTAAACCAGATGCAGTCCTGGTTCAAGATTCACGACATCTGGCAGGGAAAGGAGTTGTAAATTATGGCAGAAGCATTTAAACTTTATAAACTGATCATTCTGTATATGCTGGATAAGGTGGATTTCCCACTGACTAATTCCCAGATTTCAGAATTCATTTTAAACGAAGGCTACACGACATATTTTAAATTGCAACAGGCTCTTTCAGAGCTTTTGGATTCTGGATTTATTCGTGAAGAGTCCACGCACACAAGAACATTTTATCACCTGACAGAAGAAGGCGAGGAAACAATTCATTACTTTAAAAATGATATTTCACCTGCAATCCAGGAAGATATTAACAGTTTTCTCAGTAATAAACAATATGAACTGAAAAATGAAGTTGCCATAAAAGCTGACTATTATCGAAATCCCAACATGGAATATTGTGTCCGCTGTCAGATACTGGAACGTGATGCTCCTTTAATCGACCTGACGCTCACTGTTCCAACGGAATCTGAAGCAATGGCAATTGCAGCAAACTGGACACAAAAGAATGAAAAGATATACGCCAATCTAATGGCCGAATTATTATAGGTATATCCCCCAAAAAAAGAATGAACTGTATTTTAATTTTCATTGTAAATACAGTTCATTCTCTTTTTATTTAGCCCGGATTTGTATTATCATTATCTTCCAAGGAATGTTCCTACAAAGATTCCATAGTAGTTACCAATGACATATCCAAGAGTACCGACCAGAAGTGCCGGAACTACCATTGCCTGCCATCCTTTCGCAATTGCAAGCGCTGCGGCTGTTGTAGGTCCACCTACATTTGCATTCGATGCAATACAGATCTCTTCCAGGTTGAATTTGAAAATCTTACCAAATACAAAGGAGAAGATCATGTTCATACCAACGATGATTGCACAGAATACAAGGAGTAATGGTGCCTGTGTCACGATCAGGTAGATAGATGCCGGAACACCGATTACTGCAAAGAAGATATGAATCAGGAATGTACCAATTTCCTGTGCGCCACCAATATTTCCCATAAATTCTGGTTGAACAAAATCGCTGCGCGATGGCCTGCCAAGGCTGTGGCGCAGCTTTCTTTTTCTCAATAATAAAATAGGCAATGGCAATTCTTACCAGTA
>JABLTO010069499.1_pt1 | contig 30425 bp, 15 predicted proteins | sample 7160091 | NCBI WGS metagenome assembly JABLTO01 (sample SAMN14651225, study PRJNA627086) | human gut metagenome | isolation source: feces | host: Homo sapiens
AAAGCTGTGCATCATAGTTGAGTATACGAATAATCATATTCTTATCCAAGGTACTTTGATGCTCTACACCAATGATCATATACTCTCCATTGATACTTGCTTTTCTAACGATATCTCGATATCTTTTTGTTTCCATTGGTAATGCTTCTTTACCTATCAATGTTGAAACATCATTTTCCTGTGAGAGCAGATTTTCTGGTTTGATGACCTGTCTTCCATGAAAATAGAGAGCATTGCATAGATCTGCAAAACATTCCCCGTCTCTTAATAACTGTTTACAGGTTGTATCACTTGCATTTCTTATTTGACTCATTTTTTTACCTCCTTACATGAGTGTTTTATAGTTAGTCATCATCGCTTTTTCATATCTTTTTTAATATTGATGTAAGGAGTTTTCTTGCTTTAATTGTATCATAGGTTTAAAGATAATTCGTCTCAAATTTGTCTCATATTTGTTTCACATTTGTCTCATTTCTATTATCATTTTATCTTTCTATTTTCCTTCTTTCAATGGACAAATAGTCCAAAAAAAAGATGCCTTTGCTAAAGCATCTAATTGTATGGAAGAGTAATAATTAAAACAAATGTTTCTGGTAAATCTTGGATAAACAATTGTCCGTGATGTGTTTCTACAATTTTTTGAACACTTTTTAAACCAATTTTATTACTTTCAATTTTTTGTAAATCTTTTTTCTTTTCATTTTCAAAAACAATTTTTATTTTACCTTGTTTAATACTAATTTCTAAATAAATAGGTTTGTCTTTTTTAGCATATTTCAATATATTTGAACAAATATTATTGATCATTCTTTTCGTCATTGATAAATCTAATTGTAAATCAACTGAGCATATATCAATTTCTTTTTCAATCCTAAATCCTTCTAATTCTAAATATTCAAGATTTTCTTGAAGATAATATATAAATTGTTCACTTTGAATCGTTTCTAATTGAGGCAATAAATCTTGTTCAAAAACAAGTGCATATTCAAATGTTTTATTTGATAAATCTTTAATTTGTTCTGTTTTTTCAATACATCCTTCTAAATAATGATCCATTTGTTTTTCGTCTTTATAACAATGTAAGCTTAAAATATCCAAATAACCTCTTAGCGTAGTAAGCGGTGTTCTTAAATCATGTGATAAAGAAGTAATTAATTCTTGATGAGCTTCTTTAATTTTTGATTCATTTTGATAATTTGAATCTAAGGTTGTTCTTAAAATATCAACTTCACGTGCCAATATAGATAATTCATCATGACTCTTGATTGTCATTGGATGATTTAAATCTCCTTGTGACATATTTAATACTTCTTCTTTTAAAATATTAATATATTTCACTTTTTTTCTAATAAAAATAAATGTAGGTAAAAAGAAAACTAATAAACTAACAAATAAAGCACAATAAAAATAATACTTTATATATTTTAATAAATGCATAGAACTAACATAAACAATTCCCTCACCATCTTTAAATGTTATTGTTTCTGTAAAAAAATTATTAAATGCGTATTGTTCAAAATCACTTTTTAAAATATACAAAGGTGTAAATCCTACCGGCTCATCAAGAATTTTTCCTAAACTACCATCTATATACGATTTTTTTTTATCATAAAGAAGAACATTCATATAATCATCATGCTTCTTTAAAAGCTTTTTCAATTCCTTTTTTTCATTTTTATCTTTTGAATAAATAGAAATATTTTTTGCTTCTTCTTTAAAACCTTTTATAAACGTCTTTTCATTAAAAGGTTTTTCAACAGTTTCAATGAAAGTATAGAAATCTGTTACATTGTTTCTAAAAAAGGCATAACATAAGATGGCTAAAATAGCCGAAGAAAGAAGTAATAAAACGATTTTCATTGATAAACTCAAATTTCTTTTAGTCAATATAATACCCCTTTCCCCATACTGTTTTAATAATACGTGGGTTTTGTGGATCATCTTCTATCTTCTTTCTTAAATTTCGAATATGTACCATAATCGTATTATTCGCTCCATAATAATAATTTTCATGCCAAATAGCTTCAAATAGTTGACTTGCAGAAATAACTTGTTTTCTATTTAGTAACAAATAATCTAAAATTTCATATTCTAAATCTGTCAAAGAAAGTTTTTTTCCATTCAACTTAACTTCTTTATGTTCTTGATTGACTTCTAAATTTTCAATAATCAATGTTTTTCTTATTGAAGAAATCTCTTTTTCTTTTCCTTGATAAACATGATATCTCCTTAATAAAGCTTTTACTCTTGCATTGAGTTCATTATAAGAAAAAGGTTTGGTTAAATAATCATCCCCACCACTTGAAAAACCTAATGTTTTATCACTTTCTTGCCCTTTAGCCGTTAAAAATAAAATAGGAGCATTCGTTTTTTCTCTCATTAATAAACACACTTGATAGCCATTCATTTCAGGCATCATGACATCTAAAATAATAAGATCTATCTCATCATCTAATAACTCTAGCGCTTCTTTTCCATCTTTGGCTTCAATGATTTGATAGCCTTCATTTGTAAGTAAAACATGAACAACTTCTCTAATTTCTTCATGATCATCAACGATCATTATCTTTTCTTTCATAAACTTCTCCAATCTTTTGCCTTGACCCAATTTTCGTGGTTCATCATATGATCTAGATGTTCCATTACTTTTTTTTGTGATGCATATTTTTGTATTAACTGCATTTTCTCATCATAATTTTTTTGATTTATCTTCTTTAATGCATGAGGAACATGCTTCTTTTTATAATATTTTCCAAAATAATATAAATTTTGATTTGTTGCTTCTATACTAACTATTTGTGATGTTAACCGATGATGAATATGTCCATATTCTCCTAATGGATTATGAGTTACAACCATCGCCCATGCTTTCTTATTTAAAATATAGGTAATGTCTTTTTTTATTTTTTGTTTAACATGTAACCACTTGTCTCTTTGACCATTTGTTTTATCTGGATAGTCAAACATTAATCCTTGATTATGTGTCTCTTTCATAATCGTCATAAATTCTTTTTTTCTTTTTGCATTATTTCCATTTGTTAGACAAACAACTAAATAATGTCCCTTCAATAAATGACTTCCACCCCAAATTGTTTCATCATCTGGATGTGCAACGATCATTAATTTCTGACATTGTTTTAAATCTATTTGATTGATTTCTTTTTGATGTAAACATTTAGAATCATCTATTAAAAAACATCCTAAAACAACCATTATACAAATAACGATAATACTTTTCTTCATTTCTATCACCTATTATACCTTATCACTTATTTCTTAATAATAATTCATAAGAATTCTTAAGACTTTCTAAAGCTTCCTTTTACGTAGACTTTATTTGTTTATGATTTCTTTAGAATTGATTAAGGGAATTATTAAGAATGACTTGCTAGAATGAATAGCGAGGTAAAAAAAGATGAAGAAAAAAGATTATTTATATATGTTGGTTTTAACTATTATACCATTATTTATGGTCTTCATAGTAAAAAGTCAATATCTCTTATTTGGAAATTCAATTGATTGGTTTAACCAGCATGTCACTCTTGCTGATGCTTTAAGACATGCAATTAGAAGTGAAGGAACAATTTTTCCTACTTATCTTTCAAATTTAATGTCAGGTGTTAATATTTATCATTTTTCTTATTATGGTACTTTAAGGTTTGATGTTTTATTAGGTGCTTTATTGATTCATGTAAAGATGGTCAATATTATCATTTTCTATCAAGTATTTTTAATGATTTTAACACTGATTGCTTGTTATTTATTTTTAAGAAATCATCTTAAAAATCGTTATCTATGTTTTTTGATGAGTTTATTCACTTTACTTTCAGCCTTATTTTTTCAATTTCATAAACAAATCATGTTCGTAAATTATATGCCTTTTTTATTTTTAATGTTACGTAGTATTGATCGTTATTTTATAAGTCAAAAGATAACAAGTATTGTTATCTGGGGAAGTTGTATTGTATTACATAGTTATTTTTATTGTGTTGGGTGTTTTATTGTTTGTTTTATTTATTTTATGCTTCATTGTTATCGTTATAAAAACTATAAAAAACATTTTTTACATTTAATTGTTGCTTATCTTCTTATTGTTTTATTGACAGCTATTTATACAATTCCAACGCTATTTGTAATTGCTAGTGGAAATAAAAGTGTGAATGCAACCAACTATCTTAGTTTATTGATTCCGACTTTTTCACTAAAGGGACTTCTTTATAATAACTATGGCTGTGGTCTCACTTATATGTTCTGGGTTTTAATTGTCTTTGGATTATTTAAAGAAAAGACACGTACTCTATCAATTATTTTAATGATTTCTATGTTATGTCCTATCGTCAGTTTGATTATGAATGGGTTTTTATATGCTAGAAGTAAAATACTGATTGTTTTTTTACCTTTGGTTATTCTACAAGCAGGTCTTGTATTAGAAAATAATCATTTTAAGATCAATAAGTATATGCTATTTCTCTTTGTTTTTCCGTTATTTTTTATACAAAGATCTGAACTTGTTTTTCTTGATTTAATTATTAGTTTGATCATTCTTTATTTTTCAAAAACAAATAAAAAAAGATGTTTTATTTATCTTTTAGTCCCACTATTCGTTGTTTATTACAATAATCCTACAACTAGTTTTCTAACAAATAAACAATATAAAAAATACGCAAATCAAGAAGTAGAAACATTGATTCAAAGAAATTCTATAAATACTTTAGTTAATATGAATGAAATTCATCAAAATATGAATCAGACTTATCAAAATCAAGTAATCCGTCTTTCAGGTTATACATCAACAAATCATCATCTTTATAATTCATTTTTATTTGATACTTTAAAGATTCCTATTTCTTTAAATAATCGTGTTGGACAAATAGATCAAAATAATCTTTTCTATTTAAAGATGTTATCCGTTGATTCAATTATCTCAAAAAAGAAAATCGATGGTTATCAAGAAATTGATGCTATTAAAGATTTAAAACTTTATCAAAGTCAAGATATTATGCCTATTGCTTATGCAACAAATAAACTCTATAGCCAAAATCAGTTTCATCAACTGCAATATCCTTATACCTTGGATATTCTTTATAATCATGCCATTGTAAAAAATGGAAATAGTACAGATCAAAGTCAATTTATCAAAGAAGACATGAGTTTAAAGAGTTCATATCAAATTCAACAAAAGAAAAATAAAAAAATCACTCTTTCTCTTCAAAGAAAGACTAAAAATCAAATCATTGTTATTGAAGGCGATATTAAAAATTATAAACCACATCAAAGTGTCTCTATTACAATCAATGGGATTAAAAATAAATTATCTAGAAGTAATTCACCTTATTATAATCAACATACACATTTTACTTATTTATTATCTGGTGAAAATATTAAAACTTTATCTATTTCTTTATCTAAAGGACATTATGATCTTAAAAATATTAAAACTTATTCTTTAAATAAAGAAGTTATTGAAAATAGAAATAAAGAAGTAGATTCTTTAAATATTCAAAAAGGAAAAGACGTTTTGAAAGGATCAATTAATGTTAAAAATGATGGTTATTTTATAACTCGTATTCCTTATGATCGTGGTTATACAATTTATATCGATGGTAAAGTTGTAAAGAGTGAAATTGTAAATGAAGCGTTTTTAGGATGTCCTATTAATCAAGGAAAACATAAAATTCAAATAAAATTTACCCCTACTGGATATCGTTTAGGTTTTATTCTATCTTACTTTGGATTTATGGTGATTTTTATAAATTATATTATTGAAGGGAGACGAAAAAATGAAGGATGATACAAAAGAAATAGTGAGTTATGTTTTTGTAGGTGGGATGACAACTCTCGTAAATTATGTTGTTTATTTCATTTTGTTAAAAATACATAGTCATTGGTTAATCGCTAATAGTATTTCTTGGATTTTTGCAGTTTTGTTTGCTTATTATACAAATAAAAGATATGTGTTTAAAAGTACAAATAATATAAAAAAAGAATTTATATCTTTTATCTTATTAAGATTTATGACGTTATTGATTGAAAATATATGTCTTTATCTTTTAATTGATTTATTAAATCTTCAACCAATGATCTCTAAAGTATGCGTCAGTTTTATTACGATTTTATCAAATTATATTTTATGTAAATTTAAAATTTTTAAAGAAGAAGGTGTTTGTCATGGATAAAATAAGCGTTATTGTTCCTTGTTTTAATGAAGAAGATGTTTTACCACTCTTTTATAAAGAAGTGACTCATGTTTTAGAAAGTATTGAAAATATTGATTATGAAATACTTTTTATCAATGATGGTAGTCATGATCATAGTGAAGATATTTTAAAATTACTAGCTCATAAAAATCCTCATTGTTTCTATTATTCTTTTTCTCGTAATTTTGGAAAAGAAGCCGCTATGTATGCAGGACTTGAAAATGCTAGTGGAGATTATGTTGTTATTATGGATGCAGATTTACAACATCCTCCTTATTTATTAAAAGAAATGTATAACTCATTAAAATATGAAGAATATGATTGTTGTGCCGGTAAACGTATTGATCGTACTGGTGAAGGAAAATTAAGAAACTTTTTATCTCATAGTTTTTATAAAGTGATTCAAAAACTTACAAAAATGGATATGGATGATGGTGCTGGTGATTTTAGAATGATGACTCGACAAATGGTCAATGCTATTTTAGAACTTAAAGAATATAATCGTTACATGAAAGGATTATTTTCTTTTGTAGGATTTAATACAAAATGGCTTGAATTTCATAATGTTGAACGTCCTGTTGGTAAAAGTAAATGGAATTTTGCTAGTTTATTTTCCTATGCATTTAAAGGCATTTTCTCATTTTCATCAACCCCTATTACGATTGCAGGAGTCATTGGTGGTATTTTAATAGGTATTTCTTGTATTGTTTCTTTATACTCTGTTTTTGTTCATCCTGTTTCCTATCTTACAAGTTTAGTTTTGTTTTTAAGTGGTTTGCAACTTATCTTTGTTTCTATCTTAGGTCAATATTGTTCATCATGTTACTTTGAAGCTAAACAAAGACCTATTTACATTATTAAAAATACAAATAATATTCATAAAAAAATGGGATGAAATTTCATCCCATTTTTAACTTATCGATTATATTTTCTTTTTCTTAAAACCATAATTCCTAAACCAGCCACTAGAAGCATAGTCATCATTGTTATAATTGGTGTGCTATCTCCTGTTTTTGTTGATTTAACAACTTGACCAGTAATTGTTTGTTTTCCATCATTTGAAGAAGATGGTTGATTATTAGATGAAGAATCATTTGGTTTTGATGGTGTTGTATCACCAGGTTTAGATGGTTCAATATCTATTTTTACTTTCTTTACAATAACTTCTCTTGTAAATTCAACTTCATTACCAAGAGCATCAATTACTTTATAAACAATTTGGTAAGTTCCAGCTTTACTTGTATCAACATCATTACTTACAACTGTAAGTTTATCTGTAATATCTGTACCATCAACATCATAAGCTTTAACACCAGTTAATGGATCAAATTTATCACCAACATTAAATTCTTTAGAATCAATTACAAGTTTTGCTTTTTCAACAACTGTAATTGTAAGTGTTTTACTTGCTTCATTACCAGCTTCATCACTTACAGTCACTGTAATTGTATAAGTTCCTGCTTGATGACAATCATAATCACCGCTAATTGTTAATTTATCTGATAAATCACCATCAACATCATCTATTGCTTTTAATGCTAATAAATCTTTGATGTCTGTATCATCATCTACATAAATAATCGCATCATTACCACTAATTTCTGGAGCTGTAACATCTTGTTTTCCTTTAAATGTTAATTCAACATGACGATAATTGAAACCATCAATGTCATCATAAATACGAATAAATTGTTTACCAGCATCTAGTTTTACTTCAATTGTATCACTGTCTTGATAGTTAGACCATCCACCAGTATTTTTTAAAGTAACTTCTCCTAATTGAGTAGTTGTATTACCATCAACTTTCATAATAATAGCTTTTGTATCACTACCACAATTATGACTATAGTTAATCTTTAAATCATATACTCCAGCGGTTTTAACATCAACATAATAATCTTGATAAGTACCTGCTGAACCAAATCCAATATTTTTAGTTGAAGAACCTTCAATTGCCCAACCAATTTCTTTAGAACCATCAATAACTTGATCAGCCTTAATTGTTGTTACTTCATTTTTTACATCTTTAACTTCTACTGCATCTGTTAATTTTTTGATTTGTAAATTTGTTAATTCAAAGCTTGGATTATTTACTTCAAGTCTTAAAGTTTGTTTACCAGCTTTTAAGTTTAACATTTGTGCATAACCTTGAGTATTTCCCCAATATTTACTAAAAGAAACACTACCAAGATTATCTGTTGCTAATCCTAAACCACCACTTAATTTCAAACCATTTGTAACAGCTTCATCATCTTTAACTTTATAAGTTAAAACATAGTTTCCTTCTTCTTCTACATTTAAGAAGAAATCTAAATAATCTCCTTTAGCACCATTTACTAAAGTACCTTTTTTACGATAAGCATCATTTTCACTTAATTTAACAGCTTCATCTTTTACATCAATACTATCTGGTAAACGATCTGTTTTTAATAATTTAATATTTGAAACTAAATCTAAATCACCATCACTATAGCCACTAGGTTTAACAGTAATTGTTCCTGCAAGATCATCATAATTTGTATTTGTACGTTCTAATGTAACAGTTGCTGTTGTACCATCTTTGCTTACTTCAATTTTGCTTACTTTAACATATTGTGCAATTTCTTCACTTAATGTTAAATCACTTGCTTTTATTTCTTGATTAAATTTACCACCTGTAATCTTTAAATCAAATGTATTGCTATCAAAATCAAGATTACCAATACCTTCTAAGCTTTCTTCATCATTAACTGCTTCAATGATTGTTTGATCACTTAATGAATAATCTTTATCTCCTACTTCTTTAGCATTGATTTCAACAGTTAAAGTACGATTACTATCGTAATCTACAACTTCTTGTCCTTTTAAAGTAATTGTTACTTTAGTATCACTTACTCTATCTAAATCAAAATCAATTCCTTGAGGTAAATCAATTTTCCAATTATCTTTATTTAATTGTTCATTAAATTTACCATCTTTTAAATGAACAGTAATCTTTTGTCCATCTAATTTTCCTTCTTTTAATGAATCATTTTCTAATTGAATATATGATCCAAATGATAATGATTTTAAATTAAATCCACCATTATTTTTAGGAACAAACATAATTTTATGACTACCTTTTGATAAATCAATAGCAACTGTTCCTTTTTTATAAGTACTAAAGCTTCCTGTTGTTTCTAAAGTACTTGATGTTGTTAAAACATCATCTACATAAATATCAAATTCCGCATCTTTTTCAGCTTTAGCGTATTCAAGTTTCATCTTGTAATTATCTGCTTTTTGAACATTGACGGTATATTCTAATTTATCATTATCATCAAAAAAGCCAACATTTTCGTTATTTTCAGCAATAATATTTTCACCATAGCTATAATCTAATGCATTAATATATCCTGGTACATTTAAAACATCTTTTGCTTTAGTAAATGTTAAAGCACCAATATCCATATCCCCTTGTGGTAAGGATAATGTAAGTCTTTGTACACCGGCATTTAATTTTACTTGGACTTGAACATTTCTTGTTGTACTCCATGCATTCCAATCACTAGACCAAGTATCAAAACGTTTAGTGACTGTACGTCCTACTTCTTGATTATCTACTTTTAAAACAATTTGTTTATTGTCAGTATTACTATCAACTGATGGTCCACTTGTTGGTCCAATAGCGTGAGGAATTGAAACATTATAAAGACCTGCTTCTTTAACATCAATTAGATAATCTGCCCAAGCACCATCTTGAACGTTTCCAAATCCAGAACCATCATCTTTAACTTTTAATTTATCATAATTAACTGCATCGTTTGCTTTTAATACACCTGGAATTTCATTTCCTTTGACTTCAGCAATAGAGCCATCCCAAATATAAGTTGCTACATTACCAACAGGTAAAACAGCATTAAATTGTGTGCCATTCATCATCACTTTAAATTTTTGATCAGAGCCACTACGATTTGCGACAATCATAACAATTTTTCCTGTTTCAGGATCTTTAAAAGCGACATTTGTAACAGTTGAACTACTTCCATTATTTGTATCAATACGAACATATCCTGGTTTTACATATTTAGTAAATTGAGACATGATATATACTTCAGGTGTTGCCCAATATCTTTGAGGGTTATTGGCATCTTGTACAAATAATGTTGGATCAGGTGTTCCTACCCAATGGTGAGTCCCAACATTACTATCTAACATTGTTACCCAACTATTATAACTTTCAGAACCATTTCTTAACCAAGTAATAATATCATTAGCACCACTTGTTCCCCAAACAGATCTTTCAGTTAAGTTCATACTTAATTTGTCTTTGTAATTATCATAGAAAGATCCCATTGTTGAAGCATTTCCTCCATATGGATGGAAGGCAATACCATCAATATTATAATCATCTCCAGCTTCTTTAAAGAAATCTTTCATAAATTTATCAGCACCATCAAAGTTATGATCAAAAGCCCATAATTTAACAGCTTTTTCTTGATCATTTAAAATTGTACTTTGAGCTAATTCTGCTTTAATAGCTTTAGCAAGTTTAGCTTCTTGTGTTCCTGTCATAGCACAACTTGGATAATTGATTTCAAGTAATGGTTCATTTTGGAGAGTCATAGCATAAATTGGAATACCTTGTTTTTTATACTCTTCTACATAACGCACCATATATTTAGCTAAATCATTAATATAAGCATCATTTAATTTTCCACCTTTTAATAATAAATCATTATTTTCATATGATTTACTACTAGAAGTTGCTGTTTTCATCCATCCTGGTGGTGTCCAAGAAGACGCAAAGAATTTAAGATTATTTTCTACTCCTAATTCTTTAGCAATCGTTAACATTTCATTAAGAACTTTAATCACACCATAATCTTGATCTTTTTGAATACTAAATCCTTTACCAGTCACATTATTCCAATCTGGTTTTCCATCTAATTCTTTACCAGTTCCATCATAATACGTATAGAAATCTTGAGCTGTAAAGTCAGATGTTCCAATTGTAACTCTAATTAAAGACATTCCCATTCCATTGACTGGATCTAATAGTCTTCTTAAAAATGCTTGACGATTTTCATCACTCATTTTTAATAAATTATGAATTGTTGCTTCTTCAATAGAAGTTCCCATTCCTAATACACTTTGATATGTTTTTTGATCATTAACAATAATTGTTGTTTGTTTAGAATCATCTGCCACACGTAAGTCTAGAGCATCTTTTGTTGCATTTTTATTAGAAATTTCAAATTCACCCTTATACCATGACATGCTTTGTGAATTTTCTGAAGAGGACATACTTACTTCAACAGCACCTTCTTGTAACATCGCACCCGTTCCAACATTTGTCACTTCTTCAGGAACAACTGGTCCTACATAATCACCAGCTTTTTCAAATGTATAATAATCAAAGTTGAAATCTTTATCACGTGCTACAAGTTTAAGTTCATGAACACCTGCTTTTAAACTTACTAAAGCGTTCATTTCTTGAGCTGTAAATGTTGTCCAACTACCTGTTGAAACAATTGGTGTATTTTTCTTTTCTAAAACTAATTCATCATCCAAATATAATTCAAATGCCCCTTCAATTGTTGCTTCATATTGACGAGCTGCTTGAACAGTTAACTTATATGCTGCTTTTTCAGGTACTTTTATTTTATAAGTCATATAACGACCATCTTGTAAATATCCAACAGTTGTACCATTATTTTCTAGTTGAATACTACTATGTGCATCAATAAAGTCTTCTGCTTCTAATTTTCCATTTGTTTTTTCTAAATCTACAACATTTGGATCATCTGGTGATGTAAAATCACCTGTTTTTTGTGATTTCTTTAAACCATATCCTACAGGATATAAAACTTTACTTGTATCTGTATATTTACTTGTAATATCTTGAGGATACCAAGTCCATGTAATTGGATTTGTTCCTACAAAATCTTTATCACCTAATAATACATCGGCAACTCCATCACCTTCACTACCTGGAAGCCAAGCATTGACAATTCCCTTGATATGACTATCATTTACATAATCAGCGATTGCAATAGGACGTCCTGTTGTTAAAACTAAAATAATTGGTGTATCAGGATGACTATTTTCAATTTGTTTAATTGTACTGATATCACTTGCTGGTAATTTTAATTGACTTGCACTTCTATCTCCATTACTTTCAGCATATGGATCTTCTCCGACAACCACAATTGCTGCATCTACTTTTGAAGTAGAATCTGTATATACGCCATTGGCACTATAATTAATCGTACCACCTTTTTTATCCATAGCTGCCTTTAAACCACTGAAAATCGTTGTACCCTTTGTCGTATTTCCAGTTGATCCTTGCCATGTAATTGTCCAACCACCACATTGTTTACCAATGTCATCGCCAGCACTTCCTGCAACCATTAAATTATCCATATTTTCTAATGCTTGCATCATCGTTTGTCCATCTTTTACTGTATCATTTTTTAATAAGACTAAAGATTCACTTACAGCTTGTCTTGCAAGTGTACGGTGTTCTTGTCCACCAAATAATGCTTGTGCATCTTTATTAGCATATGCTTTTGAAGAATCATCTAAGAGTCCAATATTTTCTTTTGCTGTTAAAATACGTGCAACAGCATCATTTAAACGTTCTTCACTAATTTTATCTTCATTAACAGCATCTACTAAAGCATTATATAAATTTTTCCAACGAGGTGTATCACCATCTTTTTCAGCAACCATTAACATATCAACACCAGCATTGATACAAGCAATGGCTTTATCTTTATAAGATGATTGATTTTCAATTTGATCTAAACCATTATAATCACTAATAATAATACCTTCAAAACCAAGTTTTTCTTTTAATAATGTTGTAAGAACATCTTTATTCCCATGACATTTCTTACCATTAATACTATTATAAGAAACCATAATTGATTGAACACCTTGATCAATGGCTTTTTTATATGGAGTAAGAATTTCTTTAACAATTTTATTATCCATATTCGCATTAATTAAGTCATTATAATCACTTTCACTCAATTCAACATTGCCTTGATTCGTTCCATTTGTTGTTAGACCTTCACCTAAATAATGTTTAGCAGTTGAAAGAGTTAAACCATCTTTTTCAATTCCTTTAATATAAGCATTTCCTAAAGAGGTAACACGTTCAACATCATCACCAAAGGTTTCATAAGTACGTCCCCAACGTTCATTATGTGGAACCCCTAATGTTGGTGTAAATGTCCAGTTAGCTCCCATTGCTCTTACTTCACTGGCTGTTGCACTCCCAATATTTTCAACTAATTGTTGATCATTGGCTGCTGCTAAACCAATATTATGAGGATAGATTGTTGCACCATATAAATTATTATTTCCATGAACAGCATCTATTCCATAAAGCAATGGAATACCTCCACTATTAATAACTGCTTGTTGATAACTATTTGCTGAATCTGCCCAATTTTTTAATTGGTTTCCAGTTGATGGTGCAGCTCCACCACCACTTAAAATTGAACCAATTTTATATTCAGCCACTTCTTCTGGTGTAATCCAGCGGGTATCCGCTTGAATCATTTGTGCAACTTTATCAGTTGAGCTCATATTATTAATAATATTTTGAACCCTCTCTGATATTGTTGACTTTGCATCGACTCTAACAGTTGAGGCTACAACCATTAAAGCCACTAACACTACTTTCAATATCCTTTTCATCATATTCCCTCCAAATTCATTGGTACAAATTCATTATATGCCTACATTTATATAAAGTAAAGCGCTTCCATATAAAAAGAATAGAATCTTTAGAATTCATACCAATAATTATATAATCGTGTTGTGAAATAAAAACATTATGATATAATGGGCTGTGGGTGATTATATGTTAAAATATGAAATGATTGTTAATGATCTTCAAAAAAGAATAATGAATGAAGAATTCGAAGAAAATCACAAATTACCTACTGAAGAAAAATTAATTGAAGAATATAAAGTAAGTCGTAATACGATTCGTAATGCAATTAAAATATTAATTAATTTAGGAATTGTTTATTCAGTTCAGGGAAATGGGATGTTTGTTCGTGCGCCTAAGAAAAAGGGTACAGTTTATTTAAATTCAACACGTGGTGTGACAATGGATAACCCGGGTAATAAAATTATTAATAAGTTATTAGATATTCAAGTCATTGAAGCTGATGAAAAGTTAAGTCAACAAATGAATTGTAAGATTGGAACACCTGTTTATTATTTAAAAAGATTACGTATTGTTGATGGTATTCCTTATGCTTTAGAAAGAACTTATTATAATAAAGATATTGTTCCTTATTTAGGTAAAGAGATAGCTGAAGGATCTATTTTTAGATATTTAAAAGATGATTTAAAATTATCTTTTGGCTTTGCTGATAAATATTTAACAGCTATTAAATTAAGTAAAGAAGATGCAAAGTTATTAAATCTTAATGAAAATGATCCTGCTATTATGATCAATGATAATATTCATTTGTCTAATGGACTTTTGTTCAATACTTCAAATATTATTTACAATTATCAAACAACTAATTTTTATAGTGTTGCACAGTAATTAATAATAAATAAAAAAATCACAACCTACTGTGATTTTTTCTTTGCTTTCATGCGTGCCTTACATTCATACATATTTTTATCTGCTTGATTCAATAATAACTTTAAATTTGTTTCTCGACTATGCGTAGAAAGCGCATAACCAAAGGCAAAATCAATGAATATTTGCTTACCAAATTCATTATAATATCTTGCTTCGTTTTGTACTTGTAAAATAATATCTTCTACCTCTTGTTGAGTAACATCATTTAATAAAGCAATAAATTCATCTCCTCCATATCTTCCAACAAAATATTTTTCAGGAATAGAAGTACGGATAATATGTGCAAAATTCATAATTAATGTGTCACCAGCAAGATGTCCTAAAGAATCATTAACTTCTTTTAAATCATTCAAATCAAAAACAATAATTGCGGTCGGTTCATCAAAGTGATCATAGTGAGCAATCAATTCTTCTACACGACTTCTATTAGGCAAACCTGTATGCAAATCAATATATGCTTTTTTATTAAGTTCTCTATTTTTCTTCATTAAAATAACTGCAGATACAGATTCCTTGATCATCATTAGAATAACTAAAGCAATTACAACAATCAATGCTTTCTCTATTTGATCTAATCTTGTCGCACATTTTTGAGAATAATCTTCAGCAGCTGTAACTGTTTCATCTGCTAAATAAAAATATTCTTCACTCATTTTAATAATATTTGTTTGTTGATATCCCTTTTCTCTTACTAAACTAATTTCATCTTTTAAAGATAACCAAGAAGTATGTAATTCCGTTAATTTCTTTTGATAATGTTGATCATTTAATGTTGTCAGTTGATACTTTCCACCACCATTTGTCAATCCATAAAAAATATCATCTAAATATTTAATTAAAACATCATTTTCATTTCCTGATATTTCTAATTTAATTTCTCTTTGTGTGGCCCCTCTAATAATTCCTGCATAATTAATAACACGTGCATTTCCTTGAATCTTTTTAACATCACTCATCATAAAAATCGTTAAAGTAATTAAAACAATGAGTAATATTCCCTGGGCAATTTTTTCTCCTAAATTTCTTCTTTGTTCTTTTTTCATTTACTTCATCTCTTTTCCTTAATACTATAACAAATTTATAGCTTATTCACTATTAAAAAAGAAGAAACATAAAGTCTCTTCTATAAGTCATATAACCTTGCTTTTGTAAGTATTAATACATATAAAAAATCTCTAGCTGCTTCCTTAGTTTCAAATGTCTGCCTTGTTTGACTAATATAATTAACAGCTTCTGTCCATTCTTTTAAAGAATAATCATCCAATGAAAATAATAAAATTCTTCCTGCTTGTTTATAGGTAAAATCAACACTCTTATATAAATCTGAAATATACATTTTTTCTGTAACAATTCTAATTCTTTCTAATAATTCTAATTTTCTTTCCATAATGTTATCTCCAATTTTAACTGAAAATTTAAAACTATATCAAAGCGTGATGGCACTTTGATATAGTTTGGGAAGAAGATATAAAAATATCTAAAAGTTGATGTATTACACATCACAGTATTAATATACCCTGTATCATAGAATAAATAAAGCGTTTTCACCTACTCTGTTACATGTTACATCTAATGTAACAGCATAAAAAATATATAAAAAGTGAGGTTTCCCTCACCTTTTATATTAAGCTTTTTGTTTCTTTAAGAAATATAATCCTAACATTGATAATAAACAAATAATAACATATAACATAATATTTGTTTGATCTCCAGTTAATACTTTTATTAACTTATGAATAGGTGAATCATTTTTTGTTGTTGTAATAACTGGTACATACGTATTTGCAATATCTAATCCATCGATTGATGTTGTATAACCATTAACGCAATCTTCACTTACAGTATAAACGACTTCTTTTCCATCTTTATATTTTGCAAGTTCACCAAAATCATATTTCCATTGTTGATTTTCTGTAACATCTTTAGCTGCTACTTCAATACCATCTGCATATAAACGAACTTTAATAAATGTTGGTCTTTTTTTTGCTTGATTATCATTATCTTTCCATGTTTTCGTACCTTTAAGATGTACTGTTTCTACATCATGACTATTTGTGATAATATAACCAGCTTCTTGATTACCAGTAATACCTACTTTATAGTCTTTAACACTATCTTCTTGTACAGTATAAGTGATTTTTTGACCATTTTGATAACTATCTAAATCATCAAATGAACTTGTCCATTGATTTTCTTCATTTAATTCAACTGTTTTTCCAGTATCTTCATCATTTGCATATAAATGAATAATGATAGAGTCAGGACGTTTTCCGTCTTGATTATCATGATCATCCCATATCTTTGATACTTTTACATTTGTTTTTTCAATTTCATGAGTATTTGTAATATTGTAGCCATCAATATCTGTTGTATATCCAGCTACTTCATCTTCACTTACTGTATAAGTAATTTCTTGACCTTTGTTATATTTTGGTAAATCTTTAAAACTATATTTCCAATCATCTTCTGCTGTTACTGTTTTATGTTTGATTTCTTGACCATCAGCATATAAACGTACTGTAATAGCATCTAAACGTTTTCCATCTTGATTATTTTGATCTTTCCATGTTTTAGTACCACTTACATTAACTGTTGCTGATTGATGAGTATTTTTAATATTAAATCCATTAATACTTGTTGTATATCCATCAACTCGATCTTCTGTTACTGTATATTTGATTTCTTTTCCATCTTTATATTTTGGTAAATTTCCAAAATCATATTGCCAATCTTGTTCGCTTGTAACATCTTTTTCAGCTATTTCTTTTCCATCTGCTAATAAATGAACTTTAATTGATTGAGGACGAAGACCATCTTGATTGTCATCATCGACCCATGTCTTGATACCACTTATAGAAACTTCTTCAGGAGTATAATGATTTGTAATATTGTATCCGTCAATATCTGTTGTATAACCTTCTACAGTATCTTCAAAAATTGTATACTTAATTTCTTTTGTCATAGCATCATCATATTGAGGTAAATTATCAAAATGATATTTCCAATGATTATCTGCAGTTACAGTTTTACTAGCAACAACTTTATTGTTATTATCCAATACTTTTACTGTAATTGAATCAGGACGTTTTCCATCTTGATTATTATGATCATCCCAAGTCTTTTGACCTTCAATAATAATAGACGGTACTGTTAAACCTAAGTTTTGATCTGGTAAATTATAAGAATACTCATTTTTACTTACCATTTCTTCTTTAGAAGGCATTGTAATATCAAGAATAGATCCTGAATTTAATGTATCATCATCATTCTTTTCAACATTTTCTTTTTTTACTTTAGAACTTTCTTCTACTTCACCTATATCAGACTTAGTAACACCATAATGACTGATATCTTTTTTACCTGATTCAAAGACAACTTTAAATTCACCTTCTGGTAAACCAACAAATTTATAATGTCCATTTTCATCAGTTTCAATTGTTGTTGGATATGTCTTTTTAACTACTTGACCATTTTCTTCAACATATTCTTCATAGGCTTCAAAAGGTTCATAGTTATCACCGTTTTTCTTAAGAATTGTAACTTTTACTTTTCCAACTCTTGTTTCACCATTTTCCAATTTACCATCTTTATCATGATCGACCCAAACAGTTCCTTCTAAAGAACGTTTAACAATATCTACTTCTGCTTTAGATGGAAGTTCATGACCATCATATAAAGTTGATAAAATATTAGCTAAATGATCGTGTTCAGCAGCAATTGCACCATATTCTAATTGAATAGAAACTGATTTATTAATGTCTAACTTAGCATCTTTATAAGCAATGGCTGTTGGCCAAGAACCAATTAAACCATCTCCTGTAAATGAAATGATATCTCCATTTTCATTTACGGTCATTGTCGCTTGTTTCCAACCATTTTCTTCATTAATTACTTCAGATGGAATAAGTGCAGCTGTTTTTCCTTTATAAGCTTCATTGTTTGTATACCATAGTTCTATGTCATTTGTGTCTCCAAGAGCTTTAGCGATAAGAGAAACTGTTGAAAGTTTATATTCACCTTTCATAACCGTATCACCAATACCATCTTGTGGCATTGTATCTATAGCACATAAGTGATCAATAGGAGAAGAACTTGTATTTGTAATTAATAAATTAAAGTTTCCTAAATCATTTAACTCTAATAATGGTTTCCCAGTTTTTGTAAGATAAAATGATTTATCTTTTAAAATAGAAATTGATGTTGATGCTGTATTTTCATTATCAGATGTAAATGGTCGTTTATCTTCATCTGTATAAATATTAACAGATGTTTTTAATGTTTCATTATTTGCAACATCGTTTTCTTGATAAACTTCATCCCCAATTTTACATGAATAATGTAAATCTGGTAAAGCTCCATTTTGTAAAGTAACTTTGGGAATTTTCCATTTTAAAGTTGTTGTACCATCAGCATTTTCAATAATCTCTGGTGTAAGAACTTGACCATTTTTAACAGTTCCTTGATTAGGAAATTTTGATTGATATTGACCACCCCAATAAGCACTTCCTTCAATATAAGTAAGTCCTTTAGGAAGTGTATCTTCAAAATAGACAGTTGTTGTATCATTTTCAGGTTCTACATTATTCCAATATTTTAAAGAACCATTGATTACATAATCAACATAGCGTTGTTTATTGCTGACACTGAATTTTTGCAATGGATTTCCATTGTCATCTAATTGTGCCACTTTTTTTACAACTTTTGCTTCATAAGGAACAATATAAAGTCCATCAGCAGAAGTTACACTAAATTGATGTGATTGATCATTATCATAAACACCATTTGTATAATTTGGAACAGTATAAACATCTCGATGATCAATTGTTGCTGGACTATGACTTACACCTTTTACAAATGATTTAGCAACTTTTGCATCTTTATTTTGACTTTTTACCCATTTACTCCAATCTTCTCTTGTTAAGTCATTTTCATTTGTTTTATTTGAGCTTTTTAAAACTTCTGATGTTTTATCTGCAAAATCTTTTACAGTCCAACTATTTGTAACAGCTGTAATCATATAAACTTGATCTGTTTTAACTTTTGGATCAATATCTGCATTAAATTGAGCAATTAATCCTAGATTAGCAATTCCTGTATTACATCCTCTATATTGAACTAGAACACCATCACATCCTTCTTCGGGTGCTTCTTCATAGAATTTAAATTCACTCATTTTAGCAGTTTTCATCGTTTCATTATCTAAACAATTTTTATCATTTTGATAAACGGCATATAAGATTTTACAATCATATCCTTTATAAGTTACAGCATTACTAAATGAAACATTTTTTAATGCACTTTTATTAAATAAAACAAATTGATTGATTGCTACTGGGATATATTCTAATAAATCTCCTGCTCCAACATTATTTTCATCGTAACTAATTGTAAAGGCAACATTTGTAGCTCCAGCTGGTGCGATATCACCATCTCCCCATTTTTGACCATTGGTATATTCTGCAGTCCAATTACCTCTTTTAGAATAATAAATTTGATGTTCTCTTTTACCTGGCTGACTAATTTCCCATGTATTTGATTGAACATTATCTGTTTTAGGATCAGCTAAAGGTAATGTTTCAATTGATGATTCAACTCCTGTAGTTGATATAGCCTTCATATGGTCAACTTTAGCAGAAACGTTGATTGTTCCACTACCAAAAACATCTTCTAATTTTTTTCCATCTTTATTTTTATATGGATAAATGACTTTAAATTGGAATGCTGAGAAGACACCTTCTCTAATAGCATTTAAATTTTCCCAATACGATGCTTTTGAAGCATTTTCTTTAGGAAATTTATTTTTATCTATTTTATAATCTTTCACAGTTACATGCAGTGTTGTTCCCTCTTGTTCAAAAGAATAGTCCCCACTATCATAACAATGTCTTTTCTTATCTTTATCACTATACGCAAATGTTTCATTCGTATAAGGAATATCTAAAACAGCTGCTCCACCATTTTTATTAGCACTTACATAATAAAGTAATGGTTCAAAGCCTTTAGAAACAACATCTTGAGTACTTTCACTATTTTTAAGGCTATAATTTGATAAATCTATATCAAACGTAAATGGTTTTGAACTATCTGGAAATTCTACACCTTTTATTCCATTTCCTGGTTTTCTAATTTCTAAAGCAACACCATAAATTTCTTCATATCCTGTTACTTTATTATTTTTATATCCTTTCGCATTTTCTGGAAAATAGGTTGTATCACTTGTATTATTTTGATTAAAATCATAAACATCTTTTGTTTTATTTTTATCACCTTTTTTTGCTAAAACAATGTTATACATAGGTACTGTTGTGACAATAACAGATTCAACATTGTCTACAGTTGTCGAATTATTTTCATCATCTAACCATAATTTAATTTCTGGTTTTATTTTATATCCTTGTGTTTTATTTCCAACATAAAGAGAAAAAGTTTGTTCCACAGCTCCTGCTGAATAATCTTCAGGAACATTATAAGTTAAAATATAAACCTTTTTTCCATCTTTTTTAGTTGGTGTTGGAATTTGATCAATAAAATTCGAATTTGAAATTGAAAGTTCGTCATCATCTGGTAAAGTAATTTGATAATAAAGTTTATGTCCTTCTCCACCTAAAGCTGGTAAAGATGTTTTAACATTATACGTAATTGAATCAAATGAACGAATAATATCATTCGCTACGGAATTATCATATCCTTTATTTTCACCAGTTTCTTTATTCCAACAAAGTTCATCTAAATCTCCAGTTCCATTATCAGTAATTCCTGTGATAATTCCTGTACCCCAAATAGAACCATTATTTGTGGCCAGTGATGCTGAGATTTGAGCATCTTGAGTTACAACACTTTTTGTATCTTTACTTTCTTGTGCTTGAATTTGAGAATTTTCGTCTTTAATTTCTAATGTGTTATTTGTTTGTGTATCATTTTGATTTTCATCAACATTTATAACTTCTGCTGAATTTTGAGTCGTTGATTCTTCAGCAAATACTCCTACTTGGAATGTTGCTATACCAATACATAGACACATAATCAAACAAATAATAAATCTTAATTTCTTTAACCCTTTCTTCATTTTTATAATTCCTCCCTAAAAAAATTACCAGTTGCAAAATACTTATTTTTTGCAACTGGCTGGCATTTAAAAGCCCCTATAGCTTTGCGTCATAACCTTTCGATTACTTTGCCTATGAACTTCATATATAATATAAAATAAACATTAAAAAAAATGAATAGTATTCATTTTTCTTGTAACAGGTTACATTGTTTGTCACAAAAAAAGAGGATTTTCAAAATCCTCAATGTATTACTACATAAATATATTTAAGCTACTTTGTAGAAGGTGTTAAAAATGTAAATAATTAAGCTTGTTTAATTTTTATTAAATAAATGTAACCTAAACATGATATAAGTAACATCATAAGATAAGGTATAACATTTGTTTGATCTCCTGTAGCAATACTTTCTGTATTATTTTCTTTTTGTGTATTTGTGTTTTGTATAGTTTGTATTTGATTATCTTTGTTTTCTATAGGTTGTTGATTTTTTAAATCATCTTCAATATACAAATCATCAACAATTTGTGTTTCATCAATAGATCCATCTAAATGCAAAAGTGTATACCCTTGTGGATTACCACAATCATTACGATAAATATTTCCTAAATCAGTAAGTGTACCTAGTTGATTTAAATTATCTGTATCTGTTGTATTATAGAAAAGTGCACTTGAACCTGCTTGAAACTGTGTGGCATCAAAACTAAACCACGCATATCTTTCTACAAAAGGTAATTCATCTAACCCTTGGATGTCATCAAAGCCATTAATAACATAATCCATAAATTCTTGTACAGCTTCATTATGCTCATTTTGATTTCCATCATATGGATGCCAATATTCATTAGAATCCCATGCAGCAACTGCAAATTCAGTAATCCAAATAGGTTTTTGATAATGATCATAGACTTCTGTAATATAATTTAAGAAGTTTTGTGCTGCTACTTTTGGTGTATAACCATCTTCAGCATTATCTAAACCAATATATCCTGGATAGTTATGAATTGCTATAAAATCATCTTTCGTATCTAATTGATTCCAATAATTTTCAAACCAACCATTTTCTTTAACAGCTGATTCACTTACTGCTGGAGAACCAACTCTTAATCCACTTGAATGAAAATCATCATTATAACCAGCTGCTAAATTTGTAGACATATTTGCCTCTTGATCATAATCTGGTTCATTAAAACTTAGAACTTTATCATACCCCTCTTCTTTAATATTTTTTAAACGTTCTCTGACATTTCCTACATCATTCCATATCATTGGAACAAATTCTAAATTACTATTTGCACTATCTTGGTCATCATATGCTTCTTCTGACCAGTTATAATACCAAGAAACCCCCATATTTTGTGCATAGCTTAAAGAATTTGTTTCATCTTCTTCATAAAAGCCCATTCCTTTTTTAGAAACATAAAATGTACGTTCGCTTACATTGATTTTATCCTCATTTTCTAAAACAGCAACAACTCTTACTGTATGACTTGAAACCTCTGTTGTATAAATAGATGTTTGTGTTGTATTTGCATCAACACTTTTAATAAATTCTCCATCAAAGTAAAGATCATATCGTTTAACAGAATCATTCAGTGGATTCCATGTAATCTTGATATCTCCTGCAGCTACTAATTGTCCTTTTTGTGGCGATTGCAACGCTGTTGTTTTCCACGTATCATAAGGATTTTCTTGAGCTTTTACAGTTGATATACAAGGTGAAAGGAGGAGGGTTGCACTTAAAAGTGCAACGCCTATTTTCTTAAATCCCTTCATTATTAATTTTCCTTATTCTTTCTTTGAAGTGCAATATAACCACCAGTTGCAGCCATCGCTAATAATGCATATGGTACAACAATCATATCATCACCTGTTTTTACTTTAGAATGTTTCTTTGTTGATGAAGTTTTATTTGTATGACCTTTTCCAGTACTTGGTTTTGTACTTTGACCTTGATCATTAGGTTTTTGATTTGGTTGATCATTATTTCTAGAAACTGTTTTTAAACTATTAACTGCATTTTGTAATGAAGCTAAAGCTTGATCAACTTCATCTTGAGTTGCATCTTCATTTTGTAAAACATCTTGTGCATTCTTTAAGGAATCTTTAAATGCTTTCCATGAATCTGCTGTATAATCTGTTTCTTTTAAATCTTTTTTATCTGTATAAAGTTTATTTAATTCGTCTTTGTTTACTTTTACTACTAATGCATCTTGTGCTTTTTGTAATTTTTCAACAGCTTGATCTACATCTTTTTGTGTAGCATATTTTAATCCATCTGTTGTTAAAACTTCTGCTGCTTCATTATAAGCAGTTTCATAATCTTGATAGCTATCATCTGTATAAGTATTAGCATCCTTTTTATTTTCAACTAATTCTTTTAAAGCATCTAAATCTAAGTCATCATCACCTAATTGTTTGATATTTGTAATTGTATCAACACCAATGTATTTTCCTTTTTGAGAATCTGTGTTTTGTTTTCCAACAATAGCAGTACCATTTTGATAGCTTAATAAGAATTTTCTAGACCATCCTTCTCCACCAATACCACTGCTTACACCAGAGCCAACACCATTAATAATATGATTGAATTTTTGTAAAGCACCATCTTCATTAGCAAATGTTTGAATACATGCATTTTCAATTAAAACATCTTTACTATTTGGTACTTCAATCGCATTATCCATTTGAATTGAAACTGTTTTACCATCACCTAAAGTACCTGGTTGACCATTTTCTCCTAAAGTCCCACCAGTATAAATAAATACATTATAAATTCCTAATCCAACAGCATAATGTTTTTTCACATTATTAGCAACTTTATAAGCTGCATATCCATTAACTGAGCCATTATGAGACATCCATGTTTCTTGTGAAATTGGATCATAACATTTTTCATTTTGATAGAAATATGTTGAACCATTTTCACCATTCCATAAAGTATCATATTGATTGAAATGTTCATTGAATAATGCATAACATGTTACGTTATCACCATTAACTGTTAATCCATGGTTTGAAACATTACCATCCCAAGCAACACCAGTTCCATGGTCTGCACGCCAAATCCAGAAATGATCACATAAAACATCATTACTATTAATTTCTAAAGCATCATCTGCTGTTGTTAAAGTATCTGTTGTACCACCTACACGGAAGAATAAATCTTGTAAAATAGTTGGGTTATTTCCATGATCTTTATCAGATTTTTTATTTCCAACTTTTAATAAATATTTCGAATGACTACCTGCATCAAAAATTAACCCTGCTACTCTTACACCATCAACATCATCAACTAACATAGCTGCTTCATCATTATCAGGAATAATAGAAGTCATTCCACTACCTAATAAGATTGTGTTTGCTTTTGTTACATGAATAGTTTCTTCTGCATGATATGTTCCAGGTGTAAAGTAAATATTTTTACCTTCATCTAAAGCTTTATTAATATCACTTGCACTATCTGTAGGTTTAGCAATATAGAATTCATCTAATGAAATAGATTTACCTGCACCCATTCCATCGTTATCTTTTCCATCACCCCAACTAATACCTCTTGTATTTTTTTGAACTGCAGGAACAAATACTTTGTATTCACCATCGTCATCTAAATATAAAAATGGTTTTTCAGCTAATTCTTTTGTTTTTTCAATATTTGTGAAGACTTGTTGTCCTCCATCACTGGCTGGAATATTCCAGTTTGAAGCACCTTGTTTACTTAATAATTCTTCACCAGTTGTACCATCAGCTTGTGGTAAATTACTTGCTTCAACACCTTGGAAGAAGTTATTTAATGTTGTTCCATAAGCATTACCTGCTAGTTTACTATTTCTTGTATAGAATTGTTGTCCAGAGAATGTACCAGCACTTAATTGATTTCCATTATCATTAAATGAAGCATTGATCCATGAATCAGCAACATATCCACCACTTGCCCATCCATAGTTCCAATCATATGCAATTGGTCTTTCTGAATAAATTCTTCTAAGTGGTGCTGCTTGAGCAACTGCCCAATTTAATTGATCTGGACGATAAGAACCATATCCTGCTTTTCCTTGTTCATTTCCAGTGTTATAAACTGAAATATTTTCAGTTGATCTCCAAAAGTTACAAGTAGCATTATCACCATTTCCACCCAAAGCGCCTGCAGGTAAATAAGCAGGAATAGCAATATTATTTAATTTAACATCTGTTGGTAATTTTCCTAAACCACTCAATGTTGTATAGAAACCTAAATACATACATGATGTATCTGTATAATCTCCTTTTTTAAAGTAAACTTGGTATTGTTTTCCTTTAAATTGGGCATCATTTGTATAGTCATTTTGTTGATCAAATAAGTTCTTTAATAGTTCATCAATTTTTTGAGTATCATCATCTGGTGAGAAAATAAATGTATTTCTACCAAATGTTTCTGTTTCTAATGAAACATATTCAGATTCATCTGCTTCATCAGCATTTTTAAAGTCTTCATCTCCAAAGTTTCCATTGTTTAAAGCAACTACTTTATAGTAGTTATTGTATTTATTTTTTTCATCTACTGCTTTTACTTTTGCAGAGTTTGTTTTAACAACAGCAACTTCTTTATAATCACCAAACATGCTTGTTGCACCTAAGATACGATAATGAGTCGCATTTTTAGCTTTATTGAATTCAACTGTAAATTCATTATCAGATTGTTTTAATTTTAATTCTGAAACAGTTTCAGGTTTTTCACCAATTCGTGTTGGTGCAGTAATTGTATCTGTTTCATAAATTGGATTATCTACTAACTCTAAGTTTCCATTACCACTAATGAATTTTAAATAGAATTCATATTTAGTACCAGCTTTTAAATTTTCTACAGTATAATGATCTGTATTTGTAATAGACGCAACTTTTTTAAATACTTCTTCGTTAGAAGCTTTTGCATAAACTTCAATATCAGTATATAAATTGATAGGTTTTGTCCATTTTAAATCAATTGTTGTTTGTGTTCTAGAACTTTTATCATAAGATAAATCAGTTACTTCACTTAATTCTTGACTTGTATGAATGATGAATCTTTCACTATCAGGAATTTCTTCTGTTGCTTCACAGTTTCCTTCTAAAATATTTTCATCATTAACTTTTACATAAGTTCCCTTAGCGGCATCTCTTAATGCAAATTGTCCGTTACCAAGAGGTTCAATAGCGATAGATTCCCAACCACCATTTCTTCCAATAGAACCAACGGCCGGTGTAGCACCATCAACCCATTTAGCTGATGCAATTTGATATCCAGGTTTACTTACTGATTGAAAAGCAACAACATCTTTAATACCATCTCCATTTGTCCCAAAGCTCACATTAAATTTTTCAGCATCTGTAATATTTTCTTTATCACCTGTTACATAAATTGGTGCATAATCTTCATCACCTTGATTTTTAAATGTAACTAATTTACCTGTTGCAACACTTTCAATATATGCTGTATTATCAATAATTGCTGGATTTTCAACAATTGTAAATTCAGTAGCTTGACTTACATCATCTCCTAATTTACGAATTTCACCTTGATCATTAACAGTTAAATAATAACCTCTTGTCATATCTCTAATCGTACCAATACTATCACCTGTTTTTGTAATAATATAAGAACATTGTTTTAAATCATCATCATTTTTATCTCTTTGATTTGGATCAGCAAAAATAAAATCATTACCTTCAGAACGAATAGGATAATATTTCCCATCTGTTTCATATCCAATTTTTACTTTTACCTCACCTTTAGAAGCATCTGCTCCACTTTGATCTTCTAATGGAGTAATTTTTAAAAGTGAATTTGATAAAACTTTTCCAGATTTTGAATAATCTCCATCTGCTTTAGTATCATTATTTCCCCAATTTATATTATGAATATAAATTGCTTTATTATTTGTATTTGAAATCAATGCATATGTGTTTTCTTCTTTGAACGTAAATGCATCTTTCACTGCTTCTACAGAAGCAACACTCATTACTGAAAACGTCATTGCGAGTGTAAGTATAGAAGCAAGCAATTTCTTTATCCGTTTCATATTTTTCTCCCTTCTTAATACATTCATTTTGTGATATCTATAGAAAGTTGGCCATGCTTTCTATAGTCATGCACTTTAAATGAATGCATTTCTATCACACAAAATAAAATAGCATAAGAGTCTTAAAATAGATAGCGCTTTCAGCGGTTGTGTAACAGGTTACATTCTTTGTCACAAAACTGACTTTTCATCATAAATAAAAAAAAGTGCCCATAATGAGCACTTTTTAGAATTATTCTATTTCTTTGTTTTTTATTGCTTGAAGTTTTCTTCCAATACGTTCAATAATGTAAACGACTGGAACCTGTGAAGAAATATTCTTTGTATTTGGTAAAATCAATTTTTTAATAAAATAAGGAATTGTTAAATCTGACATTTTAGCAATCGTACTATTTGTATCATTTACAATTGAAATAATTCTTGATTGTACCCCTTGATAAAGTCTTAACTGATCAATAACTTCTTTTGTTTCTCCACTATTTGAAAAAGCTACTAATAAACATTTTTCAAAACGATCAGTAGGTGCAGGATAAAAAGGATCATCAATATATTGGCTATAATAGCCAATATTAGAAAAAAATCTTGCAGCATATTTAGCCATAATACCACTTTGACCAATTCCAAGACAAACAATAAAATTGCTATCAACAATATAATTTACAGCTTGTTCAATATTATCATGAAATTCTTTTCCTTTAGAGTATTCAAAAAATTGATTCAACATTGTAATTTCGTCATCAATTTCTGGCATTTTATTGACTTCATTAAATCTTTTTAACTCTATTTTAAATTCAACAAAACCATCGCAATCTAGTTTATGGCAGAAACGAGTAATCGTTGCTGTTGATACATGACTTTTACTGGCAAGTTCTCTTATATTCATTTTAAGAACTTGATTTATATTTTTTATAATATAATTATAAACAATTAATTCTGTATCATTAAGTTTTGAAATTTGTTCATATGTAAAAATCATAATTTTCACCCTTCCTTGAAAATATATTTTATCATAAACTACTCTATTTTTCATTTCTAATATAGAAAATAATTCATATAGTTTTTAAGCATCATAGATAATAGCTTTGAAGTATTAGACAAATCATTTTTCTTTTTATAATAAAGATAGAGCTGATAGAAATGGAATATACTACATTAGGAAATACTGATATTAAAGTTTCTAAAGTATGTTTAGGATGTATGAGCTTTGGTAAAGCTGGAACATTACATGATTGGACTTTAGACGAAAAACAAACAGAAGAAATGGTCAAACATGCTCTTGATCTAGGAATTAACTTTTTTGATACATCTAATAATTATTCTAAAGGAACAAGTGAAGAATATTTAGGAAAAGCTTTTAAAAACTTAGGAGTTAAAAGAGAAGATGTTATAATTGCATCCAAAGTTTATTTTAATGAAGGCAGACTTTCTAAAGAAGCAATTTTTAGAGAAATCGATGATACTTTAAAACGTTTAGGAACTGATTATTTAGACTTATATATTATTCATCGTTTTGACTATGACACACCAATAGAAGAAACAATGGAAGCTTTACATGAGCTTGTTAAATGCGGTAAAGTACGTGCTATTGGCGCATCAGCAATGTATGGTTATCAATTCCATAATATGCAAATTGTTGCTAGAGACAATCAATGGACACCATTTTCTACAATGGAAAATCATTATAATTTACTTTATCGTGAAGATGAAAAAGAATTGATTCCTATTTGTAAACAAATGAATGTTTCTTTAATGCCTTATAGTCCTTTAGCTGGAGGACATCTTGCTAGAAATATGTGGGAATCTCAAACATTAAGAGGGCAAACTGACCGTGTAGTACATGGCAAATATGATCAAATGGAAAAACAAGATATGGAAATCGTTAAAAGAGTAGATGAACTTTCTAAAAAATATCATTGTAAAATGTCACAAATCGCTCTTGCTTGGCAATGGGCTAAAGGTATTTCTTCCCCAATTATTGAAGCAACCAAAATGTCTTATATTGATGATGCCGTTGATGCCTTAAATATCAAACTTACAAACGAAGATCTTGCCTACCTTGAAGAAAGGTATGTCCCTCATCCAATTGTAGGTGCTATCAATGAAAACCCACCACAAGGTGTAATGTTATTAAATAAAAAATAATTTGTTTATACAAAAGAACCTGTTTGTGTTAATTTCAAACAGGCTCTTTTCTTATTTAATTTATAATCTTTAAAACATCTTCTTCACTTGTTATATCAAAGATTGAAAGTGTTAATGTATTGAGTTTTTCAATTGAACTATTTTGTATTGCTTGTTCGAGTTGATTTGATACATTTCCTAATTTTACTTTCAATAATGATAATAGTGTTGTTTTCTTTTCTCTTTTTTCACCTTCCATAAGTCCTTCTTTTCTTCCAACAAGAATACCTTGCTCACGTCCTTCACTTCTAAATCCTTCTGCCATTCTTTCCATTCCTTCACACATATCGATTTCATCTCCTCCTGGTAAGTCTCTAATTAAATCTAAGCTTCCTGTAATGATGGCTGCATAAATAAAGTTATCTCTATTCATCTTTATTCTTCGATG
>JABLTO010105596.1_pt1 | contig 30335 bp, 25 predicted proteins | sample 7160091 | NCBI WGS metagenome assembly JABLTO01 (sample SAMN14651225, study PRJNA627086) | human gut metagenome | isolation source: feces | host: Homo sapiens
GAATTCTTTTGTTTTTGTACATAAAAAATGAATAATTCAAAAACTTTACAAACGAAGAAATATGTGCTATATTTATGACAAGATTTTTTTATGCGTGCACCTGTAGCTCAGTGGATAGAGCAGTGGTTTCCGGTACCATCTTGAAAGCCTTAAAAACATTATAAAATCAATAAATTCTAAAAATGTTCACCCTTATTTCACCCTTACCATAAAAATAAAGTTAAAGCAAAAAATAGCATGATCAATTAAGACCATGCTATTTTCCAGAAAATATGTTCTGTATCTGAACAATTATATTGTATCATTAATATACAGACATTGCAATTTCGAAATATGTCGAAGTTAATCAAACTTAAAAAGTAAAAAAATGGGATACCACAATTAAGTGATATCCCATAAATTTTGCCAACTATTAAATTTCAGATACGGCTGCTGGCTACCGAATAAATTCTAACTTGCATATCTGAGTCTGTAAGCATCATCGAAATATAAGCTTTACCACAAAGCGTATATTATGCCTAAAATCAATTCTAAGTATTTAGTCTTACAACTTTACACTCAACACTTTAAAATCGAAAATAGCTTAAATTATAACGTTATGTAATAAGAGTTATTCTTCGTCTTTCTTTGGTTCTGTATATCCAAGTGCCTGAGTGCTGTCAGTAACACCGTCAGTTGTCGGGTCAGTAACAACGCCGAGAATTGCAAGCAGCATAAATGCCGCATTAACAACATTGAGCAACTTATTACCCATGTCGCCCAGGTCAATCTGAATTCCAAATACAGCAGCTACAACCTGAATAAGCATAAGTACTGCCGGAATGAATGCGATCCAGAATGCTTTATTTTTAATACGTACTTTCCAGTTAATGTTTCTCATATTAAATTCCTCCATAAAAAATACTCCTGCATGTTACAGGAGTATAAACAAATGATTATTTTATTTAATAAAAGTAATAGGTTCGTCAGAAGATGGATACCTAAATAAGTATTGTGTTTTTCCATCATGGTTCGTTACAGCAAAATCTCCTAAAGATATAATATCCATTCCGATTAACATATCTAAACCCATTTCTCCAATACTTGATTCATAAACTTTAACATTAGGAATAGTAAGAGTATTTGGTAAAATTAAATCAACAAAATGAGTGGTTCTAAATTCTGTTCCACCAGCCGTATGAAGAAGTTCATGTGTATGATCTTGAAGATTGAGTTGAATGGCTACATTTTTGGATATATTTGTATGTGTTGATCCGGTATCCCATATTGCAGTAATATTCATTTCTTTATTCAAATTACGCACTTTTACATCAACTATTAATTGATTCATAATAGATTTTCCGGATAATATTAATGTAGCCATAGATTCTCCTTTTTGTTAATATATATTAAATTCTTTTGTACTTATTGCAGTATAGCATTTTTCTGTACCATCACAATCTTGAACTATACTTTTTTCAATTATACCACGTTTTCTTTGCTCATTCAATGCATCTGTAGCGTTATAATATACTCCTAAAACTTTGCAGTTTTGAATTAATAAATAACAGTCTCCGTATTTATTATGTAATTCAACATTGTGATTTATAAACCATTGAAAATCAATATCTATTTGTTTATCAAGATATCCCATAAATTACCTTCTCCTTATTTTGCTTCTCTAAAGCCAGTTTCCATAAGTTCATCGTAATGTCGTTTGATAAATTCAAACGAAGCACTTGTCTGGCCATTTGTCATGCCATTTTCTTGTAGGATTTTTTCATATCGTTCATGTGTGTTAATCACATGGTCATATTGCTCTTTGTTATATTCACGCCCAGACATAATAGCATTACTAAAATCAAGTATCTCCCACCTCATACTTTCAATACTATTGCTAATAATAAGTGATTTAATTTCTTGTAAATCAGTTTTTAAATCTTCTTGATTGTCCTTTAATTTATCCCTGATTTGAATACTCTGTTCGTGATATCCCTTCTGTTTCTTGTACAGTTCATCTTCACGATCATTCAGTTCTTTATTTAAATCTCTAACTGCTTTTTCAAGAGTTTCAATGCGTTCTTCCTGTGCTTTTTTATATAAACTTGCCTTGGTTTCAATACCCCAAATTTCTGTCAATTTATTAATGGCAACCTTACCCAAAGTGAGTAAGACTGTCACATAGATAGCAACTAGAAGTGCATTATATTCACCGAAAGCATGTATCTGTTTGATTGCCTCAATTCCATCACTCATGAGACACCCCCTTATACCTTATCCACATGTTCTGAATAGATATAGCCATAGTACTTATTAGCAATACAAATATAAAACCAGTCATTGCCAGCAGCGGATTTTACAGTATCACAAACATCAACAAGATTTCCCTTATTGAGTTCTGGATAAGACGTTAACTGATCATACTTTTGTCCTGTGTTTTTGCGTACAGGAGCATGATTTTTATTTACCTTTCCTACAAATTTACGAACTTTTGAAGGAGTTTTTGAAGTAGTAGAAGTAGTATTTTTACTCTGAGTTGCGATTATAGAATCAAGTTTTGCAATTGTGTTTTTACCTGCGATCCCATCAACCTCAAGCTTATATTTTGTCTGGAAAGATTTAACAGCTTTAACAGTTGCGTTACCATAAATTCCATCAACAGTAAGTTTGTTTCCAACCTTGTTAAGCTTAGTCTGAAGTGTTTTTACAGCGTCACCTTTGTCACCTTTTTGAAGATAATTCTTTGTATTGGTTGGTGTAATAACAGATGTAGAAATACCAGAATTTCCAGATAGAATAGATGTTACAAGAGAATAACTAGGAGTGCAGAATTTAGTTCCTGGAAGCTGTGAATTATAATAAGATTTAGCACATACACCGCCGCCATTTGCAACTATGCCAGAAGCTCCAGATGTATTTCCTTCGATTGTCCAGAACTTATCACCTTGTACTTTTGTAACTAATCCTGTGTGTGCGAATGTTCCATTGCGATAGAAAATAACAATATCACCAACTTTAGGATTTGCATTTTTAGTAAATAGAGTTCCAAGAGTAGGGCAGTATACATAAGGCCAATGTTTAAGTAGTTTCTTTGCAATTGCAAGCCCAAATGCTTTCATGAATATCCAAGAAATAAAACATGCACACCACGCACTTCCCTGATATGCAGGATAAACGTCACGCCAGTATTTAGTGATATTGGCGAATCCAGAATTGGCTGTTTTACTGTCTAATTGTGAGTTTGATTTCTTTTCAAGATAACCGATTTCACCCTGCGCTGTCTTGATTACAGCATTAATTGCCTGTTCTTTTGTTACTTTTGTCACAGTATCACTTCCTTTTGTATTGCTTGAATTGTTAGTGGAAGAGTTGGTAGAATTACCAGATTCTTTAGAATAGTCTTTGTAGAATACATTACGATCAACATGTCCGGAAATACCAGGTATGGTTGCCTTACTGGAGTACTGCCATGCTATAACACCATCTTTTTCAGATACTCTTAATCTTTCCTGTAATTCGCCCGAATCGTTGCTGGGATATCTGGCTGCCCAGATATCGTACTTTTTAGCATCTTCTGGAAGCTTATTTTGGAACCAGTAATATCCACAGTAAATACCGAATTTATATCCCGCTTTAACAACAATATCTCTGAATGCATTAATCATTTTTAACATTAAATTTTTAGATAAATTTGCCTGACACTTATCTTCAAAATCTAAGAAAACTGGATATTGTAATGCCCTTTTATTCAAAGTTTTAATTACTACATTTGCCTCATTTTTTATCTGGTCAATTGTAGTAGCATAGGAATATTTATATACTCCTACAGGAATTTTATATTTTGTGCATCCTGCATAGTTATTTTCAAACTGTGAATCAATTTTGTTTCCGGCTTCAGTAATTCTTAGAATTGAAAAACCCATTCCGTAATCAGAAACCTTTTTCCAGTCGATTTTCCCTTGCCACGCAGAAACATCAATGCCTTTGATTTCCATAGAATCCCTCCTTTGTGAATTTTTAGTTGAGAAAATATAGATTTATAGATTCAATAAGATTTGACAAATAGAACGTTTGTTTGTATAATGAAATAAGAATTCGAATTGATAGGAGAGTTGATATGAGTATTGTAGCTTCAGTTCCAGTTATTGCTTCATTTACCAAAAACGGTAAAATAAAACCAATGTATTTTCGCTATGACGAAGTTATGTTAAAAATAACTGCAATCATATCAACTCGTGAAGTATATTCAAACATTGAATTTTGTTGTAAATGTATAGATGAAGAAGAACATATTGAGAAAGATGTAATTCTTTTATATCATGTTGGTGAACATTGTTGGAGATTACTGAACGAGAAAATAGATACGACTATTCGTTAGAAGTGAGAGATGAAAGTTGAGATTTTAAATCAGCTATTTCAGATTTTAAAGATTCGACTTCTTTAACTGTATCTTGGAGAACTTGAGTTATGATTGGAATGAATTCTGTGTAGCAGAGAGAATATATTTCAGTATTACCAAATTCATCTGGTTCATCTAGTTTATCTTTTGAAACAATATGATAATCATCTGGATTAATATCATTATCTGATAATGATTGTTTTATTTCTTGAGCAATAAATCCAATATTGTTTTTATCATTTAGATTAGGATCTTTCCATTTATATGAAACAGGTCGTAAATTCATAAAAAAGTTTTTAAATTTTGGCAAATCAACAATATCGTTTTTTAAATTTCTATCTGACGATGAAGATATTTCTTTATATGTTAATTTGGCTATTGATGCATCTGCGGAAATACTTGCCCTAAGGCACATAAGCTGTAACCACCTGTTATTTTTTGTTCCTAAATTAATTGCATTTTCTTCAGATGGCATAAAATAAGTTAATCCATCAGCTCCCTTGGGGCCAAGTATAACCGACATTCCATCTCTGTTTAACGTGGAATGAGTGTGTTCCGAATTAGCTTTTCCATTCACAACAGTCACTAAGGAAGCATTACCAATTTTGCTTGGTGCCTTCCCATCTAACGCTGTCTGCAAGCCAGATACATTAGCTATCGTGTGCGTATGGCTACTCGAAGCCTTCCCATTCAAAGTACTCTGTAAATCAGTTACATCACTAATAGCATGAGTATGTCCTATTGCCGCAAATTTCTCTTTTATAGTAATATAAAAATTCTTAAAGCTCTCCGTTAGTAAGTCTCTCGGAGTTTTGTCAGATGCCATAAAAATTCCTCCTTTATAGAAACGTGAACTTTGTTAAACTCAAATTTAAATAAGATTGAAATCAGATCACAAACGGTAGACAATGTAACAATTAATGCAAGTTCATCTGCTGTTATTAAATTTAATAATTTTCCAATTAAAACTGGCACAAATAGAGTAGTAATTGATTATATGTTCTTAAATGCTTCAAGTGGTGGTGTTGGATATTCTGGAGTTACAAGATATTCCAGCGAAGGGTATTCTGGTGGAATTAACCAATATGTACATAATTTTTACACGAGTACATCTAAAGTTAAAATGACAATTACAGTAGCATACTTTCCTACGGAATGGTTCAAATAATTATTGTGCTCGATATACTACTTGACCGCCATAAGCGTATTGAGCCGCTGCATTATACCATGGTTTATATGTAACCGATCCAGCTTTGGTAAATACTAATTCACCTGCGCCATTGGACTGACTGATAATAAATTTTGTATCTGTTTTCGGACGATATGCACTTGGCATAGCTCCCGAATTACATATTGTGTAAGTAGTCCATGCTGATAAAGGTGTATTAGCTTTGGCGGCAAACATGAATGTTCCAAATACCATACCGTTAAATTTGTAAAAATTGATGGACGGATTACTATATTTAGTTGTATCAGATGATGTTATGGCTGTACTTACGCCAGTTATCGTTAAATTTGAGTTTAATAAAATTCACGTTTCGTTTTTATTTTATAATTAAATTATTTTGTTGCATAACAAAAGCTCCGGAATTTCAGCCGGAGTAGAATTATCTTATTTTATTTTTTAGTTTTTAAGCAGAATACTTATAATATGATGTTTTTACATTATCTTGATTAATATAGCAATATATTTGAGTAGTAGTTATATTACTATGTCCAAGTATATTTGCTACTTCTTGAATACTCATACCTTTATCAAGAAGATTAGTCGCAAGAGTTCTTCTGAATCTATGCGGATGTGTGTTTTTAACATTCGCCATTTTCCCTATTCTTTTTAGTATTGCCTCAATACCACCTTTGGTTAATCTTTTTGTTCCTTTACCACAGAATAGAGCTGTATTTTTATCTGTCCTTGTAAAAAAATATTTCTTCAATCTCATCTGCGCCACATCAGATAAGTATACAATTCTTTCTTTATTCCCCTTACCAAGTACTTTGCATTCACCTGTTGAAAGGTCTACATCTGAAATATTAAGAGTAGAAACTTCAGAGACTCGACAACCAGTAGAGTATAAAAATTCTACCAATGCCAAATCTCTGATATTTTTACATGAATCTCTTAAAGCAATCAATTCAACAGTAGAAAATGGTTTCTTAATTTGCTTACGATATTTGATTTTATTAACTGAAGAACAAGGATTTTGAGTAATATATCCTTCAGTGATTAACCAGACGAAAAAACTACTATAACACCTTCTCATTCCGTCCAGTGTCCTGTTGCTTAAATTTTTATTATGCTTTTGAAGTGAAAGATAGAGGCGAATATCATATGTAGATATCTCATTTACTTTCTTTCCGAAATAATTAATAAGTTTAATATTTTCATAATAATACCGCCTGATCGTAGATTCTGCTTTCCCCTCAATACGCTTGGTTGCAATATACTTCCGAAGCATACCTTCAGCACTGGTATCTGTTGTAACTATCTCAGTCGTCCGTTCCTGTACCTCATATTTTTCCAGTTGAATTATTAATGTATTTTTGACTAATTCCAGAATGTCGTCTGTAACACTATCTTTGAGCGTAATTAATATATTCTTTACTATAGTTTCTCTTATGTCCATAAAATCCTCCTAAAAAGTAATATGTATATATTCTCTATATTAGCAGTTTATAGGCTTGAAGTATAACTATTTGTTAATTAAACTCAAATTTAACTTACAATAGTTGGTCACAGGCGTTCACTACATCAGATAATAATAAGTATAGTTGTAGCGCAACACTGTATAAAGTAAATAATATGGTTTTTGGAACAATTCAAATGGCAACAAAATCAGGAACTACTCTATCAGCATGGACTAATTATACAATTTGCAATGCAGGATCTTTTCCAGCAGCATTTAGAGCAACTTCAGTTAGGAAGATTATATCATCTCAGCAAAACGGTGCTGGTGAGTTTTCTATATTAACTGATGGAACAATCCAATATAGACCCTGGATTGCTATGAGCGGTTCATACGCAACAGGAAATCAATTTACATATAAAATAAATTAAGAATCTTTTGCTCCTTCAAATTCTGGAAGAGTTTTAAGATAATCATATGCTTTTGAAACGGTCATAGTTTCATCATATGGTACTTCATATGTAGACGATACTTTATAAGGCATACTTGTAGCATCATGTTCTTTTTCTCTACATTCCTCGTTGATATAAGAAAGAACAACGATTGAAGTCTGTTCGTTGACCGTTTGTTGAATAAAGAAAATTCGATGGTAGTTTGTTGGAACTCCATCATTCTGAGTAATATTTTTAATTAATGCCATTTTGATTCCTCCTTATGAGAATTTGATCGTTATCATAGCTCTGACACCACATGGATTGTTATTTACAGTATTTGTTGTATTATTAAATACTGCACCTACATTTATCCCTATTTTCCCAGGTATAAATGAGGCATAATATTTTGTGGGTTTTGCACAAACACCAGCAGTACTACCATATTGATAATTTCCATGCTGTCTTATTTGAAACCCATTACCTGTAGTAACACTTACAGAATTTACTCCCATTACAGGCTTATCAAGTGGAACTGTAAACCACGTTTCAGTTCCTGCGTTTGTAATAAAGCCAGCAGTATATATATCAATTGCAAACGAATCCCCCGGCTTGTAATATGGAACTAAAGAATAACTACTTCCAAGTTTGCTACATAAATTTATATTGCCACCAGCATAAATATTTGTATCTCCAGATCCTGCTGAAAAATTTCCCCACCCTATTGTTGTATTTCCAGCGGAACTTTGGGGTTCAAATGCCATAGTTTTTGCACCCGTACTCGGTTTAATACCCCAGATATCATTATCTCCAGTTAATAATATGGCATTATTTACTTTTACTTGTCCGTCTGAATCAATGCTTATTTTATCAATGAGAGGATTTAAATTTGAGTTTATCGTACTAATCTTATCATTTAACACTTTACCCTGATTAGCAGAAAGCATCATTTGAGTACTCGTAGAAGTGCAGTTATCTACAATCATGCCATGAACTTTAGCACTAATGTAATTAATTATACTACTCAATGTTTGTTTCAGTGTCATTTATCCGTTTCCTCCGTTTCTTCCGTTCCAAGAAATGCCTGGATAATAGCAGAAGCCTGGGTCATAATCTGATTATATTTTTCAAGATATTGACCTGTAAGCGCATCGCCATATTTAATCTTACTGATTAGATCTTTATCATCTAAAGAGTTAATGTACATTTTCATTTGATTGAAATATGTCTGATGATGAGTAAGATTAGTCATTTCTTTAATATATAATTTGACAATTTCATCATATGTATATAAACCACAGTCTTCACCGTCAGCATGATAAGGAACACTTAATTTTGTCGCCTGTGCAAGCTGTAACGCATTTCCAAGATTAACTTGGTCTTCTGCTTTATAAGAATATGTCTTTGTTCCGTCTTTTGTATCAATAACAACACCTTTTGAAATTGCATTTTCGCAATCAGCTGATAATTCAGAAAGCTTTGAAATTCTAATTTCATCAATAGTCAATTCTGTTGATTCTGGTATCGTTGGTTCTATAGGTTTCGGATCAGTATATACAGATCCATCATTACTCAAAATTACTGTGTAATCATTTATTGGTTTATAAAGAGTAGTATATCCTGTGTATTCGGCACATTTCATTTCTCCACGAGTGTATATTTTTATGCAATTAAAAATAGACATATCTTCGAATGAAGACATATCTATTTCACTGTCAAATTTTATTGTTAGGAGATTACCGAATACGGATATTGAATCAATTAAATAAGATTGATCATTCGTTAGTTTTATTGTTTCTTTTTTCGTCATTGTAATCCTCCTGTATTAACCTGCTGCTGGAAGATCTTCTTCCAGTGAAGACCATGCAGTATCCATTTCATCAGTAGTCATTTCAAATAATAAGTTGCTTATAGCAACTCCATCACTTGATAACTCAATTGTACTGTCACCGCCTCCTCCTATTTTTAAAAAAGTGCCAGCCTTAATATAAAGTACAGAATATTCACTATTGCTTTTACCTGCTATACCTGTGTCCGAATTAGAATCTCCAAAAAATATTCCGGTATTACTAGGCATTCGTAATCCATCAAGGGCAAATGTACCCATAACCTTCGTTACATCAGACGTTGTTAATTGCACTGTATCTGCACTGACAACCATACCAGATTTATCAGTTTTACTACCATCTGAATTAAGCATAGACAAAGCTGTAATGCTTGCATTTGCATTTGTTTTCCAATAAATACCTGATACATCTTTTAAAGTAATTGGATCATCAAATATCTTATTTGTCCAAGTTACATAATTACTATGACTATGATTACTAGCAGCTTTTCCATCAAGAGTGCTTTGTAAATTAGTAATATTGGAAATAGTATGAGTGTGAGATGAAGGGGTAAATGTAGATGGTTTATTTCCAATTTCATTCCAAGTATAACTCGGTTTTGAACTTGCTTTTGCCCATGAATACACATCTGAAGCAGGTCTTGCATTAGAAAGTCTTGTATCATTACCTGCACAAGCAGTATCAGCAGTAGTGCCTAATGGTCGCCAGGTATTAGTATCTGTAAAAACGGCATTAGAAGGCACAGACTTACCTAGTGTATAAGTGCATACTACTGGTTTACCATTGCTAAAATATACTGGCTGAGTTGCGGAACCAGCAGAAGATGTAAGAGCAGTAGCAGTAGCAGAATTACCAGTGCATGTCCCGGCTGTTGTAGCTGAAGAAGCACTTCCTGCACTACCTGCGGAAGTTGCATATTTTACACTGAAATTACTTGGATTATAAACATACATATTAGCAACATCGTTTCCACCCCATAACCAATTTGGCTGTCCATCTTTTCCAACCCAATTAAATGTTGTATAATTATTTGCAGATGTAAGATAAAGCTTATTCGACTGAGATGCTGTATTGGCAGTAGCAGCAATACCATTATCAACTCCATTTGTAGTAAAAGAATATGTTCTTATATCGGCAGCGGCTCTTGGATCAGCCTCTTCAAAAGTCCATGTTCTGGTTTTATTTCCCCTGCCACCAGATGATAAGACTGTAACAGTGATAGCGTTATATATACCAGATGCCTTGAAATATAAGTCACAATACTGCGTACCTTCTGCCGGACTATATCCTTTTACAAATAATTGATCAGGAGCAAATGTATTACGAACTAACCAGTGAACATCACAACTTGTTGTATCTTTGGTGGTAATATTATTTGTACGCATACAAACTTTTACAATACCAAATCCACCACCAGCATAGCCTGAGTCTATTACAAATACGATTGAGTTATCACTATAACTTCCATTACTTTCACAATGTGCGATTCTAAAATATGGTTTTGCAGTATTATCTTGAGTCACATATTTTTTACAGCCATACCCCCAGTTTTCTATAGAAACATTTCCAGAACCATCAAAATTTGCATATCCAGAACTAAGGCCAGTTAATCCAATTGTGCGAGAATTGGCTAATTTAGTTGCTGTTGCTGAGTTTCCAGAACAAGATGAAGAGGTAGTTGCAGAAGTGGCATTACCAGTTACGTTACCAACAACATTTCCAACCCATCCACTTGAAGTGATTTTCCCAAGCAAGACAGCTTTATCTTTTCCTGCTTGCTGATTTTGATAAAAGTTATAAATACCACCATATTCATAAAAATCAAATTGATTAACTCCTGAATGTCCAAAATCTACTCTATGATAATATTTAGATAAATCACCTTCGCCTAGCATAGTTGGCGTGGTAAAATAATTTGAAGCAACCAAATTAGGAGCAGACATTTCACCTGTCAACGTTCCACCACTTAATGGTAAATAACTATGAGTGTGTCCATTATTTGACTTACCGTCAAGTGCACTTTGTAATCCAGATATATTTGAAATAGAATGTGTATGAGAAGCATTTGCTTTACCATTTAGTTTTGTGTCTACTTCACTTTCGGTATAATAACGATCATCATGTGTATGAGAAGACGGTGTAAAAGTAGAAGGTTTTCCCGTTATTCCACTCCAAGGAACTGATCCTGAAGATCCTGTTATATTTGCAACAATCTTTTTAGACGTATAAATGTAACTGTCATTCACAATATTTACTGTTAATTCTGTTGTAGTTGTAGGAGCTGTTGTAGATACAGTATCTAAAATTGTATTATCTGACTGTATATAGATTGTTTTTGCAATAGATGTCGAACTATCTACTACTAAAAAAATATTATGAGTATAATTATTTCCCCTACATATTAATATGCTTTTTATTTCAGGTGCATTATATAATTGACTGTTTAATGTAACATGAGGATCCATATATGCGTTTGCAGAAATTTCTGCTTTAAATGAATATTGAGTGTTATCTCCATTTGTTTTTATATAATAATTTTTAAATCGAAAACTTACATCTTTAGCAATTTGCACATAATATGTTGTAGCAGCCGTTGTTTTAGGAATTGTTACAGTTTTTGAATAAGCATATCCATATTCAAATCCTTCACCTGGTACGTGTCTAACAAGTGAGTCTGCTGTAGCATATTGTAAATCATTCCACTTGGAAGTACCATTGCCAACTTTATAGCGTCCATCATTAATAAATCCTATCTCACCTTGAAGCAATACAGGATTTTTGTTTTTCCAATTAGCTTCAGTATCATATTTGTGCTTAATACGAACATTTAAATTTTTGTCGGCCATATAAGCATCTCCTTTTATTTATAGTAAATAAGAACCTTTTGTCCATTATTTTCTTTCTCCATTAAAATAGCTGCCTTCCAAATGAATGAAAGACAGCCAATCAAATTATAGTAAATTAAGCAGCTCCACCACATGATAAAATCAATGTACTAGAACCATTGTTAAGTACGTCTGTACTTACAGATGTTACATTAAGAGACACTGCTCCAGTACCATCAAATCCAACAGCGGCAGCAGTAGCACCGCCTGTAATTGAGAAATTTCTTGAATTTGAAAGTTTTATAGCACTATTAGCTGCTCCACCAGAAGAAGAGGACCCTGCATAATTGTGGGTATGTCCATTGTTTGATTTACCGTCAAGTGTAGACTGAAGATTGGTAATCTGTGCAATAGTATGTGTATGAGAAGCAGCTGCATAAGAACCTTTTGGCTGATATTTATCAGAAAGCTTTGTTGTTCCCTCATAAAGAACATCAGCTGCAATACCGCCAGAAGCCTTAATTGCTGTAGAAATACCATTTGCAGGATCTGTATAAGTACCTGTTGAAAAATGAATTTCTCCAGAAAATACAGTATGTGTATGTCCTGAAGAAGCTTTTCCATCTAATGCTGACTGTAAACCAGTTATATTAGCGATTGCGTGCGAATGTGAACTTGCGGCTTTACCATTAAGAGCGTCCTGAAGTCCAGTTATATTAGAAATAGTATGAGTATGTGCTGATGGAGCAAATGTAGAAGGTTTATTCTGAACACCTGACCAGTCTACAGAGGATGCTGTAGCTGCATTACCAGAAATATGAACAGTCATTGTATTTGATTTTGGAATATATTTCAGGTTATCATTATGTGCTCTTTGTGTTTCAGTGCCCGAAGAAGAAAACCATACATGTCTTCCTATTTCATCAGTTGCCTCACCTGCTGTAGATACATTTGTTGCTGTTCCAGCACTTCCAGCAGAACTTGCATATTTAACAGATTTATTTGCATCTGCTGTGTTATCAACATTTCCAAGACCTACTTCAGCTTTGGTATAAGATGGTTTACTTGCTGCTTTCGCCCATGCATATACGTCAGAAGCTGGCATAGAAGTTGGGAAATCTGTTATCTGAGATTTTGTATGTGTATGAGATGATGGTGTAAAAGTACTTGGTTTTCCTGTAACACCTGACCAAGGAACCGATGTAGCAGAACCAGCCGTATATACTTCGTAACCTGCTTCTGTTGAGAGTTTAGAATCATCAACAATAAAGTACATTTTTCCACTGTCAGTTACTTTTACGGTATCACCAGTCTGAACAGCAGCTGTTGTAAGCGCAAATCTTGCTGTATCGTCTTTAACAACTTTACATCTTTCAAGAGCACCCGCTGGAAGATGATCGAGTCCGATAACACCCTGGATAGCACTTGCGTTTACAGAAGAAATATCTCCTGCACCATGAGAGTGTGAACTATTTGCTTTTCCGGCAAGTTTAGTATTCATCTCTGTTTCTGTATAATATCTATCATCATGTGTATGTCCTGCGGCTGATTTTCCATCAAGGGCAGTCTGAAGACCAGTAATGCCAGAAATAGAATGTCCGTGACCTGCTGTCGCATACGCACCTGAATTTGTGTAAGCAGCACTGCCAAGTCCTTTAACTGCAATATTATCTGTTTTTACCCCGTCAATAGTAATTGCAATAGTACCATTATTTGTACCTGTAGAAAGAGATACAGTCTGAATTGCACCACTGCTAATAAGATTTTTAATTTCGGTTGGTGTCATTGCTACATATGATAATTTTCCAAAAGTATTGACACCATCACCGATTTTCATTTTATATTCGCCTGACTCCGGAATCTCAATAGCCATCTCACCCTTGAGTAATACAAGGGTGGAACTTGACCAATTGGCTGTTGTATCCGCTTTCAGGGTGATTCTGGTATTAAGTGTTTTTGTAGCCATTATATCATCCTTTCGCATTACCACACTGCATTATGTAACTATCCTCTGGATCAAATGCTAAAGTGTAGTACTTAATGTTAGTATCATCCCATCTATAAATCATATTGGTTGACGTATCTATATAAATAGCATGTTGATCACCTACAGATGGGAACAATGTGTACGAAGCATAAGGACGGATAGGATTTACATCAGATATATATTTTTTGATATATCCTGTTAGCTCGGTCAAGCCACGATAATCAAGAAGTTGATCTTTCATTGTCTATCATGTCCTTTCTTTGTTATAAATTATAGGAGAGCCTATAATAGCTCTCCTACATAAAAATAAATTATTCAGTTGCGAAAAGAGCTTTAATAGATGCTGATGGGATTGCTTCGTATCCATCACCAACAAGATCCTGAAGCCCTTTGATAGCAGTAGCATTAGCTGCAATCTTAGGTTTCTCTGTAGCCATATCGTTTTCAAGTGCTGTAATTTTACCTTCAGCAGTTGTTACTCTTGTACCAACAGCTGCAATGTTGTCAGCATTTGTTTTATCGGCAGTTTCCAGTGTTGGAACTTTCTTTTCCAGTGCATCAATTCTACCAACAGCAGCTGTCAGATCTTCAGCTTTTGCATACTGAGAAAGATCAGAATCAGCAAGTGCTTTAGATACGTACTCTGCAATATAGCTTACGATATCTTTAGATGTTGCTGTATCTGGAAGAGTACCAATCAGAGTTTTAAGTTTGGCAATATCTTCTTTATTAGTTTTAATCTGACTATTCATGCCAGCGGCATCAGATGCATGGCTTGTAATCCAATCAGAGATTTCTTTCAGTGTATCGTATGCCTCTGGAGCACCATTAACGATAGCGGCAACAGCGTCAGATACTGCTTTCTTAACAGAGCCATCGCCTGTACCATTCAGTGTTTCAATAGCAGCTGTATTTGCGTTTACTTTTCCTTTAAGCTCAGAATCATCATAAGAACCTGTCTGAACAGCCTCTTTAATATAAGCAACTACATCTTTAGCTTTTGCATCTGCTGGGATAGTACCAACATAAGTCATTACTTCACCCTTAGCAGTAGCGGCAGCACCAGCGACTTCAAAGTCTGTTACAGCTTTACCAGAGTCTACAAGATTTCCATTAGCATCAAGACCTGCAAGATGACCATTAACAGCACCTGTTACTTTATCAGCTTTTGCAGCATCTTTAGGCAGTGTGATTGTAAATACTGCATCGTCAACTGTTACTGGAGCGGTTTTTGTGTAGAAATACAGAGTGTAACCGTCACCAGACTGAGATACAGTTTTGATAGAATTCTTTACAGCGTCAGAGATTTTTGCGTCAATCTGTACGTTATGAAGAGAGAGAAATTCGGTAAGGTTTGATAATGTTGCGAACTGTAATTTAGCCATATTAAGCTTCCTCCTTAAAATTAATTAAACATATTATTTAGTTCCTCAGTGGATATACCACCGAGTTTTGCATCTAACGCACTGTCAAGTTTTGCATCTAATGTTTGATCAATAATATCTGCGACAGTCTCTTGTATTGCCTGAGAGACATATTCCTTTACGGATTCTGCACTCATAAAATTTTGAGCCTTAATCCATTCTTCCGTGATGTACTTATCAGTCCGATATGTTCCGTCAGATTCCAAAAAATAAAGAATGATAGAATCACCCTGTATTTTTGTAACAGTCATTTTGTTTGGAATATCGGGATCATGTGAGACTAGAAAGAATACATCTTCTGGAGATGAGTTGACAGTTGTATTAGAGCCGCCAATAATATACTGGCCTTTGATTTTATATATACCATCTTCAAGAGATGTAATATAAACTGGAGCATTTAGAGAACCAATCATATTAATGATAGGTTTATCAGATAATTTATTATAAGAAAGACTGTTGACATAATCGACAACAGTAGATTTGTCTTCAAGATTTCCAATGATATTATCCAGAAGTGTTGTCATATCAGAAGTTTTAACATACTGGTCAAGACCAATAGATTTTTTTACTTCCGTAACGATATGTGTCAAGTCTTCTTCGGTAAGGCTCATATCATAAGAAAATAGAAGAGTAGTGCCGGAATAAAACATTAAATTCGATCCGACAAATTTTACATTGGTAATTTGGTTATTACCTTGAATATACTTAATCTGATTATCCTGTGTAACCCAAGCAAGTGATTGTGTATCTTCAATGTAACACATGCCTGGGTATTTCAGAATACCTCGATCAAGGGCTTTTTTAGCAATTGCCTTTGTAGAGGCAGAAAACCAATTTGGTAGAAGAGCCATTTTGCGTTATCACCTCGTTTTCAATTTTTCATATTCAAATTCTGTGATTTCAACAATTTCATATTCCGTATTATCCAATGGGAAATTATATAATCCCTCGATGTGCCAACCACATTTCCCATCAGAACTTAATACGGCTTGTGCTTCTTTAATATCACATAATATTAATATTTTGTGTTTTTCCTGATATTTGATATAGTTAATATTTCTAAGAATATCAACTACTTCATTATTTTTGATTACTTTATAATACATTTTGGCACCACCTTAAAAGAGGGGCAAGATTATCTCACCCCTCTGAACAAATTGAGAACATCAACAGGATACCTGCTGTTGTAGTATAGTAGAAACCATTAACAGAACCCGGGTCATATGTATTGCTATCAGAAGATCCATTAACAATCCACTGCTGTACATAACTTTGATCAACATTAGCTGATCTTGTATAATAAGTGTCATATTTTTCAGGTGTGTTAATTTTTGCACGTTTTCTTGCGTCATTGCTTGTCATTGTAGCTATAGTTTCACTGATTTCCTGGTTATATGGATTTCGGTTGAAATTCTGTCCATTAGTATCAGCTGAAGCAATTTCATATACAGACGGAATATAGAAATAACAGCTTGATTCAACAATATCTTTTGTTTTATAATCGCCATTATTTGCAGATACTTTTACTGGCTGTATCAGAGATTTCCATAATGGACTAATAGCTTTACACATACGTGTATTAAGCCATGTCTTTAATGAAGATCCGTCCCAACCTTTAGTAGAAGAGCCATAAGGCTGATCGATACTTAATAAGTTCTTTGCAATCAATGTAATATTAGCACGTTTGCTTCCATCGTTAGACAAGAAGTATTGCTTGTATTCAGCAATCATCATAGGAATTGTTTCATGTACCCATGATGCAAGATTTTTACAAGTTGATTCGCCTAAATCCGCATACCATAACTTACACCAATGAACTTTACCTTTGGCATATCGTTCATAAGAACCATCTTCATATTTTGCACAGCCAAATACGATTGAGTATGGAATTACAGGATTTCTAAGAGCTGCAACTTTACTTATGTATACTTCATTGCCAGATAAGTTCGCATCATAGATATACAGATTTTCATCACCTGCTATATGTCTGATAACGAGCATATCACGACCATTTACAACCATTGGTTGAGTTGACTTATTTCCCCAGTTAAAAGTAGGAGATTGGTTATACCATAATCTCACACCATTATTTCCATTGTATTGATAACACTGGAATAAAGTGGCATTCGATGAATTTTCAGAATCAAATTCAAAATCAATTGCAAGAGTAAAATCTCTGTCTACATCAAGAAGAGCAACTCCTGTATCAACATAGTTTGTTCCATCAAATTCTTTTGTGTTAGAAATTAATTCTTTACTTTCTACATCAGAATAAGTGTAATCAAGACCGAGTTTAAAATCTATAGTATCTGCAACAACAGTCTTGCTCTGTTCAAGATTTAATTTCATCAGCATGTAAATTTCGACTTGAGATAAGTTTGCAAAATCTTTGTCATCAAAATATCCATCTTTATATGTACAGGTATCAAACAATGCCTTAATGGTCTTATCACCAGTAACAAGTCCAGACTGATCCCATTCTCTGAACAATCTATAAGTATAAGCAGATTCCTCATAAGTATATTTAGGAACATCTCCTGTATATTCAACCATTGTATTGTAATCAGCCTCTGTTGACTGTAATACTTTGTCATACTTTCCACTTTCAGAAAGAGTGACATAAGATACAGTATATTTTCTGATTGAACTTGTATACACAGCAGTGATTGTTCTATCAGCAAAGATCTTTGTTAAATCACCGTTCCATCCTTTATAAGTAAAATCATTTCTAACAGTACTTGTCTTTGTTGGTTTTGGAATTGGATTTTCTTTACGAGTAATAGGATCTACGGCATTGCCACCTTTGTCAACGTACTGAATATCAAGAACTGTATGTTCTTCATCATCATTAACAAAAGTTACCGCATACTGCTGGATCAATGAATCATATGTTATTTCGAGATCTGGCCATATACCTTTCTTTTCGTCTGTGCCAATAAATTCTTTAAGCTCCTGGTCACGAATTACAGGTACATGAATAGTTCCGGTAAGAACTGAATGTTCAGTATTGAATTCGTTCTCATCTTTTCCTGAAAGTTTTGATAATACTTTAAGAATATCAGTGTTCTCAAGATTCCAATTAATACCTGTTACAGTTACGGTTTTAAGAGATTTAATAGCTTTCTGAATAATGCCTAAAGCATCAACTTTAGAATTTCTACAGATGAAAGTTTCAAGATTTTCATAGGAAGGAATTACTAAATCAGTAAGATTCTGTAAATCTTTAAATGTAAGAGTATTGATTGTTGATGGGAGATAAGCATGTGTAATCTTTCCGTGTGTAGCAAATGATACAGAAGAAATAATTGTTCCTGATGCATTTAATTTCAGAAGATTTTCACATGCAGAAAGATTAATAGAACCAGTAAGATTTGGGCAATTCTGAACATCAAGTTCTTCAAGAAGAGTATTATTACCCATGTTCAGATTTGTTAAGAAGGAGTTTTGATATCCTTCTTTATCACTACCAATAATAAGAGTTTTCAATTTAGATGCTTTTGAGAAATCATTATCATGGATATAACAAGCTGATAAATCGTTTAAAGCTTGGATTCGTGACGCACAGTAGATCAATACTGCGGTATCATCCATGTTTGTAAGATTTGTAGTAATTTCATATTCCTGTCCGGCTTTAGCACGTACCTGAGTAGGATTTGCTGAGTTACCATATAATACAGAGATATACATATCAGAATATGGAATAATTCTTAATGTATAATCCGGTTTTACAACAGCTTCTTTAGGAGTGTTACATCTGAACATAATCTGGTCAGATTTTACATCTGTGTGAACGAATTTAGTTCCCATGTAAGCATGCTGATCACGTTCCCATTGTGCAAGATGATACATTCCACGACCATTCATCATTTCCTGTAAGAATCTTACTGTACCTGCTCTATATGTTCTAAAATATAGTCTATCATAATGAAGTCTCCAGAGTTCTTCTGGGAACTGATATTGCCAAGCTTTATATTCATTAATTAGATGAGTATCAGACCAACAATTAGCATCTACAGATTGATATATATTACGTAATTGTGACTGCATAAGGTCACGGATTCTACACCATAACGTAGATTCAGCAGCATTAAAGACATAACCAGAAGAAGGGTTCCCATCTTCTTTATAATCCGTGTCTTCTTTTCCATATGGGAAAACTAATTCACCACTGTTGTTAATTCCAAGCTGAGTATCCATATCATAAGCCCAGAAATCAAATCTATATCCATCATGAATTGCAGCGGCAGCATCATCTATTGTATAATACTGAGCTTTATCACCTGCTTCAGCAGCCTCGGATGTACTCATGTAGTGTTTAGCCCAATGAGGAAACACGTTCTTTGCACGATTGTCGATCATACTATATCTAAGAGTAACTAAATAGAAGTAAAGAGTTGCTTCTTTAATTACCCAGTCACCAAGATGAGCAACAAAATCTTCGTCAGAAGAAGTAATAACAAATTCATAAAAATCACGCCAGATCTGACGGTTGTTTGTACGAATCTTCTCTTTTTCTTCATCAGATGAAATAGCAGATCCATCTTTGGAATCTCCACAACAATCATATCTAAATTCGAATGAACTGTCCCATCTATTATAAAGATTATCATAAGCTGTATTACCTGTTTTCCATTCTTCTTTAGAAATAGGATATTTCATACTTCCATCAGAATTTGTTACACCTGTCTGGAATGCAGAGTTTGGAAGAGTGTTATCAGAAATTTCAATACAGAACTCTTTCATATCGTCTGGATCATAAGCTCTTGTAGCGTCAGTCTTTTTAGAGTCACCTATATTACCAAGACAGTAGAAATGCCAATCGGTATCCTGGAATTCTCTATGAGTAGAAGTATCTGGGTCATTTTCTTTAAGAAAGATTACACAGTTTACGAATTCCATAGAATTCTTTACTTTTGGATCTCTTCGATGTGCAGGACTTTCATATGGTAAATAGTCATTAAATCTCTTTTGACCTAATGCATTTGTAGCCATATTAGAACTTGCTACATTGACCTTTATATTCCACCAGTTATTTGGAACTGAATTTCTCGTAAGAGATATTTTCCCTGTTCCATCAATAGTTTTACTTCCATCTCCAAGTTCAAGAGTTGTTTTATAATTAGGATCTAATTTAATTTTACTGTTTACTTGATGAATACCATCAAAAGAACAAATAACATCAATATTTCTTGCAGCAAAACCATATTCATTAGATGTAGTGCCCTGGCCAGCGTGATAACAATTAGTAAATTTCCAGTTATCAAGAACTGGATCACCATTTGTATAAATACACTGCATTGATGTATCTTTTACAAAATCCTTTTTATCATTGGTAAAGTGTGGTGCTTCAATTTTAATAATTCTTAAATCCGGACATGCTTTTGCAACTGATTCAGGTGTGAGCGAATTATTTTCATCATAAATCTGATTGCGTTCATATCTTGCAATCATATCATCAGAATCTCTTGCATCAGCTATAAAGTTAGAAAGAATATCTGTATCTGTCAAAGAAGCAGAATATGCCTTCATTCTATAGACATGCACATCACAATCATCAGAACCAATAGTTATCGGAACAGGAGCGTACTGATACAATCTATGAACGTCATTATATATCATTGGTCTTCCACCAACACCATCTTCATATGTCATTACAATAGATGTCGCTCCTTCAGTTTTGGTATCGAGAGCATTGATATTGAATTCGTATTCAATGATATCTTCTTCACTGTATGGGAAATATAAGCTGCTTGTAGAGGAATAGATGTTTGCTTCATGCACATTCATTTCAAGACCGACTTTATCATCCATAACCGGAATACAAGATAAGAATGTAGTAGAAGCGTCACGTACATTTGTAGTTTTAAATACAATCTTAAATTCGGAACCCGTCTGTTTTGGATCGGTTCCAAAAAGATTATAATTAATTTTAGCTCTTGTACCTGCTTTTACACAGAAGTACTGATTACCATCAGAATCAATCTGATATCCACCGTTTGACCAGTCAAAATTATCAGATACTGTCATTGCAACATTTGTATGTGTTTTATCTTTCCAAAGTCTATTTTCATCACTGTTTGAATAACCAGTTGGATTAAAATCAAATTCAAGATTTGCAGTAACTGGTTCAACATCAATATTCAGTTTTTCAATATTTGCTTTAAGAATTTTTGTAACTTTCCGACATGAGATAGTTAAATCATGATTTCCAACATCAGAAGACTTATAACTCCAAGTTTGTACAGTACGGTTAACAGATAAAGTAGATACTGTATTTCCATCAACAGCTAATTTTACTGTTGCAGGATTATGGTCTGGGTCATATACGACATAAGGAATATTTGTTGCATGGTACTGTTTTGTTGTAAATTCTGGCATAGAACAACCAATAATAGGAGTTCTATCATCAGGATCAACCCAGATTATATCTTTTATAATCGTATCCGATTTAATATTCTGATTATTTACAGTGGCAGTCATATATACTTTAAGTAAATGTGCCCCGTGAGACTGTTTAGTTAACACATAAGATAACTGTCTACCAGAAGCAGCGGTATTGACTGAATCCAACTCAACACCATCAAGAATAAAATGTACTGTCTTATTAATGTTTCCATAAGGGATATATCTGAATGAGACTTCATCAGAATAGAAGAGTGTATCATCAAAAGAACTTTCAAGTTTGAAATCAACTATAGTTACTGTCCATGTTTTTGTTGAGAGAGTACCAACACTATCTGTAATTGATAATCTAATAGAGTTTGTACCAGTCTTAAGATATTCAGTAAGATCAATACTATTTTTCCCTTGTCCAACTGTAAGAGTAGAAACTATAGTACTATCTACTTTCCATACTGCTGTACCAACACCAGTTGAATCTCCAACATTATCAACAGATGTCCAGGTGTACTCGATAACGGCATTGTTTCCTAATAAGAAAATTGCATCTGCCGGAGTGACACGTTCAATCGTCATTGTAGAAGTGGTAGTTCCTCCACCTCCACCACCTTGAATAGTAAATGTTTTAACTGTTTCTCCATTTTCTTTCCAGTAGAAAATATTGTCAGCGTAATCAACGTCATATTCAGTAGAAGCCGGATTTTTTTCTAATTCATCGACTCTGCCTTTTAAGTCGTCAAAACTTGAACCGAGAGTATCAACAGCCTGTTTATTTCCATCTACGGTCTGTTTCATGTTATTTACCGTATTAGTAGCCTGTGACACATCTTCTTTGAGTTGTGGGATCTCTGCTACAGATGTCTTAAGTCCTTCAATAGCATTTTCATTGGCTTTAATCTTGCTGTCACGAGCTGTATCCGATTTTTTAACTTCGTCCAGAGAAGATGTTAAGTCAGTGATTTTCTGCTCGTCCTCAGTCTGTTTGTTTTGAATAGACTGAATGTTATTGTTAATTGGAGTAAGATTAGTAGTTACCCATTCCGCAGAAGGATCGATAGAACCAAGTTCAATAGATGTGATAGGATTTTCTACGCCTTCCTGATAGAAACTTAAAATGCCTTTTCCATCAGAAGTTGTATATTTTGCCTGTAATTTTGATAAGCTATCAATATCAATTACAGCATTTGCAATTTCTTTTTTACTATCTTTATATAATAAAGAAAGAGTCTGTGTATCTTTAGTGTAAGATATATCAAGATTGGCTAAACCATCGATATTATCAATTGAATTTTTGATGTTATCAATTGAAGAATTGATAGTTGTTTCTTTTTCATCAATTTCTGTTTTTGTATAATAATTTTCGAGAGAAGTAGTAGAATTGATTTCTGTTCTGATTTCATTCATTACAGAATCTTTGATATTGTCAACTTTTTCTTTGACTTCTTGCGCCGCCTTTGTGGCTGTCTGGGCTGCGGTTTTTGCCTCTTCTGTATAACTTATGATTCTTTTCTCAAATGAAGTCATCCATCCGGAATCAGAAGGTTCAACTGTACCATTCATATCAATACCTTGCATGATATTGATTTTGCCTGTAGGTTTTGTACTCCAAGCATATTCTATAGCAGTTCCATCAGATTTTTTTACAGTTCCAGTAGCCCGGATCTCAAATATATAATCTCCAGGTTTCTGTGTAAGCTTTCCATCAATAAGCCATCCAAAACGAATATACTGTGCATTTCGTGTTACATTAACTACAGGATATTCACCAGGAGTACCACCTATTAATTTATCTGAATAGCGAATACAGATAGTCATATCAGACAAATCAATACCATCATAATATCTTGGAATCTGGAATGGTATGTATTGGCTATTGGTTTCCTGAGTAATGTTTATCTGAGAGGAATCCATAGTGATATTTTTGTTATTATCTACAGTTGAATATTTATCGTCAATATATTGATTATAACGATCATACCCTGATACAATTTCATAATCGTCCCCATCATATACAGCTACACCATTATCGTCTGAAGCAAGCGTCATTACTTCATTTGATGCAGCTATAGCTTTTCGTTTTACGTCTTTAAATGACATTTACTTCCTCCTTATTTTAATAGTTCATCTAAGCTTGCAATTCCTGGAACGTTATCAATATTTGTAACACCGTCCTGCGTTCCGTCAGGATCTTTACCAACAAGATCTTCTGCAACATATGTAGAAAGGTTACTAATCTCAATACCCTCTCCAGTATCATTTCCTTCACGATCAATAAGCACTGCTTTTCTTGTTTCGTCATTAATATGTATATCTTGGACCATACCGTTATAAGTTGCTTCACTGAGTGCTAACATATCTTTTTCAAGAGCAATCATCTGAATCAGTCTCTGATCAACTTCATCTAGCATTTCATGTGGTTCAAATTTTGCAAAAGCAGCAAGAGGGGAAATATGGATAACTCCAGATTGGGTTTTACGCACATAAGAAGTTGTAGAATCATCTTCATTAGATACTAATTTAAGAAATGTAAAAGAGACTTCAATATCACCGGCTTCAGCTGTTATATAAGCATCTGCTGGAATCACATATTGCAAATAATCAGTTTCATAATTTGCATCATTTAATGTAAGTTGAGTTATTTTTATTTTATTTGTTACCGGAAGAACATATCTCATATATACCGTACAATCAGTCATATCTATTTGTTCTCTATACAATTTAGAGGTAACAATTTGTATATTGTCTACGTAATTGCTACGCTCTACTAATTTTTCTTTTACTGTAGTAGTGACAGTATTATCTTCATTTATTTTTAATGTATACATTTATTACCCCCGTTCTTATAAAGTTGAAATTAACGTTTTGAATTCGCCTGTTCCAATGGCACTCGTAATAGGTGTTATATCTTCCCAAGCACTTCTTTGATTATATCCTGCATCACTATAATATTGCCTACTATATACATGTCTATATGTAGAATCCCAAACTCCATCATAGCATCTAAAAACGTATATAGTTTGATCAATTGCTATATCTTTATGTCCCGAATATGGATGTCTAAAAGACACTTTTCTTACATTTCCTATAATAATAAAAATACCTGAATCAGTATGTTCTAAGGAGGCTATTGGGACTGGTAGTGTAGGCATTTCAGAAGTTTTAGTATCAAAAATGCTATAATACCATCCGGAATGATATTTTTTATCTTCTGGCAAAGAAAGATTTTCTTCTTGATCAGAAAAAATATTCCAATCAGTAATTTCAATCATATCACCCGTTCCAAGTAATCCTTGAATGGTAGTAACAGCATTATTTAATGTTGTGGTAGAAGAAAGAAGGGATTCAATATTTCCTGAAATTGTCCCAGAAGTTTTCCAATCACCAATTTCTGAATTGATTTTAGAAATATTATCAGAATTTGTTTGTATATTGTTTTGATTTGTTTCATCTTGTTGCTCTAGTAGTGTAATTCTTCTTTCTGCGTTAATACCTTCTAAGTCATCGACTCTTTCGGTAATTCCCTTTTCAGAATTTTCAGTTAAGCCATTGTGAGTAAATATATTAAATACTCTCTGAAACATATTTACTACTTTTTTATACATAGAACCAACAGCACCAGCGTCAGCTATTAATCCTCTTGAACCAGGATCTTCTTCACTGACATATGGAAGAAGTGTAGTATCTAATCCTGGTTTATGGCTTAAAGCACGATAGTCAATTTGAACTGGACCATTTGTAGTTTGCACACGTTGAATACATTCATTACATTCTTTTGTATCTATATCAGCCATTTGTTCACCTTTCCTTTCTAATATATAAAAAGGAAAGGCCATATAAATGACCTTTCCAATTTATTTCATTTGATAAATTGTTTTCCCGCATATTTTATAATAAGGTTTTATTTCAGGTTTATAATTAAAAATATGATAATCAATCCAATCCATTAATGGGATTACCAAGGCTGCGATTACCATCCATAATAACGAAAATGGCAAGCATATTTGACCGGAGATATTAAATGGCATATTTCTATAATCCCAGATGTGATAATCGGTATTAAAAATATATCCAAAGATGTACTCTATCCATGTTGCAAAAATAGCACATAATATCAATTGTAGCAAGAAATCAACGTTATATGTAAATATGTTATTAAGATAAATCATAGGGATTACACAAATAGAGGCGCAGAACATCATAGTAATATCGGATCTTCCTCTAAATAGCAATTCAAGGCATACATATATATAACCGGAAAATGTTAGCAGCAATAAATATTTAACAAATGATTTCATATTTATCCCTCTATAATGACAGAATCTTCTTTTTCTTCGTCTGGTTTGACTAGAAATTCTTCAATAATAGCATACTGTTTAGGTGTTGCAGTTTCACAATACGGCAAATCAAAATCATCTTTTGAAATTTGATAAAGATTTACATCTACTTCTAAATTTGCAACAGGGATAATAGCTTCATAAAATTTTCCAATAGTCTTTTCATCATCTTTATCAATCATATATGCGCCATTATCAAGTTTTTTTCCATATTTTTTCAATGCATCATCAATAACTTTATCATAGTCTTTCAATTCATCAGAAAGAATACGGATATTTCTATACAATGCATATCCGGTTGGACCATTTGCATTATCCATAAATCCAGGCTGATTGATTGCTTCAAATAAAATCTTCATTAATCCATTTGTTATTTTCATATTAATATTCTCCTTTTATTCCGTAGTATTTATTTGTTTTTGTAGTTCTTCAATCTGACTTTTAAGATCATTTATTGTACCTTGCATTTCAGCAATAGCATCGGTTATATCAGTGTGTGTATGACAATCCTTTATTTTAGAAGCAGCTGAATCTGATATTTCTGTTATGTCATTTAAATATGATATATCTGTATTACCTTTAAGGGATAGATTATCGGCTTGAATTAATATAGAACTTTTTATATCAGAATCAACAATATTTGCTGATAATTGCACAACAGGATTGATATTCATAGATTTATTTGAGAAAACATTATTATCTAATTTAAATGATGTTATAATCGCTGAAGATGTAATTGTACTATTTAATATTTCTATATTTGAAGCCGTCCTATATGAAGAAGCTGATAAAATATTTCCAGATAACGTATTTCCGGATAAGGTATCAAACGTTGAATCTTTAAGAGTAATATTTGTAAGTGATTTATTTTTGAGTTTCGAGATAATAAGATCAGATGTAAGATATTTAGAATCTAACACTTTTACAAATCCTGAATTGGAAGTCAATGAATTAAATTTTGTTTCATCTGAACTGATGAACTGAGATATAATATTATCTATATCTACATTTGCAGATGCTCCAGAACTTGATGATGTAGTATTAGACACTTTTGATGTAAATAATGGGTTCGAAAATAATTGCTGAATAATATCAGCACTTACAACATAACTTGATGAATCAGATGTTTTCGCAACTCCTTGCACAGATCCACCATCATGATTACTTTTATTAATTGCACTGTCTAATAATGAATTATAATCATTTCTTTTTGATTTATATTGAACCATATTTGAAAATGATATATCCATTTGTTCATCAAGATCGCAAGGATTATAAGAAATTTTAATAACTCTTAATTTTACATAGCTTATATCATCAAGACTAAGATATACATAATCATTCACATTTAACTGATCATGATATTCTTTAAATTCAGGCAGAGCATATATATTTTCAATTGTGTCTGAATATATATATTGAGGATGTGATTCAATAAATAATTGCTCTTTTGCATCATCGTATAAACGTTTACTTTTATCAACAGCAGTAGAAGTAGTATCAACAGATGTAACAATAATGTTATCATTTGAATAAGAAGCCTGCCTACAAATACTTTTTAGAATGAATTTTTCTTTTTCAGTAAAAGAGTTTGCAGGATAATTTGGGTTTTTATTTGAATTATTATTATCAAAACCTTCTTTTCCCCAATTATTTAATTCAACATCATTAGCAATAGCAGTTCTTTTATTTGATAATCCATCTTGACCGCCAGGGATTTCTATATTATATGATTCATATATAATATTTCCGTTTTCATCTTTAGCAACCGTTCCGTCAGAATTCAATTTTTCTTTTTGTCTTGGAAGTAATGCTAATTCTGATTTAATCTTATTATATTCTGCTTGTCTAACAGATAGAGCATATTCAGCCTCGGCTTTTAATTTGTTATAATCAAGATAATTTTGGTGCATCTGATTAAAATAATCTTCTTTATATTCAGCTAAAGCACTTTTATTCTCAAGATTAAATCCTTTTTTCTTTAATTCAGTTATACAATTTTCATATGTTTGAATTTTTACTTTTAATTCATCAATTCCATATAATTTCCAATCAGTTTCATATGACTTAATAGAATCATCAGGTTGAATAAAATATCCATAAGTAGACTCTTGTTGGTCAGACGAGATCTCTTCAAATTGCATACCACATATTGAAAAATCAACAGAGCATAAAAAAGCAACATCTACTAAATTACTTGTTATTGTAAATTCTGAGTCTGTTGATTCTCCAGTTTCTACAATTGCAGATAAGTATTGCCATTTATTAGATTCATCATCAATTCTTGTTGAATCTAATACAGTTCTTGTATTTCCTGTATTTCCACATTCAAGTCTATATGGGAATCCATCAAAATCATATATATCATATTTTAAATAACAGCTTAATCTATATTTTTTCTTTTCTCCGCTTGCATCAACATTAACTTTTTCCTGCATGATACCAAACAAACTTTCAGTATCAGATTTGTTTTTTCTTGTAAATTTTATACCTCTTGTAATACCTGGGATAGGAACTCCATTTTTATCACATGGAGGAGAAACAATATTTTTTTTATTCTCATTAGAAATACTATCATTATTTTTTACATTTGAGTCCATATATATTGTTTCTACGTTTACAAGATTATATCCTGGCATTAACCAATCTGTATTCATAATAACAGGGGAAGAGTTAGCTAATAAATTTCCTTTGCCGGATGGGATAAAATTCCAATCTTTTTTTTCCTCTTCTGTGTAAGTATTATTATCAATTTTATACTGAATAGCTGAAACAATTTCGGGAAGAGTGTAATTCAATATAGATTCATATAAATCCCAATCTGATTTATATTTTTTTAATTCTTCTATATCAAATATGTTTTCTTCTGTACTGTCATCATATTTGATATATAATTTTTCAAGGCCTTTAAGAATTGCAGAATTAGAAGTATAAGCTGATTGTAAATCACTCATAGAACATTGTTTCCAGTTATTAGAGGCTGTGTCTACGGGAACCCTATTTGTCAATTCAGATAGTTGTTCTTCAATCTCATTATAATAAGAAGAAATGTTCATATATTCTTCACGTTTGGAATCTCTGTAGTTAATGAAATTTAAATATTTTTCCTGAAGAGAACTATCCATATAAGGCTCTTTCATAAAATATGTAAGATCTGTAATCACATTATTCTTGAAGTTTACGGCAGCAATATCATAATCATCAAGACCTGAAACATAAAACTGAGTTATCATACTGTCGTCACGAGATATAGTTACATTATTTTGGATATTTCTGAAGCTTAATATGATATTTGTATTCTCACCAAGAGTTTCCGGACGATATACATTAATAACCATATTAACTGTATCAAATTCAAATACACACCTGCAGGCTTGAGAAACATCTTGGGTCAAAAACGTATATACAGATCGATCATCAACTTCATAGTTAGTAACATAATCAGGAAGATATGTATATTCAGATTCTTTTACATCAGGATCATCAGGTGTTATATTATCAATATATCCAATTGTCCATTCCGTAATATCTGCATGTTTTAATGTAAGATGAAGTAAGCTTAAATCAGGATTCTCTTTATCACAAAATTTTATTTGAAAATAACTATTTTCAACCGCATCTTCAGCTTCAGCTTGGTATTCTTCATCTGACATATCGTCTTTTTTAGGATTTTTTTCTTTATATTTTTTTATAAGTTCATCTTTATGATCAGATTTATAAATTACTTCATATGAATCTTTTGCACCAGTATTTATTTTATAGTTATTCAATGTATACTGTGATAAAGAAATTTCATATGATTCTGCAGTAATTTGTTTTGTTTCTTTTAATCCGTCATTATCTATTTGCGGAGGATCTATAATTTTAAACCAGATACCGTCACAATATAACTCCATCATTTCTTCAATTTCTTCATACCCATTAGATATAATATTTTCATCTAAATATTTATCAACTGTAAAAGATAATTCTGCTGTATTATTTGTATTTAAAGAAATAGAAGCAGTAGAAGTATCGATTCCATTTAGTGCACAAAATATTCTTTTACCAGGTTTGGCTAAATATATTGTAGATGGTTCTGTACGA
>JABLTO010007385.1_pt1 | contig 30261 bp, 20 predicted proteins | sample 7160091 | NCBI WGS metagenome assembly JABLTO01 (sample SAMN14651225, study PRJNA627086) | human gut metagenome | isolation source: feces | host: Homo sapiens
ACGCAGCGTAGCAGCGCTACGCTAAGTGGAATGAGCGGACGCCAGAAAGGAAAAGGCGCAAGCAGATGGTGCAGTTGAATCTGGAAATAGTATTACAGAACCGTCAAATCTTCCTTCTCGCAAGCGGCAATCGCGCCGTCATGCCCGATGACGCACACGCCGCCGTCCTTTGCCATCTGGTCAAGCACGCCGCACCACGTCAGCAGCGCGTCCTTGGTGGTGGAGAGCATTTCCGCACGCTCACGGCAGAGATCCTCCGGCGTGATGCCGCACAGCAGGTTTTCGTCGCTGACAAGAATCTGATTCTCCGAACCCAGCGGCGGTTCGCTTTCACCGACGGTGGAAATGATGTACTTGTCAATCCGTTCGTCGCCCGCCACGAAGTCGCGCAGACCCTTCGACAGGCTGCGGTCAATGCCCAGCGTACGCGCCGGGGAGGGGTCGCGGTAGGAGTAAGTGACCATGCGCCCCGTCTCGCTGGTGTTCAGCCCTGCGCCGTATGCGCCGCCCTGCACGCGGACTTCGTTCCACAGGTAGCTTAGGGACAGGATGTTGCTCATCACGCGCGCAATACCGCTGTACACCTTGCCCGCGCGGCGGTAATCATAGCCCAGCGACGCAAAGCTGATCTGCGACGGGATGCGGTAGGCGCACTTGGCAGGCAGATCGCTGACATACGGCGCGGCATCCGGGATGGGCGTGCCGACCGGGTAGGCGGAGAGAATCGCGGCGGGGTCAAGCGGCGCGTTCGTGGACAGGCTGAACGTGACGCGGGACTGCACCGCGCTGTCCTTGCTGAACCGCTCGCAGAGGGCAAGGAAATCCGCGTACTGCGCGTCGAAATCCTCCGGCAGCGCCTTCTGCACCATGCAGGCACTCAGACCGCTCAAGGCTTCCCGCGCCGCAGAGGCCGCGCTCATCGTCGCCGATGCGGCGTACATTGCCATCCTGTGGCCGTCGCTGATGACCTTTTGCTTCGCCATCTCGCTCAACTGGAGAATCAGCGTCTGCACACGCGCCTTGTCGTCAAAGCACGTTTCGGTCAGAATTTCCCGCACGAGCGCGGCTGCCTTGTCCACGTTCGCATCCAGCACGGAGCAGCTCACGTCCAGCACGGGCGTCGCCATTTCCGCACAGCGGGACATGACGCGCAGCTGGAACGTCAGCTTGCCGATATCGCGCTTGATGGCTTGGAAGAGGGATAGCGAATCGTGACGCTTCGTCGGCAGCTTGCCCAGCAGTTCGGGCAGTATCGACAGGCGCTTGAGTTCATCCAAGGTGAAATCGGTCAAGGAGATATACCAGTGCATGATGGTGATGCCGTTCATGGACAGATCATGCGTGATGACCTTTGCCGCGCCGCACTGCGCTTCCGCCGCGGGAATCAGCAGCGGGTCTGCGCTGATTTTGCTCAAGGACAGCACGGGCAGCGTTGCCAGCTGCTCGGCGGTGTCGGGGGTCTGCTGCCACGCGGTCAGCTTCTCGTTCTGCACGCGCAGCGCTTCCTTGTCCGCGTCCGTCCACGATGCCTGAATCGCCTGCAGGCGCTCCGTTTCCTCCGCGCGGAGTTCGTCGCCCTGCGTGTGGGACGGCACGGTGCGGATGATGCTCATCGTGCTTTCATCCAGCAGAAGTTCTGCCATCAGGCGGTCAAAGTCATCGCCTGCCGCCATTTCCCGCAGCTTTTGATAACGCTCTTCGGACAGGAGCGGCTGCATCGGGTCGCCGCCGTAAAGCCACGCATCAAGCGCATGGATGCAGCGGAGCAGCCCCGACGGTTCGCCCGGCTGACGGGCGGAAAACTCGCTGCTGTTGATGGAGGCAGTCAGCGCGTCCTTGTCCAGCCCGGTTTTGACCAGCTGCTGCACGGTGTCGCGGATCATCTGGCGCAGTTCCTGCTCACTGCCATCGGCAATGTTGCGCAGAGTCAGCATCATGTACGGCTGTGCCATTGCGTTGTCCAGAGACATGCTTACATCCTGACACTTGCCCGTCGCCAACAGCGCCTTCTTCAGCGGCGCGTCGTTGCTGCCCGTCAGCACATCAAAGAGGATTTCCGTCGCCGTGACGCGCACCGTATCCGACCACGGCGCGACAATCTTCGCCAGCGTCAGCATGGTCTTGTCGGCAGTATCCTCCTCGGCGCCGATTTCATACGCCTGTTCCGCTTCAGCGGCGAAGGGCTTCCGCATGGGAATTTCGTGCTTCTCGTCCAGGCGGTCAAAGCAGCTCAGGTACTCCTCCGCCAGCGTCAGCACCTTGTCCAGCGGCACAGCGCCATCCAAATAAATGCGCGCGTTCGACGGATGATAATAGCGGCGGTACATGCGCAGGAACTGCTCGTAGGTCAGGTCGGGGATGTGCTTCGGGTCGCCGCCGGAATTCCAGCCGTAGCAGTTGTCCGGGAAGAGGACATCCAGCGTCTTCTGGTAAATCTGCTCGTCCACATCGCTCATAGCGCCCTTCATCTCGTTGAACACAACGCCCTTGTACAGCGGCGCGCCGTTTTCGTCCAGCTCGATGTGCCATCCTTCCTGATAGAAGATGTTCGGGTCTTGCAAAATGCGCGGCGCGAACACAGCATCCAGATACACTTCCGTCAGGTTCAGGAAGTCCTGCTCGTTGCGGCTGGAGACGGGGTAAATCGTCTTGTCGGGGAAGGTCATCGCGTTCAGGAACGTCGCCATGCTGCTCTTCATCAGCTCGACGAACGGTTCACGAACGGGATACTTGGCGCTGCCGCAGAGCACAGAATGCTCCAGAATGTGGAATACACCGGTCGAATCCTCCGGCAGGGTCTTAAACGCGACGCAGAACGTCTTGTTCACCTCGCCGTTATCCACCCAAACCAGCTGTGCGCCGGTCTTTTCGTGGTGCATTTCCACCATCTTTCCGTGCAGCTCTTCGCTTTCACGCACACGGTCAACGCAAAAGCCGTGACGCGCCGCAGTTTCGTTCAAATTCATCATGGGGAACTCCTTTCCCTGTGACCCCAGGCGGGTCATTCATTTCCTTTATCATAGCACAACGGGCAGTTGAGTACAAGCGAGAATTGGCTGATTTTTGTCAAACGGTTATCGAATGCGCAGAAGTTCCGAAACATCCTTGCGCTTGGGGGCGGCAGGAGATTCCGCAGGCACACCAATCGGAATCAGCGCCGACACGCTCTCCGTTTCCGGCAGATTCAGCACGGCCTTGACCTTCCCTTCGTCATAAATGCCGAGGATGACCGTGCCAAGCCCCGCATCATGCGCGGCGACGCAGAAAGCTTCCGCCGCCAGCCCTGCATCGAAGGACTGCCAGTGCGTCCCTTTGCTGGTGCTAAACGAGCCGTCGCGCTCATAGCCGCTGCGGCCGTTCACGGTCGTGAGGACAACCAGCGCGGGCGCGCCGTGCAGGGTATCGATGTTCTTTTGAAAGCCCATCGTGCATTCGTCCGCTACGCGGTCAATTTCCTCGCGCTTGGTCAGCAGGGTGTAGCGGGTGGTCTGGGAGTTCTTCCAGCTGGGCGCATACGCGGCGACGGCGACGATAGCGCGGATGGTGTCGGGCGACACGGGCGTTGGCTGGAACTTGCGGATGGAACGGCGGGCGGTGAGGGAAGTAGGCATAGGGGTAGCCTCCTTATCAGCATAAAAATATGTCGAGACGTTATTCATCGGATTTTTGGGATGCTTCCATGCTTGATTATACCACATCCGCCGCTTGCTGCATAGAACAGCGACAGGAAAAGTACAGTAAAATGCTATGATATGAAAAAACGCGCCTCCCGAAGTTTCCGGGAAGCGCGCTTTTGTCTGACAAGTTTTGAGAAAAATCAGTGGCAGCCCTTGCATTTGCCGCAGTCGCCGCCGCAGCTGCAAGCAGAATTGCCGCTTTTCTTGTCCTTGATCATCTTCCAAATGATTGCGCCAACAATCACCAGAAGTACACCGCCAACAATCCACGTTGCCATGGTTCGTTCCTTTCTGCGCCTGTGCGGATGGAGGAAAACCGCTTTTGCGCGATAGAACATATGCCGGAGGGGAAGCGCGGATGATGCAGAACCCGCGCCAGCCCTCCGGCGTTCACAAGAGGGGGTCTCAGAAAGCACCGGATGCGGCGGCGCTTTCCTCGGTTAAGCCCGATGGAAAATCAGGCAGAAACCTTCTGGGTGAGGTGGTTGTCGTTGTAAGGATTCTTACGCACGACCAGATACACCAGGCCAGCCAGCAGCAGGATGGCAATCGCCGTCGCAACGGTAAAGCCAGCGCCGTTGAACAGCAGACCAAGCTGGTAGACAATCAGAGCGACAACATAAGCAAATCCACACTGATAGCCAACCGCAGCCAGCGTCCACTTGGCATTGTTGAACTCACGCTTCATCGCGCCGATAGCCGCGAAGCAGGGAGCGCACAGAAGGTTGAAAATCATGAAAGCATACGCCGCCAGACGGCCGTGACCGCCCGAGGACTCGTTGAACGCCGTCGCAATCGGGCTGAGGGCTTCCGCCTTCTCTTCCTCGGTCATGTCCTCGTCGTCAACAACGTCCGCTGCGTCATCCGCGCCATACAGCACGCCCAGAACGCCAACGACTTCTTCCTTCGCAACCAGACCCATGACTGTAGCGACCGTGGACGGCATATTGCCGAAGCCCAGCGGCTTGAACACCACGCTGACCGGGTTGCCGATCTTGCCAAGGATGGAGTTGTCCATATCCGCCACAGCGCCCCAAGAGCCAGCCGCGCGATCCATTTCGGGCGCAAGTTGCGGTTCTTCCTCGTCTTCTTCCAGCGTTCCAGCTTCCGCCTTCGCGTTGTAATCAGCCAGTTCCGTCTGGTAGGTCTGCTGCGCTTCAAGCTGCACGTCCGCCGCGGGCGCCCAGCCGTAGGTCTTCGTAAACCAAATCACGATAGAGGACAGGAGGATGACCGTGCCAGCGCGCTTGATGAAGCTCCAGCCGCGCTCCCACACGCTGTGGAACACGTTGCGACCAGACGGGAAGTGATACGCCGGCAGCTCCATGACGAAGGGAGCCGGGTCGCCCGCGAACATCTTCGTCTTCTTCAGCATGATGCCGGAGATAACAATCGCCGCCACGCCGATGAAGTATGCGGACGTCGCAACCCACGCGCTGCCGCCGAAGACCGCCGCGGCAATCAGACCGATAATCGGCATCTTCGCGCCGCAGGGGATGAAGGTCGTGGTCATGATGGTCATCTTGCGGTCACGGTCGCTCTCGATGGTACGAGAAGCCATGATGCCGGGAACGCCGCAGCCAGAACCAATCAGCATCGGGATGAAGCTCTTGCCAGACAGGCCGAACTTGCGGAAGATACGGTCCATGATGAAGGCGATACGAGCCATGTAGCCAACGTCTTCAAGGATAGCCAGCAGGAGGAACAGCACCAGCATCTGCGGCACGAAGCCCAGCACCGCACCGCAGCCGCCGACGATACCATCAACAATCAGACCGCTCAGCCAGCCCGCGCAGCCAACGCCGTCCAGCCACGTCTGAAGGTTGCCCTGCACGATTTCCGCAACGAACACATCATTCGTCCAGTCCGTCAGCAGGCTACCAATCGTCGTCACGGAAATGTAATACACAAGGAACATGATAAGCGCGAAAATCGGCAGCGCCAGCACGCGGTTGGTCACCACGCGGTCAATCTTGTCCGAAACGCTCAGGCTGCCCTTTGCCTTGCCCTTCTTCACCGCGTTCTGCATCAAGGTGTTGATGTAGGCGTAACGCTGATTGGTGATGATGGACTCGGCGTCGTCATCCATTTCCTTTTCGCAGGAGGAGACGGCTTCCTCAATGCCCTTCTTGACATCTTCGGACAGCTTCAGTTCCGCAACAACCTTCTCGTCGCGCTCGAACAGTTTCACGGCGTACCAGCGCAGGAAGCGGGGATCAACCTTGCCGCCGATGAGATCTTCAATATGCGCCAGCGCGTGTTCCACCGAGCCGGTGAAAACGTGCGGATGCTCGCCCATCGTGCGGTTCTTGGCAGCAGCGGCAGCCTTTTCAGCCGCCTTCACGCTGCCTTCGCCCTTCAGCGCGGAAGTCTCGACGATTTCCACACCCAGCGCTGCGCTCAGCTTCTTCATGTCGATTTTGTCGCCGTTTTTGCGGGACACGTCGATCATGTTCATCGCGATGACCATCGGCGTGCCGAGTTCGAGCAGCTGCGTGGTCAGGTAAAGGTTGCGTTCGATGGAGGTGGAGTCCACAATATTCAGGATGGCATCAGGCTTGTCGTTCACCAGGTAGTTGCGGGCGACGACTTCCTCCAGCGTATAGGGAGACAGGGAGTAAATGCCGGGCAAGTCCTGAATGACCACATCGTCATTGCCCTTGAGCTTGCCTTCCTTCTTTTCAACCGTAACACCCGGCCAGTTGCCGACGAACTGACGAGAACCCGTCAGCGCGTTGAACATGGTCGTTTTGCCGCAGTTCGGGTTGCCTGCGAGCGCAATCGTAATCGCCATTTTCGGCGCCTCCTTATGCGAATTTGTTGTGGCTAACCATGCCAGAGACTCTGCCCCTGCAGGGGCATTGCTCCTTGACCCTTTCGCGCGATTGCGTTGATGACTTCTTCATACCTATATGCGCGTGCTGATGCAGGGTTTCGCGTCTGCGGACGCGACCAGAGGGCTTTCCGATCGCCCTCTGGACTGCTTCGGTTGCACCTATGTTAGTAGGTTTGAAACGTATAAGGTAGGAAAAAGCCTGCGCGAAATCAGGTTTATCCGAATGGAAACAGAATTACTGAACCTCGATCATTTCCGCATCCGCCTTACGCACGCTCAGCTCATAGCCGCGCACGGTCAGCTCCATCGGATCGCCCAGCGGCGCAACCTTGCGCACATGGACTTCCGTCCCGCGGGTCAGTCCCATGTCCATGATGCGGCGCTTGACGGCACCTTCACCATGCAGGCGGACAACCACCGCGGTTTCCCCGACCTTGACATCCTTCAGGGTTTTCATGCCTTCTGCCTCCTTTTCCTCAGTTCACCAGCACACGCATAGCCATGGATTGGCTCAACGCAACACGGCTATCCTTGACAGCGCAAATCAGATTGCCGCCCATTTTGCTGACGACCGTCACTCTTTCGCCCATCACGAAGCCCAGCTCCGCCAGATGCTGACGCACCTCATCCTGTCCGGTGATTTTGCCAATCACGCCAGACTCGCCAATTTCCACCATGCCCAACGGCATCATGTTCCATGACCTCCTTGTGTCAGTCCTTTTGCGGATAGTTTATTCCAACTAATCCGGCGATTCGCAAGCGTTAGTTTATCATAACTAATAGGCTATGTCAAGCGTTTTTCGCGTGTTTTTTTGTTTTTTGTCCACCTTTTTTCTGGTCTTTGCATCGTTTGCCCAATTCGGGGGAATGCTGACCAGCAAAAACAAAGGGCAGCTCTGCTTTGCAGGGAAATCAGATACTTTTCCGAACAAAATTAAGGTAACACCGCACAAATGAGGTGGTCGGCTGGCGAATGGATTTTTCGTCAGATGCAAATGCAAATTTCGAAGATTTACTGGAGGTAAATCGAGGAATTTGCATGCCGCAGATGGCGGAAAAGACATCGTCAGACGCGCCGTCGAATTGTGCGGTGGTGCCTTAAGCCACCCCCTATCAAAAACTTCTGATTATCACCACTATGGCTTAAAGTGCCGAAGGGAGCAAGCAAAAAGCCCCTTTGTCACCTCCGCAGAGGCGAAAGCCCCTGCATGATCATGCGATTCTATCAGAAAATGAAAACCGCAAAAAAGAGGTGCGAGAATGAAGGAATGGGCGGTCTGGATGGCGAACAAGATGGAGGAGCAATTGCTGCGGATGGAGCAGCTGCGGCTCAGTGAATTTGTTGCATATGAGAAGAACTGGAAGAAGCGTCTTCTGATGCAGTTTGTAGGCGGAATTGCAAGAGGATTAGGGACAGCGGTTGGGTTTACGCTTCTGGGCGCGCTGGTGGTGTGGCTGCTGCAAGGACTGGTGCAAAGGAATCTGCCGATTATCGGGGATTTCCTGACCCAGCTGCTGAACCTCGTGGAAGGCAAGGGCAGCGGCAGCTAAAGCGTCCCCGCCCGTAACTTCGCGCTTCCGCAGAAGCGCCCCAAGCTGCTCTATCCGCCATTTCCTCATTGTCGCGTCAATGGGCGCGACCTGATTCCGCCGCTTCCCAAATCATCATCACCAGAAAGGGCTATCATCACCATGCGCAAACCCGTTTCCCAAAGGCTGATGCCTCTCCTGCTCATCCTCCTGACCCTCGCGCTTGACCGCTTCACCAAAGCCCTCGCCGTCGCGCTGCCGGATGAGCGTATCCTCATCCCCGGCATTCTTCGTTGGATTTATGTTGAAAATACGGGCATGGCGTTCAGCCTGTTCAGCGGACAGTCGTGGATGCTGGGCGTGGTGTCCGTCATCGCGGTTATCGCCGGATGGCTCGTCCTCCGCCGTTATCAACTCAGCGGATGGAGCAGAACCGCGGCGGCGCTGATGATTGGCGGCGCGCTTGGCAACGCCTACGACCGCTTGGCACTGGGCTATGTCGTCGATATGCTGGATATCACCCTGTTCCCCTTTGCAGTGTTCAATATTGCGGACGCGGCGCTCGTCGTCGGCACGGTGCTGATGGCGTACTGCATCGTGTTCCGCACGGAAGATTGGAGGAAAATCAATCATGACGCAAATGATGCCTGACGCACTCGAATCGCGCACTATCTCCATCCCCGGCGACGGCCGTCGGCTGGATGTTGCCCTGTCCGAAGCCGCTGGGCTGACTCGCTCGCGGGTGGCGGCGCTGATGGCGGACGGAAACGTCACGGTGGACGGGAAAGTCGAGACGAAATCCGGCGCAAAAGCAAAGCAGGGTCAGATTGTTATCCTGACGATTCCCGCGCCAAAGCCCGCCGTGCCCGTCGCGCAGGAAATTCCGCTCACAATTCTCTATCAGGATGACGACCTCGCCGTCGTCCTGAAGCCCTGCGGCATGGTCGTTCACCCCGCCGCCGGCAATGAGGACGGCACGCTCGTCAACGCGCTCCTGCACCACCTTGACCACTTGAGCGGCATCGGCGGCGAACTGCGCCCCGGCATCGTCCACCGGCTGGACAAGGACACCAGCGGTCTGCTGCTGGTGGCGAAGAACGACCAGAGCCAACTCGCCCTCAGCCGCCAGTTGCAGGAGCGGCAGATGGAGAAGCACTACCGCGCGCTGGTTGAAGGGAATCTGCGCGAGGACAGCGGGCGCATCGACCAGCCCATCGCGCGGAGCAAGAAAGACCGCAAGAAAATGGCAATTGACCCCGAAGGCCGCCCGTCGATTACGGACTGGACGGTGCTTGCGCGCGGGCGGAACGTGACGCTGCTGGACGTCCACATTCTGACCGGGCGGACGCACCAAATCCGCGTGCACATGAAGTCCATCGGGCATCCGGTCTGCGGCGACCCGATTTACGGGTCAGGAAGAGGCGCGAAAGTCCCCCGCCTGATGCTGCACGCGTACACACTGGCATTTACGCACCCACGGACGGGGGAAAGGATGACGTTCACCGCGCCGCTGCCGGAGGAATTTGTGCAGGGGCTGCGGGGGAACGGGGTGGAATGGGAGAAATAACGTTTCCTCACGGAAAGCCGGGGACGTTACAGCGTGCGGTGATACTATTTCCATCATGAGAACGCGCCAGAATGGAAAAGCACGGGCAGATGGCGCGGATGAATTTGGAAATAGTACAACCGTACAATTGCATAGAAAAGCGCCCTGCTCCGGAGATGTTCCAGAGCAGGGCGCGGTTTTTTGATTCATCACGAAAATCCGGGGAGCGTAATACTATTTCCAAATAAGAATGCGCCAAGATGTGAAGCGAATTTTTTATTCTGGCGAACGGGCGTGAAACGCGGCGCAGCAGCACTACGCTCAGTAGAACGACCGAAAGTCAGAAGGGAAAAGGCGCAAGCAGCTGACGCAGGTGAATTTGGAAAGCGTATTATTCCACAACCTTCGCGCCGGCAGCGATCGCGTCTTCCTTGGTTCTGAAGAACTGCCAAGTGCTTTCCACGGTGGGGGTGATTTCCTTCTGGTCGCGGATGTACTGCGCCAGAATGTTACGCACCTGACCGTTATCGTTGCCCAGCGTATCGCCGGTGTACATATCCGTGAGGCTGTAATCCTCAGGAGTCAGACCAGCCGCCTGCATGAAGCCGGCGCCGCCGGTGAAGCGGTAGTTGTTCATCACCACGGAGAACACCTGATCAGGCGCCACGGGCTGACCCTGATACTGCATGTTCTGGATGCGCTTTCCTTCAGGCGCATAGTAGTGGATTTCGTAGTACAAACCGTAGATTTCATCGGTGTAGTAGCCACCGCCAAGGTAATCGGGGTTCGACGCACTGGTGTAGTTGGTGGTAGCATGCTCCAGCCACAGCCGCAGCTGTTCGCCGGTCATGTTCACGCGATAGAGCCAGTTTTCAAACACGTACAGCTGATACAGCAAACGCATCGGAACGTCGCCCGCAGGAATCAGGTCGCGAACCTCGGCGCCGCTGGTCAGAGGCGCGCAGATGGACAGCTGCGCAGGAACCGCAGACAGCTGCGCCTTGTTCAGCAGATCCATCAGCGCGGTGGGCTGCAGGGAGATGTTCTTATTGGAGAAAGCGCCGGTAGCAGTGCCCAGAGGCTGATCCAGATAAGCCTGCAGCTCCTCGTTGTAGGGAGCCAGCGCCGTGGCAACCTTCTGATTTTCCACCAGGCCTTCCTGATCCGCCAGGAAACGGTAGCCGTTTTCAGCCGTCACAGGGGTCACAGTCTTGGTCGCCGGGTCGTAGGCGAGCTTCATGAAGCCCAGGCCTTCACCGCCGCCACCTGCCAGCACGGGCACAACCTTGCCCTCGGCATTGAGGATGTCCTCACGGTAGTCGGTGTTATGGAAGTGACCATACACAACCGCGTCAATCCCGGTGGTCAGGTTAATCATTGCGCGAACCTGGTTTTCGTAGTCCGCGGGGTTGTTGCCATCGGTAGAAACAGCGTCTTCCACGCCGGAGTGCGCCACGACAACCACCACGTCGCAGCCCTCCTGCTCGCGCAGGATCGGCACGAAGTGCTCAACCGTGGGAACCAGATTGCGGAAGTCGATGCCCTCATAGTGGGACTCAACCTCCCAAGCGGGGATGTTGGGCGTATCCATGCCGATGACGCCGACCTTCACGCCCTCAAATTCCTTGACGATGTAAGGGACGCCCATCCAGGAATCCCACTCGGTGCCCTTCGCCACAAAGTTGGCGGCGGACATGGGCACGGAATGCTCCTCGCCGTTGTCGGGGCTCATCACATACTCAATCTGACGCTTGAGAATCGGCAGATCGTTGTTGAACTCGTGATTGCCCAAGCACCACATGTCGTAGTCCATCAGGCGCAGCGCCTTCATCATGGGATCGTCCTTTTCAGGCGCGAAGTAGGAGTAGTAATAGGTCATGGCAGAGCCCTGCACGGTATCGCCGCCATCCACCAGAACGACGTTCTTTTCCGTAGCACGAACCTGCTCGATCATGGAAGCGATCATGGACAGACCCACGTTCGGGGAAGGCTCGCCAGTGGCGTAGTTGATGGGCAGCACTTTACCGTGCACGTCGCTGGTCGCGATGACGGTAATCATGATGGGATCCGCATTCTCTGCGAACGCCGCGCAGCCCACCAGGGGGAGAATCATGGTCAGCGCCAACAGAAGGGACAGGAGCTTCTTCATGATGGGCACCTCTTTTCCTTATTTCCCGCTCGAAGCAGGATTAAAATAATTATATTCCATATTCTTTCGTTTGTAAACAGTGCCGCCAGATGCAGACTTCGCCGCGCCAAGGGGTTGGTTTGTCGGCGAATGAATCCTCCGTCGATTCCAATTGCAAATATGGCGGAGGAACCGATTGAAAATCAAGTTTTTTGCAAGCCACAAACAGTACGAACGTCATTGTAGGCAGCGAGGCAAATTACGCCGGTGTGGTGACAATAATATATTTTGTATTCTGTAATTTATAGGTGGCAGGCAGAAATCAAGGGTTGTCTCGGTATCTTCTTCTGCAAAATAAAGGGGCGGCGGTGGAATGGGGTGGAATGGGAAAAGTGAATAGAAAATGCGCCGCTGCCGACGGGGAGTGTCGGGAGCGGCGCGTACTTTATTTATTCTGCTTGCTTATTTGAACCCAAGCGAAGGTTTCCCCGCGTATGGAGTAAACACAGCTTTATTGTAGGCGTCATTAATTACTATGTAATCGCCATCTTTAACTGTAAACGTATATTCTGTTAAATACCCTTCCATATAATATTTGCTATTTGGATTGTATATAATCACCGAATCATTTTGCCATCTCCAATCAATTTTGGTTCCATCCTCTCGCAGCCGTGCTCCCCAAGATAAATCGCATTCGCTCATCATATAGCCATCACGCCCAATATCAGCGCATCTTACAGTCCATGTTCCCGCCGGTATATCCTCACCAACCTTCCAAACACCTTGCGGAACTGTTACTTCCTGCCAGTTCTCGCTGTTCCAGATTGCAAGATTGATTCTGTCTTTCAGCGCTACCAACTCATCATAGCTCAAGCCTGACAAATCAATTTTTTCCTCACACAGCCCCAACGTACAGGACAGTGCCACAGAAATGGCAATCACAAAGCAAAGTAATTTTTTCACGGCAACAATCTCTCCTTTTCCTCCAACAATTATCCTATTCTTGTCGGATTTCTTATTTTTATTATACCGTGCCTGCAAAATTTGTCAATATACGCCCACAAAAAAACTGCCCCCCGCCGTTGCCAGCAGAGAGCAGGAAACTTTCGTTTTTGGGAACGCTTACGCCTTCAATTACTTCAGTTCCGCGAAGTACTTGATGGTGCGAACCATCTGAGAGGTGTAGGAGTTCTCGTTGTCGTACCAAGACACGACCTGCACCTGATAGGTGTCGTCGTCGATCTTCGCGACCATGGTCTGGGTAGCGTCGAACAGGGAGCCATAGCGCATACCGATGACGTCGGAAGACACGATCGGCTCGGTGTTGTAGCCGAAGGACTCGGAGGACTGCGCCTTCATGGCGGCGTTCACGGAGTCAACGGTCACGTCGCTGCCCTTGACAACAGCAACCAGAATGGTGGTGGAGCCGGTGCAGACCGGGACGCGCTGCGCGGAGCCGATCAGCTTCTTGTTCAGTTCCGGGATAACCAGACCGATCGCCTTCGCAGCGCCGGTGGAGTTCGGAACGATGTTCTGCGCGCCAGCGCGGGCACGACGCAGGTCGCCCTTGCGATGCGGGCCGTCCAGAATCATCTGGTCGCCGGTGTACGCATGAACGGTGGTCATGATGCCGGACACGATCGGATACTTGTCGTTCAGAGCCTTCGCCATGGGCGCGAGGCAGTTGGTGGTGCAGGAAGCAGCAGAGATGATCTGGTCTTCCGCGGTCAGGGTGTCGTTGTTGACGTTGTAGACGATGGTCTTCAGGTCATTGCCAGCGGGGGCAGAGATGACGACCTTCTTCGCGCCAGCCGCGATGTGCGCCATGGACTTTTCCTTGGAGCAGTAGAAGCCGGTGCACTCCAGCACGACGTCCACGCCCAGCTTGCCCCACGGAGCATCCGCCGCGTTCTTTTCGGCATAGATCTTGATTTCCTTGCCGTCCACGATGATGGAATCTTCGGTCGCTTCCACGGTGTGCAGGTTTTCACCGATCTTGCCGCAGTAGGAACCCTGAGCGGTGTCATACTTGAGCAGGTGAGCCAGCATCGCGGGAGAGGTCAGGTCGTTAATCGCGACCACCTCGTAGCCCTCAGCGCCGAACATCTGACGGAACGCCAGACGGCCAATACGGCCAAAGCCATTGATAGCAACTTTCACTGCCATTGGAATATACCTCCTTTAGTCGTTCAAACGGGGTTATACTATTTCCAGATAAGAATGTGCCAAGATGCGCCGCGAATTTTTCACTCTGGCTAACGGGAGTGCAACGCAGCGTAGCAGCGCTACGCTAAGTGGAACGACCGGACGCCAGAGGGGAAAAGACGCAAGCAACTGGCACAGGCGAATCTGGAAAGAGTATCATTTCCCACCTCATATTCTACCCAATTTGCCGCCATTTTGCAAGAGGTTGCGCAGGATTTCCATCACTTTTGACACTTTTTTGACGCTTTTTTTTGAAATTCTCTCATCCGTTCCCCTCTTCTTCCCAATATGCGCCCCAATTCAGCTCGTCCGTCACATTGAGTTCCTTCAAAATCAGCTTGCCGTTCTCGTCCGTGATGACACTGCCGCCTTCATCATACACCCCATAGGGGACATACCCCGTGCCGCCCTCGCAGGTGATGAAGCTCATGCTGCGGCAATAGTCACCCTCCGTTACCTCGTAATCATCGGACACTTCAACGCCGTAGCGGTACACTGTGCCGTTGACACAGCGGAAGACGATTGTCGGAATGTCTCCCCTCCAGTAGAGGTTGCTGTCCGCGGGTGTCTGCACAACGCTCCATGTGCCGTGATACGGCTGCGCGCCGTCGCAGTCCGAGCCGTAGAATTTCCCGTCCGCGTCCAGTCGGAGATAGTTGTCCCAGAACTCGCCGCCCGCCTCCATCTGCCAGCTGCCGACTAACTTCGCCTCTTCGTCCGGCAGTTCCACGTCGTCGAACACCACGTCGCGCTGCGGCACGAAGCCGCGGGTGATTTTGCCGTCCACGGTCGCTTCAACGTAGATATACGCCCAGCCGTTCGGATGGGACAGCGCCGTCAGCTTCGTCCCGGCGGGCAGTTCCGCCTGATGGTATTCGCTGACGTTCGGGTCGTCGGTCAGATAGGTGTCATATGCCGTCAGCATCGGCACGCGCACAAGATCTTCCGTCGTCTCGTCGCCGTGATTGCCTAACTGCGCCCAGCCAAAGCGGCTTGTCCGCAAACTGACGCGGTACTCAATCAGCGACCAGTCGCCCACGGTGAGGTACAGCTTATAATCGTCGCCCGTGCTGACGGATGCTTTCCCCTTCGCCGCGCGGTAAGAGGACGTGTCCGGCGCGGAATACACGGCATAGGACTTCTTGCCGCTCTTCTGCCCCGAAACCACCTCCGGATACAAACAGGCGAAGTATTGCAGTCCTTCGCTCGCTTCGTTGATTCGGCGCACGTCGTCCGGCCCGCGTTTCGGCATATTGTGAATATTGAAGTCTTCCAGCGTGATTTTGGTCATCCACATGGCGCTGTCCTCGCCCAGCGTCACCCGATAGCCGTAAGATGCTTTCCGCTCCACCTCCACGCCATTCATCTGCGCGTAGGTCAGGATGTAGGTGGTTTGTCCCAGATAGTCGATTTCGCGCTCAAAATAGTACCTTTCGTCAATATCCGGGTACGCCAATTCAAAGCCGTTCTTTGTGCGCGTGATTTTGGGATAACCCGTCTCGTCCAATTCCGACGGCTGATAGACGGCAGTCGTCGAGAAAATAGCGTCCTTCCAGCCGTCTTTCACCTCATCCACCGCGACCAGCTGATTGTGATAGCGGCTGGTCAGAATCGTGTGGGTCGTGGCGGCTTTTCTGTTGTAATCGCTCACCAAGCCGGTATACTCGTCGTAGTCATGTGTCTGCTCCACCATCGCCAGCAATTGCCCGTTCAGATTCCAGCTGTTTGCAGATGCGGCGGGCAGTGTCACAGCCAGCGTCAAGCACAAAATCAGCAGTATCCGCAGTTTCTTCATATTCTCCACATCTCCTTTTGCTCAATATCCCAAAATACTAAAGAACAGCCGAGCAAACCAGCCGATAATATCATCGGTATACACCCAATCGCCGTCTGCTCCATCCGGCACATAACTCCTGCCTGTTTCGTTGGTCGAAAGGCTCAAATAAATGCTCCAAGCGCCCGGCATGATTTTCTCTTTCTCCACCTGAATCCCATAGCGGGATACCGTGCCGTCCGTTCCGCGCAGGACGATGGTGGGAATGTCGCCCCGCCAGTAGAGATTGCTCCCCACCGGGGTCTGCACGATAGACCAAGTGCCGCTGCACGTCCTCTCGCCATCATCATCCGCGGCGGAAAAATTTCCATCTGCATCCAGCTGGAAATCATCATACCAGCCGCCGCCGCCTTTGGCGTGCCAATGCCCGACAAACTCCGCCATCAATTCCGGCTGCTCCACGTCGTCGAATATCACATCCCGCTGCGGCACAAACCCGTACAGCGTTTCGCCGTCCACTTCCGCTTCGACGTACACATACGCCCAGCCGCAGTAACCCAGCGCCGTCAGTTTCGTTCCGGCGGGCAGTTCCTCCTGATGCGCTTCGCTGACATGCGGGTCATCCGTGAGATAGGTGCCGCACACCGTCTGAATCGGCACATGCCGCCATTCTTGGCGGATTTCCTTGACGCCGTCCTTCCGCACATTTGCAAAGCGCTGCAAGCCGCAAGCCATTTCGTTCATCCGCCGAACATCCGCTGTGCCGCGGGGCATTTGGTGGATATTGAAGTCCGCCAGCGTGACCATTTTCGACCAGACCGCGCCGTCTTCGCCCTGCGTCACCAGATAGCCGAAATTCTCCCGCTTGGCGACCTCCATGTCGCCCATTTTCGCGTAGACAAGCGTGTACATAGGCTGATTCGTGCTGTCATGGCGCAACGCAAAGCGGTAGACTTCCCCCGCTTCCGGATACGCCAGTTCAAAGCCCTCTTCCGTCCGCGTGAGCGTCGGCACGCCATGCCCCTCCGACGGCTGATAGACGGCGTTTGTCGAGACGACGGCACTTTCCCAGCCGTTTTCCTGTTTTGCCGCTGCAATCAGCTGATAATGTGCTCCGCTGGCTATGATGATACGGGCATCTTCGGCATCCGCGCGGCAGTCATCAGCCAGAACGGCGTCATCCGGCGAATTCAGCACGAGGGACAGCACGTTGCCGAGCAATTCGCTCGCGGACGCGGCGGGCAGCATCAGCGCAACCAGCAGGGGAAAAATCAATAAAGTCCACCGTTTCTTCATCGCTCTCAACTCCTTTGGAGGTATTTCCCTACCTATATAAACGCATCAAGGCGCAATTTCCCTGCGAAGTGCCAAAAATCTTGAAAAATGTTCTGCCAGTTCATTCTGAATCCATCTTTCTATGCTATGATGGCGGACGCAAACAGAAAAGGAGGGATTGAAACCCATGCTACGGATTTTGAAACACCTCAGGTGGAAAGAGTGGCTGCTCGTCGCCGCCTGTGTAGTGCTGATTGTGGGGCAGGTGCAGCTTGACTTAGCCCTGCCTGATTATATGTCGGAAATCACCCGGCTGGTGCAGACGGAAGGCAGCCAGATGAGCGATATCCTGTTCGCAGGGGGCAAGATGCTGCTGTGCGCGCTGGGGTCAATGCTGCTGACGGTCTGCACGACATTCTTTACCGCACAGATTGCATCACGCTTCTCCGCTCGGCTTCGCGGCGAAATGTACCGCAAGGTGGTCGGCTTCTCAAACGAGGAAATCAACCGTTTCTCCACCGCCAGCCTGATTACCCGCACGACCAACGACATTTCGCAATTGCAGATGTTCTTTTCCTTCGGGATGCAGTCGCTGATTAAAGCGCCGATTATGGCATTCATTGCCGTGGGCAAAATTAGCACGAAGAGCTGGGAATGGTCGCTGCTGACAGGCGGCGTGATTGCGTTCGTGTGCGTGCTGTTGGTCTTCATCATGCTCTACGCCGTGCCGCGCATGAAGAAAATGCAGACGCTGACGGACAACCTAAACCGCATCACGCGTGAGAACCTGACGGGCTTGCAGGTCGTGCGCGCCTACAACGCGGAAAATTATCAGGAGGGCAAATTCGCCAAGGCAAACGAGGAAATGACCCGCAACAGCCAGCAGGCGAATATCGCCATGTCCGTCATGAATCCGGGCATGAATCTGGCGATGAACGGCTTGACGCTGGGCATTTACTGGATTGGTGCGGCGCTCATCAGCGCGATTGCGGTCACGTCGCCCGCCGCGATGATGGAACGCATTGGGCTGTTCTCGGACATGGTGGTCTTTATGCAGTACGCGATGCAGGTCATCATGGCATTCCTGATGCTGGTGATGATTTTCGTCATGCTGCCGCGCGTGACCGTTTCCGCGGGCCGCGTCAATGAGGTGCTGGACACGAAGGCGCGCATTGTGGACGGCAAGGAAACGCAGGGCAAGCCCGGAATGAAGGGCGAAATCGAGTTCCGCGACGTGTCCTTCCGCTATCCTGATGCCGACGGCGACGCCATCCACCACATCTCCTTCACCGCGCATCACGGACAGACGGTTGCCCTCATCGGCGCGACGGGCTGCGGCAAGAGCAGCATCATCAACCTGATTCCGCGCCTGTATGACGCAACAAGCGGGCAGGTGCTGGTAGACGGCGTGGACGTGCGTGACTACACGCAGGACGCCCTGCGCAGCAAGATTGGCTTTGTGCCGCAGAAAGCGTTCCTGTTCTCCGGCACGATCAGCAGCAACGTCGGCTACGGCGAGGACAATGCGTCGGGCGCTGCCATCCGCAAGGCGGTTTCCATCGCGCAGGCGGCGGAATTTGTCGAATCCCCGGAGGTCGGGTATTCCGGCACGGTCGCGCAGGGCGGCTCGAACTTCTCCGGCGGACAGAAGCAGCGTTTGTCTATTGCCCGCGCAGTGGCGCGCGACCCGGAAATCCTCGTCTTTGACGACTCCTTCTCCGCGCTGGATTACAAGACCGACCGCACATTGCGTCAGGCGCTTCGCGAACAGACCAGCGGCACGACGAACATCATCGTCGCCCAGCGCATCGGCACGATTCGCGACGCGGACTGTATCCTCGTCATTGAGGACGGCGCAATTGTCGGCAAGGGCACGCACCGCGAGCTGATGGAAAGCTGCAAGGTCTATCAGGAAATCGCATATTCTCAGCTGTCAAAGGAGGAACTTGCGTCATGAGTGAAACGAAACGCCGTCCGGGCGGTCATCCCGGAATGCGCGGGCCGGGCGTACCGGGCGAAAAGGCGAAGGACTTCCGCGGTTCGCTGGGGAAGCTCGTCCGCCACTGCAAGCCCTTCTATCCGGTCATTTGCATCGCGATTCTGGGCGACTTGGCGGGCGTCATTATCCGCCTGATCGGCCCGAACAAAATCAGCGAAATCACCAACCTGATTACCGCTGGGCTGCGCGGCGAGATTGACATGCCCGCCATCCAGAAAATCTGCATCACGCTGATCATTCTCTACGCCGTCGGCGCGCTGCTGAGCTTCATGACGGGGCTGGTGATGACCGTCGTCACGCAGAAGGTCAACCGGGGTTTGCGCGACGGCATTTCCCACAAAATCAACCGCCTGCCGGTCAGCTACTTCCAGTCCACCTCCACCGGCGACGTGCTCTCCCGCGTCACCAACGACGTGGACACCATCGGGCAGACGCTGCAAAACAGCCTGACGAGCCTTGTCTCCGCCGTGACGATGTTCATCGGCAGTGTCGTGATGATGCTCTCAACGAACTGGGTCATGGCGCTGACGGCGATTGTGTCGTCGATGCTGGGCTTCGGGCTGATGCTTGGCATCATGAGCCGCTCGCAGAAGTACTTCGTCGCGCGCCAGCGGTGGCTGGGCGACCTGAACGGCCATATTGAAGAAATCTACACAGGGCACAATGTCGTCCGCCTCTTCGGCGCAGAGCAGCGCGAACAGCAGACGTTCGACCGCATCAACGGCAAGATGCAGGAGACAGACTGGAAGAGCCAGTTCATGTCCGGCCTGATGATGCCGCTGATGGGCTTCATCGGCAATTTCGCGTATGTGGCGGTGTGCGTCGTCGGCGCGGTGCTGGCGATGAACGGCTCGATTCCCTTCGGCGTGATTGTCGCCTTCATGATGTATGTGCGCCTGTTCACCTCGCCCATGAGCCAGCTTGCACAGGCGGCGACGAACCTGCAATCCGCGGCGGCGGCGGCAGAGCGCGTCTTTGAGTTCCTCGAAGCGAAGGAAATGCCCGACGAATCCCACCTGCCCGCGCAGACGAAGAACGTCCGCGGCGAAGTGGCGTTCGACCACGTCCGCTTCGGCTACACGCCGGACAAAATCATCATTCACGACTTCTCCGAGCATGTGCAGCCGGGTCAGAAGGTCGCCATCGTCGGCCCGACCGGCGCAGGCAAAACCACAATGGTCAATCTGCTGATGAAGTTCTATCCGCTGGACGGCGGCGAGATTCGCATTGACGGCGTACCGCTGTCGCAAATGACGCGCGAGCATGTCCACGACCTCTTCGGCATGGTCTTGCAGGACACTTGGCTCTTCGAGGGCAGCATCCGCGACAACCTCTGCTACGGCAAGGAGGGCATCACGGACGAGCAGCTTGACCAAGTGACCCGCGCGACGGGGCTATACCACCTTATCCACACCTTGCCGGAGGGTTACGACACCCTGCTGTCCGACAAATTGAACCTCTCCGCCGGACAGAAGCAGCTGATGACAATTGCCCGCGCCATGATTGAAAACGCGCCGATGCTGATTCTCGACGAAGCGACGTCCTCCGTCGATACGCGCACGGAAATGCTGATTCAGCAGGCGATGGACACCCTGACAAAGGGGCGCACCTCGTTCGTCATTGCGCACCGTCTTTCCACCATCAAGAATGCGGACAAGATTCTGGTCATGCGCCACGGCGACATCATCGAATCCGGCACGCACGAAGAACTGCTGCAAAAAGGCGGCTTCTACGCCGAGCTGTACAACTCGCAGTTCGAGCAGGCGTAATCTTTGGGCAATCAAAAACCCCGGCAACAATGTGGACGATTTGTCCGATGGCTGCCGGAGTTTTTCTATTATGGCAGGGAAGGCAATCCGTTCTTTCCGTCATCTATGGCATGCAAACTCCTCGATTTACATCCAGCAAACCTTCGAAATTTGCATTTGCATCTGACGAAAAATCCATTCGCCAACCGACTACCTCATTTGTGCGGTGTTATCTTTATAATGCTCAGCCATTTCCCCCACGGAACGATACGGTCTATCTCTGCTAAAAATTCCCGTTTCTTTGTCTGCACCTGCGATAATTCATCGCTCCGGGCAGACAGACTCAGTTGCTTATCCATACCTATGTTATACCACCTTTTGCGCCTGTTTGCATTATGCGGTATTGCCTTAATACTAAAGAGGCTATCTCCATTTTTATCTCTCTTTTATCATTTTTGCCCAGAAACAACAAATTCGTAAAGCTGTTTATTGCAATTTCTTTTGCGAACAATGTGATACTCAACATCGACAAAACCAATTGCAGTCATCATATCAACATATATTTTTTCGGCCGGAACAGTAATGTTATAAAAATTCGAATTTCCGATAATGTAGAACACTCTGCCTTTTGCGGCTAATCCGGCATATACGGAAGAAAGGTGTTTTTGCATATCTTCGAAATATTTTAATACATAGTTTGCCATTAACCCTGCAGACTTGTTATCTGCATTAGATATTTTTTCTGAAATATCATAAACATATTGAGGAAGAGAATGATCGCTTTTCCATGTACCCAATAGACTTGTCGCTCGTCCCCATGTTCCACCTATTGCCTGCCAATCAAGATCGCTGGCCTGATCAGATGTCTCAAGATAATCCAGCCAATACATATATGGACGTAATTCACGAATATACGAAATTCTATTTGGATATGGTGGCGAAGTAATAACCGTATCATATGCCCCATAACATTCCGCAGGGATGGATCTTGAGTCGTGCAATAACACTTTTGATGTTGCACGAGGTTGTAATAGTGCTCCTTTAGCAACCATTTCACAAACTGAAATAAAAGCTTCTTTTGCAATATCTATTGAAAAGAAACATTCATTATCATCTTTGAATGATGTAGAAACATGGTTAAACGCAGCATTAGAAAGTTCAATTACTATTCGGCAAAAAGAAACGGTAAGTAGTTGTACAACAGCATCATCTTCAACAGTTTTAATCGCAGATTTTAGTTTTGCTAAAAACTCGGCTTGAGGCAGATTCCACCAACGATAAATATTGTAGATCGGAGGAAACTCGGTAGGCACGTATTCTTCTATGTGCTGCATTAATGTGTTTGCAATAGACAAAAACTCTTCGACCTTATCTCGCTGATAAATGTCTAATTTTGCATTTCCCAACCAAACTAAAAAAGGATTGATTTCTAATGCAAATGATGAAATGCCTTTATTGGCACACACTAATTCCGTTGTTCCGGTTCCTGAAAAAGGTTCCAAAACACAACGAGGGGTGTAATCCAACTCAGCAAGTATTTCTTCCACCAAGCGAACAGAGTATGCTGGAGTAAGCCGTAGCCATCCATGTCTACCCAAAGACGAATTGTATTTGAATGTGTATTGTGCGTTTTGCGTTATTGCTTCTTTATGCATTTACTCTGCCCTCATCAGCTGTTCGAGAACGTGCTGAATCTTTCCTTTAAAGTATTCTTTGTTACTGTTCATGAATTCGACAAAGTCAAACCCAACAACCTGTTTAAAAAAGCTAAAGGTTGAAACGTAAGGGGATGTCTCAACAAAACCTTGGAGAATTGCCCATTTTGCGACATTATATCGAGCTACAATATCATCGTCTATTTGTGCAGACATAACCATTAGACAAGGAATATATCCATTGGCATACGCATTTGCTGCGTTGGCAATATCTGCGTTCTGACGTTTCGAGTCTTTGCTTTTGTATCCTTGCCTTACTTCGAAAACGATACCAGTTATTGCTTCCCGGATTGGAGTAGCAAGTTCCAGATTATCTGCTACTTGCATCATCCATGCTGTACAACGTTTTTTAATTTCTTCGTCTGGGATTTTATCAATTATAATTCGCCCATCCAAAGAAAGTGTACGTTCTTTTCCGTTAGTTCCAGTAACTTTGTAAGACCATGTGACATCGTCAGCATTGAGGCCAAGATAATCCATAAAAATAGCCCTGACAAGGCGTTCGCAGCCAATGCCAATTTGCCGATAAACGCTGGTTATGCCACCAGCTGCTTTATGGGCAGAATACATAAGAGGATTGTCCAATCCAAGCCATTTATAAAACGTATCTGCTCCGTATAATGTTTGGAATTCTGCAAGCGAAAATCCACCATTTTGTCCATGCCCAAATTTGGGTGAATAGTGTGCACATTCATTAATTGGCTCTATAAGTATATTTCTATATCGAATGTTTTGCTCGGTTGTCATTATCTTTGTCTCCTCACTTTTCGTTCGAAACGGATATTACTTCTGAAATATCACATTTTAATGCAGCACATATTCTACTTTCCATAGAAACGTATTCACCTTTTCCAAGTTTTGCAAGTGTGCTACTGCTGATACCCGCAATTTCTTTTAAGGCAATACCGCATAATGCAAATATGCGCAAAAGGTGGTATAATAATAACATAGGAAAGCTCTGAATAAATGAGGTAGTGCGATAACGAACGGAATTTCTGTAAGAAGCAGATGGCTGAAATTCAGTCGTTAGCGTGCTGCCGAATTATTCAGAGATTCCATAGGTATGGATAAACAACTGAGTCTGCCCGCCCTGAGCGACGAATTATCACAGGTGCGGACAAAGAAACGAGAGTTTTTAGCAGAGATAGACCGTATCGTTCCGTGGGGGAAATGGCTGAGCATTATAAAGCCGTACTACTACAAAGGAGAGCGCAGCAACAAGCCCTACGATTTGGAACAGATGCTGAGAATCTATCTGGTACAGAATTTATGGCATCAACGCACAATTCGGCGGCGCGGCGGGCGATGTCTTTTCCGCCATCTGCGGCATGCAGATTCCTCGATTTACGTCCAGCAAACCTTCGAAATTTGCATTTGCATCTGACGAAAAATCCATTCGCCAGCCGACCACCTCATTTGTGCGGTGTTACCCTAAATTTTTCCGCGCAGCGGAAAGCATCAGCTTCACACGATTGAGCTGATTCACCTCACTCGCGCCGGGGTCAAAGTCCACCGCGCAAATATTCGCCTGCGGATACTTCTTCCGCAGCTGCTTGATGACTCCCTTGCCCACCACATGATTCGGCAAGCACGCAAACGGCTGAATACACACAATATTCGGCACGCCCGTCAACAGCAGCTCGGCCATTTCGCCCGTCAGGAACCACCCTTCGCCGTACTGGTTGCCCTGCGAAAGGAATGGGTCGGACAACTCCGCAATCTGCTCAATGTGCATCGGCGGTTCAAAGCGCTTGGACTTTTCCAGCGCCTTGAGTGCGGGACGCCGCAGCGCGCGAATGCCCTTCACGCCCAGTACCGCGCTCGCCTCGCTTGTCCAGCCCTTGCCCAGATACTCGTGTTTGAACTTGCCGTTGTAAACGGAGTAGTTCATGAAGTCCATCAGGTCGGGCACAACGGCTTCCGCGCCCTCTTCCTCCAGCAGATCCACCAAGTGGTTGTTCGCCACGGGCATATACTTCACCAGAATTTCGCCGACGATGCCCACGCGCGGCTTCTTCATGTCCTCGTGAATCGGCAGATGGTCAAAGTCGTCCACTAACTGCTGGCAGATGTCGCCGTAGCGGCCCGTGCCGTTCACCAGATGGTCGATGATCTTCTGCGACCATGTCTCCGCCAGCCGGTTGGCGCTGCCCGCCTCGATTTCGTAGGGGCGCACCCGGTACAGACAGCGCATCAGCAAATCGCCGAAAACAATCGCCTGCGCCGCGCCGATAAGCATCGGCAGGGTGAAGTGGAAGCCCTCGTTCGTTTCCATGCCGTTGGCGTTAATGGAGATAACCGGGATATGCCCCAAACCGGCTTTCGCCAGCGCGCGGCGGATGAAACCGACGTAGTTGCTTGCGCGGCAGCAGCCACCCGTCTGCGTCATAGCAAGGGCAAGGCGGTCGGTGTCGTACTTGCCGGACAGCACTGCCTCCATCATCTGCCCGACGGTGATGATGGACGGATAGCAGGCGTCGTTGTTGACGAATTTGAGGCCCGTGTCAATGGCGGAGCGTGTATCGTTTTCCAGCATGACGATGTGATACCCGTGCTTCTCCAGCACCGGCTGAAGCAGACGGAAATGAATCGGTGACATGTTCGGCGCAAGAATGGTGTAGCCCTTCTTCTGCATGTCGCGGGTATATTCCACGCGATGATACGTCGCGGGCACAGGATGCGCCACGATGCCGCGCTTTTCGCGCTGCGCCATCGCCGCCAGCAGCGACCGCACGCGGATGCGCGCCGCGCCCAGCGAGTTCACCTCGTCAATCTTGATGAGCGTATACAGCTTGCCGCAGCGTTCCAGAATCTCCGCCACCTGATCGGTCGTCACGGCGTCCAGCCCGCAGCCGAAGGAGTTGAGCTGAATCAGCTCCAAATCATCCCGCTGGCTGACAAACTGCGCCGCCACATACAGGCGGGAATGGTACACCCACTGGTCGCTCACGCGCAGGGGATGCTCGCCATGGAAGGAAGCAGGGATGCTGTCCTCGGTCAGCACCGCCAGACCATAGGACGCAATCAGCTCCGGCATTCCGTGGTTAATTTCCGGGTCAACGTGATACGGGCGACCCGCCAGCACGATGCCCTTTTTGTGGTTCTCCTCCATCCATTGCAGTGCCTTCAAGCCTTCGGCGCGCACATCGGTTTTGGCGCACTGCTGCTCGTCCCAGCCCGCGTGAACCGCGTCACGAACTTCCTGCTCCGGGATATTGAAGGTCTTGCGGAAAAAGCGCACAAGCGTGTCCGCCGCCGTCTTTTCGCTGGTCAGCGCGAGGAACGGTTTAAGCATCCGCACGCGCCCTTCGGTCACGTCCTCGACGTTGTTGGCGATGTTCTCCGGATTCGCCACAACCATCGGACAGTTAAAGTGGTTTTGGGTCTTCATATCCTCCTGCCGCTCGTAGAACACGCTCGGATAGAAGATTGTCCCGACGCCCTGATCAATCAGCCACTGCACATGCCCGTGCGCCATCTTCGCCGGATAGCACTCGCTTTCCGACGGGATGGACTCCATGCCTTTCTCGTAAATCGCGCGGCTGGACGCGGGGGACAGCACCACCCGGAAACCCAGTTTCGTCAGCAGCGTCATCCAGAACGGGAAGTTCTCATACATGTTCAGCACGCGGGGAATGCCCAGTTCGCCGCGCGTGGCTTGTTCGGCGGTCAGCGGCTGATAGTCGAACATGCGCTTGAGCTTGTACGCCATCACGTTCGGGCCTTTTTCGCCCGTTGCGGTTTTGCCCAGCCCCTTTTCGCAGCGGTTGCCCGTGATGTGCCGCCGTCCACCGGGGAAGAGGCTGACCGTCAGCATACAGTGGTTCGTGCAGCCCTGACAGCGCGCCGTCCGCGTCTGCCACTGCAAGCCCAGAATGTCCTGAATCGGCAGGGTAGAGGAGGGGGTATCGCTGCTCGACGCCCGATCGCGCGCAATCAGCGCCGCACCGAACGCGCCCATCATGCCGGAAATATCCGGGCAGACGGCTTCCACACCCGCAAGCTGCTCGAACGCGCGCAGCACCGCCTTGTTGTGGAACGTGCCGCCCTGCACGACGATATGCTGCCCCAGTTCCTTCGGATCAGCAAGTTTGATGACCTTGAACAGCGCATTCTTGATGACCGAACACGCCAGACCCGCGCTGATGTCCTGTATCGTCGCGCCCTGCTTCTGCGCCTGCTTGACGTTGGAGTTCATGAACACAGTGCAGCGCGTTCCCAAATCAACCGGGGCGGGCGCAAAGAGGGCTTCTGCCGCGAATCCTTCCGCTGTGTAGCCCATCGAGTTTGCGAAATTTTCCAAGAAGCTGCCGCAGCCGGACGAACACGCTTCATTCAGCAGAATCGTGTCCACCGAGCCGTTTTTCAGCTTGATGCACTTCATGTCCTGCCCGCCGATATCCAGCACACAGTCCACTTTCGGGTCAAAGAACGCCGCCGCGGTGCAGTGCGCAATCGTCTCCACCTCGCCGTCATCAAGCCGGAACGCTGATTTCAGCAGGCTTTCGCCGTAGCCGGTAGAGCAGGAACGCGCAATCACCGCCGTGTCGGGCATTTTCTCCATCAGCTCGCGCATCGCCGTGCGCGCCGTCTCAATCGGGCTGCCGGAATTGCCCGCGTAGTAGCTGTACAGCAATTCACCCTTTTCGCCAATCAGCGCGACTTTCGTCGTCGTCGAACCCGCGTCAATGCCCAGATAGCACTTGCCGGAATACGTTGCCAAATCGCCGCGCTGCACCTTTGCCTGTGCGTGGCGGCGGTTGAACGCCGCGTATTCCTCCTGATTGCGGAACAGCGGCGGCAGGTGCTTCAAGCCGAAGGTCAGCATGACGCCGTGTTCGAGGCGTTCGAGCAGGCTGTCCATTGGCACAGCTTCGTCCTCGCCGCCCGAAAGCGCCGCCATCGCCGCGCCCGTCGCCGCAAAGAGGTGCGAATTTTCCGGCACAATCGCCGTTTCCTCTGTCAGGTGCAGGGTGCGGACAAACGCCTGCCGCAGTTCGGACAGGAAGTGCAGCGGTCCGCCCAAGAACGCCACATGCCCGCGAATCGGCTTGCCGCACGCCAGCCCGGAAATCGTCTGGTTCACAACCGCCTGAAAAATCGACGCCGCCAGATCCTCACGCGCCGCGCCCTCGTTAATCAGCGGCTGAATGTCGCTCTTGGCGAACACGCCGCAGCGCGCCGCAATGGGGTACAGCTCATGATAGTGCTTTGCCAGCTCGTTCAAGCCGGGCGCATCGGTTTTCAGCAGCGCCGCCATCTGGTCGATAAAAGACCCCGTGCCGCCCGCGCACACGCCGTTCATGCGCTCTTCCAATCCGCCGGTGAAATAGATAATCTTCGCGTCCTCGCCGCCCAATTCGATGGCAACGTCGGTCTGCGGCGCGGCCTTCTGCAGCGCTTCCGCCACCGCAACGACCTCCTGTACGAACCCGACGCGCAGCGCTTCCGCCAGCGAAATTGCGCCCGATCCGGTCATGCGCACCTTCACGCGGCACGCGCCGAGTTTCTTCCGCGCTTCCCGCATCATCTCCGCCAGCGTCTCCTGCGTATGCGCGCAGTGGCGGCGATATTCGCCCCAGACCATTTCTCCCGCTTCGTTCAGCAGCACCAGCTTGACGGTGGTAGACCCGATGTCAATGCCCGCATAATAATAGGTGTTTGTTTCCATTCCAGTACCTCGTCCGTCGGGCTTTTCGCCGCCACCACCAGCGAAAACGCCCGGAAAATGATTGGTTCTTCGTTCTGCACGCTCTGCCGTTTCTCCCGCAGCGAGGTGCAGTCCGAATCGTTTTAATTCGCCATCAACCGCGAAAAATCCTCTTGCTTTTGCAGGAAAAGTCGTGGGTTTTTGTTCAATCGGATGCGATTGCTTAAAAACATGATTTTCATACTATTCCCAGTGCGGAAAAGGCATCGCCCGACGCACCGCCGAGTTGTGCGGTGTTGCTTATACTATTTCTAAATGAGAATGCGCCAAGATGCGCCGCGAATTTTTCGTTCTGGCTAACGAGAGTGAAATGCAGCGTAGCAGTGCTACGCTAAATGGAACGACCGGACGCCAGAGCGGAAAAGGCGCAAGCAGATGGCGCAGGTGAATTTGGAAATAGTATTATAAGTAAAAGAATCCCCGTCAGCCCACGAATCGGGTAGACGGGGAAGCATGGAAGAGAGAAATCTACGGCGTTGTGCAGGAGCCGCATAAGGCGTATTGCTGTATGCTTTTGTATTTCAGGCATCTGCCTTCGGGCGTTGCGTGCAAGGCATTGTGCCCTGCACGTCCTTCATCATACCGCGCCTTTCCCATAAAATCAACCCGGTTTGCACACACCAAAATGTGTACTTCCATATTTCTCCCTTGAAATCCACAAAAAATACACTTTATGCTGATTATTCGCCATTCTCCAGCTCTGCCAGAATTGTCGGAACTTTCGCGGCTTCCGCCGGATCAAGCGGCGGATAATCCGGGTTCACATCCATAAGCACATCCAGCAGAATTTCGCTCATCAGGTAGCGCGTGAACCACTTGTCATCCGCCGGAAGGACGTACCATGGGGATTCCTTCGTCGCGGTCGCATTGATGGCATCCTCGAACGCTTCGTCATACTGCTTCCACAGGCGGCGTTCGCGCATGTCATCCACCGAGAGCTTCCAGTGCTTATCTTCGCGTTCCAGCCTGTCAAGGAAGCGACGCTTCTGCTCGTCACGGCTGACGTTCAGGTACACCTTGACGACGCGGTATCCGTTCTCGTAAAGGTACTGTTCCCAATTGCGAATCTGCTGATAGCGCTTGGGATAGAAATCCGGGTCGTCCGTCACGCGCGGCGGCATGGCATAGCCCTTCTCCATGTGGTGCACGCGCGTCACAAGCACATCCTCGTAGTGGCTGCGGTTCATCACGCCGATTTTCCCGCGCGGCGGAACGGTGCGGATGATACGCCAGAGATAATCATGGCTGAGTTCTTCCTTACTGGGCGCTTTGAATGCCGCGACTTCCAGCGCCGCCGGGTTCAGCTGCCCAAACACCTTCTTGATGAGGCTGTCCTTGCCCGCCGCGTCACGCGCCTGAATGGCAATCAGGATGCCCTCGCGCCCCTGCGCATAGAGTTTATCCTGCAGTGCCGCCGCTTCCGCAAGGTTCTCCATCGTTTGCGCCTTGAGCGTCTTTTTATCCACGAACTCCGGCGCGCCCGTCTCCGCGTCCTTCAATTCGAGCTTCTTGCTGCCATCCCAGCGGTAGTCTTTCAGCGACACAATGCCCATGATGCTTTCTCCTTACAAGGGAGGTTCTCCCTTGACCTTTTCGCGCGATTGAGTTGGTAACTTTTTTCATACTGCATTCGTGTGTTTACGCAGGGATTTCGCCTCCGCGGAGGCGACAGGGGGGCAATGAAAACAGACGAAGTCTGCGGTCGCCCCCTTGACCCCTTCGCCTCCGGATGTTACTATATGGTAGTGTTTATTGAGGGAACGAAAGGCACACTAACTAAAAACTTTCGGTCAAAACCAATAAACAGGAGTGTGCGCACCGAAGGTTTCCAAAGGGCGATCGGAAAGCCCTTTGGTCGCCTCCGCGGAGGCGATTCCCCTGCAACATGACCATAATGTCACAAAAGCGTACACCGCGAAGCCATCCAAGAGGGCAATCGCCACGCCCCTCTTAAGGCACCACCGCACAATTCGGCGGCGCGTCTGGCGATGTCTTTTCCGCCATCTGCATCATGCAAATTTCTCGATTTACCGCCAGTAAACCTTCGAAATTTGCATTTGCATCTGACGAAAAATCCATTCGCCAGCCGACCACCTCATTTGTGCGGTGTTACCTTAA
>JABLTO010247156.1_pt1 | contig 30248 bp, 16 predicted proteins | sample 7160091 | NCBI WGS metagenome assembly JABLTO01 (sample SAMN14651225, study PRJNA627086) | human gut metagenome | isolation source: feces | host: Homo sapiens
CGGTAAAAGATACGATCAAAGTGGGAAATGCAAAACATTATGCTGTGGATACACCGGGTGCCGCGGCATGGCCGACGCGCTCGTGAAACAGGACGACATCTCGGCGCTCTTCTGTCCGGTGGGCGGCGGCGACTGCATGAAGGCCGTTGCGGCCTACCTCGGCAAGTCGGCACCGGAAAAGGAGCCGCAGGTGGCCACCGTGCGCTGCGGCGGCACCTGTGACAAACGCCCCCGTACCAACGAGTACAACGGTGCCAAGTCGTGCGCCGTGGCATCGTCGCTTTACATCGGCCAGACGGGGTGCGCATTCGGCTGCCTCGGGTTCGGGGACTGCGTCGTCTCGTGTGCGTTCGATGCGATCCGCATGAATCCCGCGACGGGGCTTCCCGAAGTCGACCCCGACAAATGTACGGCCTGCGGGGCCTGCGTGAAGGCGTGTCCCAAAATGATTATCGAACTGCGCAAGAAGTGGCCGAAGAACCGGGCGGTGTATGTGTCGTGCGTGTCGAAGGACAAGGGCGCCGTGGTGATGAAGGCCTGCAAGGCGGGTTGCATCGGATGCGGCAAATGCCAGAAGGTCTGTGCGTTCGGTGCCATCACCATTGAAAACAACCTCGCTTATATCGACCCGCAGAAGTGCAAGCTCTGCCGTAAGTGCGTGAACGAGTGCCCGACAGGCGCCATCGTGCTGGCGGGCATGGATCCGCTGCCCAAGGCACCGAAGGCACCGGCTGCCCCGAAAGCCGCACCTGCGGCCGCGAAGGAGGCTCCTGCGGCAGCCCAGGCTGCCCGGGCCCCGAAGTCCGCCGATGCTGCGCCCGCCGATGCGAAGGGAACCGCACCGGTGCCTGAAGCCGCCCCGAAGGCCGCACCTGCGGCCGCAGAGAGTGCGCCTTCCGTAGCCCCGAAAGCTCCTGTAAGCGAAGCTGTACCCGCTGTTGAGAAGGAGGTTGCACCGGCATCCCCCGCTGTGCAGGAAGCAGCGGCAACCGGGAATGCGGCGGAGGCTCCGAAAACTGGCGGGGCAGCCCCGGAAGCCGAATAAACGGATGTTTCCGCAATGCCGGGCGGGCGGGTGACGCCGTGCCGGGCATGGGAGATGAAGGAAGAAACCCAACCGAAAAATCAGAGAAACACAAGATATGAAGACATTTCTAATAGGCGGAGTCCATCCGTCGGAAAATAAACTGAGCGGCGCCAAACCGATCGAGGTGCTTCCGCTGCCCGACGTGGTGACGATCCCGCTCGCACAGCACATCGGCGCCCCCGCCGTGGCCAAGGTCGCCAAGGGCGACAAGGTCGTGACGGGGCAGCTCATCGCCGAAGCGGGCAGTTTTATGTCGGCCAATATCCACGCCCCGGTTTCGGGGACGGTAACGGCCGTGGACATGGTGCCCAACGGGCAGGGGCTGCGCCAGGCGATGATTACGATCAAACGCGAGGGCGACGACTGGGCCGAGGGGATCGACCGCTCGGAGACGATCGTCAGGGAGTGCACGCTCTCCGCACAGGAGATCGTCGCCCGGATCAAGGACGCCGGCATCGTCGGCATGGGCGGCGCGACGTTCCCCACGCACGTGAAACTCTCGATCCCTCCCGGGAAAAAGGCCGAGGCGCTGATTATCAACGGTGTAGAGTGCGAACCTTATCTTACGTCCGACCATCGTACGATGCTGGAGCACGGCGAGGAACTGCTCGTGGGCGTGACGATACTGATGAAGGCCATCGCCGTGGAGAAAGCCTATATCGGGATCGAGAACAACAAACCCGACGCCATTGCGCACCTGCGCCGTCTGGCCCAAGGGTATAAGGGCATCGAGGTGGTGCCCCTCAAGGTGAAATACCCGCAGGGCGGTGAGAAACAGCTGATCGCGGCCATTACGGGGCGCGAGGTGCCGCCCCCGCCCGCACTCCCGATCGACGTGGGTGCCGTGGTGTGCAATGCCTCGACGACCTATGCGGTCTACCAGGCCGTGCAGAAGCACAAGCCGTTGATCGAACGCGTGGTGACGATCACGGGCAAAGGCGTCCGGGAGCCCAAGAACCTGCTGACCCGCATGGGTACGCCCGTCGAGGCGCTGATCGAGGCGGCCGGAGGGCTTCCCGCCGATGCGGGCAAGGTCATCAACGGCGGCCCGATGATGGGGCGCGCGATGGTCAACCTCGCCTCGCCCGTGACGAAGGGGTGCTCGGGCATCACCGTCATGAGCGGCCGCGACGCCCAGCGCCGCGAGGCCTCGCAGTGCATCAAGTGCGCCAAGTGCGTGGCTGCCTGCCCGATGGGGCTCGAACCATATTATCTCTCGAAGATGACCCAGAAGAAAGGCTGGGAGGAAGTCGAGGCGCAGATGATCACTTCGTGCATCGAGTGCGGCTGCTGCCAGGCCTCGTGCCCCGCCTACCTGCCGCTGCTGGACTGGGTGCGCCTGGGGAAACAGACTGTCATGGGCATTATCCGCGCACGTGCCGCGGCACCGAAAAAGTAAATGGAAAAACAGAAAGATATTATGGCAAACAAACTTGTTGTTGCTCCCGCACCGCACGTGCAGACTTCGCAGTCGACGGCCAGGATCATGCGCGACGTCGTGATCGCGCTGATGCCCGCGCTGGTCGTCTCGGCGGTGGTGTTCGGGGTGGACGTGCTGCGTGTCACGGCGCTCAGCGTGGCGTGCTGCGTGTTGTTCGAGTACCTCATCCAGCGGTTCCTCGTCGTCGGCTCGCTGACAATCGGGAACTGGTCGGCCGTGGTGACGGGCGTGCTGCTGGCTTTCAACCTGCCCGCCTCGATTCCCTGGTGGATCGTCGTGATCGGCGCATTCGTCGCCATCGCCATCGCCAAGATGACCTTCGGCGGGCTGGGCAAAAATCCGTTCAACCCCGCGCTGGTGGGGCGTGTGTTCCTGCTGATCGCCTACCCGGTGCAGATGACTTCGTTCCCGATGCCGGCGAACGGAGCTTTCGACGCACTTTCGGGCGCTACGCCGCTGGCGGCCGTGAAACACGGCGCCGCCCCCGACGTGCTCGGTGTGCAGGAACTGCTGCTGGGTAATATGCCCGGCTCGCTGGGCGAGGTGGCGGCATTGGCCCTGATCTGCGGCTTCGTATACCTGCTCTGGCGCCGCGTCATCACGTGGCAGATTCCCGTGTCGGTGCTCGGTACGATGGCCGTATTCGCGTTTGTCGTGGCCCTCGCTTCGGGCAGTACCGGGGCGGTGCTGTGGCAGCTCCCGCTGTTCCATGTACTGGCCGGCGGAGCCCTGCTGGGCGCGATATTCATGGCGACGGATTATTCGACCTCGCCGATGACCGTCAGAGGGGGTGTGATCTTCGGCATCGGTATCGGCGCCATCACGATGTGCATCCGCCTGTGGGGCGCCTATCCCGAGGGTATGTCGTTCGCGATACTGATCATGAACGCCTGTGTGCCCCTGATCAACAAATATGTCAAACCCAAGCGCTTCGGCGTTAAATAGGAGGTGACGCAGTATGAAAAGTACACTTGTGAATATGACGGCCGTACTGTTCGGCATCACGCTCGTGGCTTCGGCCGGTGTGGGCGCCGTGAACATGATTACGGCCGAACCGATCGCCCAGGCCGAGCAGGCGGCGAAGGTCGAGGCGCTGAAGGTCGTGCTTCCGCCGTTCGACCAGACCGCACCCGAAGCGCTGACGATCGACGATATGCCGATCACGGTCTACACCGCAACCAAGGGAGGACAGGTCGCGGGTTACGCCGTGGAGTCGATGACCAAGAATGGTTTCGGCGGCGCGATCAGCATGATGGTGGGCTTCACGCCCGACGGTGAAGTGGTCAACGTCAACGTGCTCAGGCAGGCTGAGACCCCGGGGCTCGGGACGAAGATGGCCGACAAGGAAAATGTGCTGCTGGGGAGCATCCAGGGCAAGAAACTCGAAACGATGAAGCTCGTGGACGGCAAGCTGGCCGTGAAGAAGGACGGCGGCGACGTCGACGCGCTGACGGCCGCGACCATATCCTCGCGCGCCTATGTCGATGCGATCAACCGCGCCTGGATGGCTTACAAGAGCGTAGCGACGGGTACGGCGCCGACAGACGTATCGTCGGGAGCGACTTCTGCGGCCGGAGATTCGGCAGAGGAACAAACCAACGGGCCGGCGGCTCAGGAAGGAGGGCAAAATGAATAAACTGAACATCATTCTGAGCGGCATCGTCAGGAACAACCCGACGTTCGTGCTGGTGCTGGGCATGTGTCCCACGCTGGGTACGACGACCTCGGCCGGAAACGGCATGGGCATGGGGCTGGCGACGATGGCCGTGCTGATCATGTCGAACCTGGTGATCTCGCTCATCAAGAACATCATTCCGGACAAGGTGCGCATCCCGGCGTTCATCGTCGTGATCGCCTCGTTCGTGACCGTGGTCGAAATGCTGATGAAAGCCTACACGCCGCCCCTGTACGAGGCACTGGGCGTCTTCATCCCGCTGATCGTGGTGAACTGCATTATTCTGGGGCGTGCCGAGGCTTTCGCCTCGAAGAATACGCCGCTGGATTCGGTGCTCGACGGTGTCGGGATCGGTTTGGGCTTTACGCTTTCCCTGACGGCCGTAGGTGCCGTGCGCGAGATCCTGGGCAGCGGCGCGATCTTCGGCATCAGCCTCGGAACGGCCGATTACATGCCGCTGATCTTCGTCCTCGCACCGGGGGCATTCCTGGTGCTGGGGTACCTCATGGTATTGTTTAATAAATTAGCCAAGAAATAGTTATGGAGCTTTCATATTTCGCAATCATCATCGGCGCCATCTTCGTCAACAACGTCGTACTGGCGCAGTTCCTCGGCATCTGCCCGTTCCTGGGCGTGTCGTCGAAGGTCGAGACCTCGATGGGTATGGGCGCTGCCGTAACGTTCGTCATGGCAATCGCCGCCGTGGTGGCCTGGCTGATCCAGGCTTATGTGCTCGTGCCGCTGGACATCGTCTACATGCAGACGATCGTCTTCATCCTCGTGATCGCCGCGCTGGTACAGATGGTCGAGATCATGCTCAAGAAACTCTCGCCTTCGTTATATCAGGCACTGGGTATCTTCCTGCCCCTGATCACGACCAACTGCGCCGTGCTGGGCGTGGCGATCCTGATGATCCAAAAGGAGTTCAACCTCTTGCAGAGCGTCACTTATTCGGTGGCTACGGCGCTGGGATTCGCCCTGGCGCTGGTGCTCTTCGCCGGCATCCGCGAGAGGCTCGAATTCGAGGACGTGCCTAAGGCATTCAAGGGGGTGCCTATCGCACTGATCACGGCCGGTATCCTCGCCATGGCCTTCATGGGCTTCTCTGGACTGGTATAACGACGTCCCGCAATGCGAAACAGCCACCTTCGGAAAAGAGGGTGGCTGTTTTTGTGAAGGGGGGCCCTTACCGTTTTTTTCCGGATCCGGGACTCGCCGGTCACGCCTCGCCGGTCGAGACCGAAGTCGTAGCGACTGCCGTTTTCAAGCTTGCGGATGAATACCGGGACGTAATCGGATTCACGGGGGCTGTCCGTCGATGGGCAATGGTGTTCGAGGAGCCTACGGTTGCAGGGTAAATCCGTTTTCGGCCCGGAAGGTTTGCGGGGACAACGAATTTTACCGGATTCTCTTCCGGTTGAGTAAAAGTAAGGCGGTCAACTCCGTCGGAGGTTGAAAATTTACCGGAAAGCCTCTCTTCCGTGCTTTTCCCGGAGGTAAATCGGATATCCGGCGTTGCGGATGAGGAAAAAATGTGTAATTTAGAATTCTGAAAACTACCGTCCATGCGTCCGAACCTGATACTTTCCCGCCTTTTTGCAACTGTGCTTGCCATGCTGGCCACGGTGGGGTACGTGTCTGCCGAACCCTATTCCAAAATCCGGTTCGTGCCGATCCCTTCCGACATCCTGCCGTCGAGCGAAGTACGCAAACTCTATCAGGATTCCGACGGGTATATCTGGATTCCGACCTATAACGGTCTGGCCCGCTATGACGGATACGGAGTGGTCACTTACGGTATGCACGACGTTTCGGGCGTGGCGTTCAATTCGTTCGTGAATGTGGTGGCCGAAGACCGCGACAAGGTGATCTGGATCGGGACGGAGCGCGGACTGTTTCGGCTCGACAAGAAGACGGGCATGATTTCGACGACGGGCTGCGAGCAGGTCGGCGATTGCAACATCTCGGTCATCATCTGCGATACGGGCAACGGGATTTGGGTCGGAAGCGACAAGGGCTTGTTCCGGAAAAATGCCTCGGAACATGATTTCCGTCCGGTTACGATGCGCAATGCCGATGGGAAGCCCGTCACGGACATCACTTCGGTCGTCAAGGATGCCAATTGCAGCCTGTGGATCGCTTCCTACGGCAGCGGATTGCTGCGCTACGATCTGCGCGAAGAGCGTACCTACACGTATGACGACGAGATCCTGCGGCATGCGCATGTCGTCTTCTGCGATGCGGGCGGGAATGTCTGGGTGGGCACCTGGGGCGCGGGCCTGATCCGCCTGATAAACCCCTATGCTCCCGGGCGGATGCAATATGCCCGTTACATGCACCGTGAAGACGACGATACGGCGCTGCTCGACGACATTGTCTATGCCATCGAAGAGGATATTACGCAGAACACGCTGTGGGTGGGAACCCGCAGCGGACTGAGTATCCTGCATGACCCGGATCACCGGCCCTCGTTCCAGAATTTCAAACCCGGCGAGGATGTGGGCGACCTGCCTTACAACGAGGTCAATTCGATTATGCGGGCCCGGGACAACCTCATGTGGATCGGGATGCTGGGCGGCGGTGTTTGCAAGATACAGACCGCAGGCATGAAATTCGAATTCAACCGGCTCGATCCGGTGCGTGCCCGCTTCAACACCAGTTCCGTACGGAGTATGTATTACATCGGCGAGGGCGAATATTGGCTCGGGCTGCTCGATTTCGGGCTGATCAGGTATAATACCCGCAGCGGCCGTATCGTCAGCTACCGGGAGCATCCCGACCTGTGTGTGCTGCCTTATACTTCGACCGTCAATGCCATAATCAGGAGGAACGCCACTTCGGAGCTGTGCTTTGCGACGTGGAGTTCGGGTGTATGGTGCTACGACGAGAAACGCCATCGCGTGCGCCAGATCAACCGGAATACGCTGCCGCTGTTTGCCGACGACTGCGTGCTCGCGCTGCGGGAGGATCCGGACGGGAATTTGTGGATCGGTTCGAGGTCGGGAATTTATATCGAATCGGCGTCCGGGCAGCTCTCGACGCTCGACATGTGGCTGGGGCGGAAGACGCCCTTCGCATCGACGCGCATATTCGATATCTGCTGCGTCGTCGGCGGGGTCGTATGGATTGCGACCAACGGAGATGGGATCATCCGTGTCGATACGAAAAGACGTGACTGGATCCAGTATCGACGCGGGGCGGGGATGACGGCCGATAACGTCTATTGCCTCGGTACGGACGATGCGGGTAACCTCTGGGCGGGGACGATTGCCGACGGACTGGCGGTATATTCGCCCTCGGAGGATCGTTTCAAGGCGGTCACGGCATTTCCCAACATCGAGAAAAAGGGGATCACCAACATTGCTAGGGATGAGAACGGCCGCATGTGGATTACGACCAACGATGCCGTGTTCTCGTTCTCGCCCGACGAAAACGGTACTCCCGAGCATATCAACACCTATATTATTACGGCAGACCTGCAATCGTTCTTCTTCAACCGCAATGCATCGGCACGTGTCGAATACGGACGCATGGCGTTCGGCGGTTCGAACGGACTGCGCATCTTTACGGGCAACCGCATCCAGCCCCACCAGTCGAAACTTCCGATCGTATTGACCGATTTCCGGGTTCACAACCAGTCCCTGCGTACCATGCCGGAAAAGGAGCGGGAGCATATCAGCTCCCGGGAGATCGACTATGCAGATGAGGTGACGCTGACCCACCGGCAAAACAATTTCTATATCGAATTTTCGATGCTTTCCTATGCCAATCCGAGGGACAACATCTTTAAATACAAGCTGGACGGGTTCGACAAGGAGTACGTATTGGTCGATTCACAGCACCGCTTCGCCTCCTACAACAACCTGCCTGCGGGCATTTATACCTTCCATTTGCAGGCGGCGGGCGGCAACGGTGTCTGGAGCAGCAACGAGCGGGTGCTGAAGGTGCGTATCCTGCCGGCACCCTGGCGCTCGTGGTGGGCCGTGGCGCTCTATCTCGCAGCCCTTGCGGGGGTGGCCTACGGCGCGATCCGCTTCCTGCGCTACCGACTGCGTATGCAGCATGAAATCCGCATTTCGAAATTCGAACGCCGGAAAACCGAGGAGCTGAACCACGCGAAATTGCAGTTCTTTACCAATGTCACCCACGAGCTGATGACGCCCCTGACGATCATCATTACCTCGCTTGACAGCCTGCGCAGCACCTCCACAGACCGGGAGGCGCTCTACAACGTAATCTCGGTCAACGCGACGCGTCTGATGCGCCTCATCCAGCAGATACTCGAATTCCGCAAGGTCGAGAGTGGTAACCTGAAGATCCGGGTTTCGCAAGGCGATGTGGCGGCATTCGTTCGCAAATGTGTCGAGGCATTCGCCCCGCTGGTATCGAAAAAGCGCCTTCGGGTCTACTTCCAGAGTTCTGCCGACCGTATCGAAGGCTGGTTCGATTCCGACAAACTCGATAAGATCGTCTACAACCTGCTTTCCAACGCTGCCAAATACACACCCGACGAAGGGGAAATAAAAATCCGTGTGGGGATGGAAAGCCCCGGTTTTGTCGGTATAATGATCGCCAATAGCGGTGAATGCATGAGCCAGCAGACTATCGACGGGCTTTTCAAGCGCTTCTACGACGGTAATTACCGTAAGTTCCATACCATCGGTACGGGTATCGGGTTGTCGCTGGTGAAGGATCTGACCGATATCCACAAGGGGCATATCCGGGTTTCGAGCAGCGAACGGGAGGGAAATTGTTTCCGGGTCGTATTGCCCATAGGCCGGGACGCTTACTCCGGGGAAGAGGTCGACGAATCGGTGCCAGGGCCCGATTCGGCGGATTTGATGCCGGGATCGGCGGAGTTGCCGTCCATGCGGCCGGACGAGGCGGTTGCCGGAGACGGGCGGATGTATACGATTCTGATCGTGGATGACAACGAGGAACTGCGGGTGCTGGTGTCCAACTTGCTGGCGGCTTATTTCCACATCGAAATGGCATCCGGAGGCGAAGAGGCACTGCAACTTTTGGCCGAAAAACCGGTCGATCTGGTCGTTTCCGACATCATGATGCCCGGGATGGACGGGATCGAGTTGTGCGCCAAGATCAAGGGGACGTTCGAATATTGCCATATCCCTGTCATCCTTCTGACGGCCAAAAATACGGACGACAGCCGTATCGAAGGGTATGACTCGGGGGCTGACGGTTATGTTACCAAGCCGTTCAACTTCAAGCTGCTCCATGCACAGATCGTGAACCAGCTCAGAAAGCAGGAGCGCAAAGGTTCGCATTTCCGCAACCAGCTTGTCTTTGAGATCGAAGCGTTGGAATATACCTCGATGGACGAAGATTTCATGCGCCGGGCTATGGCGTGCGTCAATGCGCATATCGACGACGGCGAATTTTCGCAGGCCGATTTCACGCGGGAGATGAATACGTCGCGTACCGTCCTCACCGAGAAACTCAAATCGCTGACAGGGCTTACTCCGACCGCGTTTATGGTCGACATACGGCTGCGCGCGGCGTACCGGTTGCTGGAACAGCAGCGCCACATGCGGATCGCCGATCTGGCTTATGCCGTAGGGTTCAACGACCCGAAGTATTTCAGCACCTGTTTCCGGAAAAAGTTCGGCGTCAGTCCCAAGGAATTCATCGAACAACTCGATGGCAAGGGTGAAAAAATCGTATAACCCGGATATTTTCCGGAGGTGTTTGTGTAATGTGTTGTTATGCATTGTATTGCCTGCGTTGTGTCGGTCGGCTGTTGCAGCCGGCCGATTTGCGTCAGAGCCGTTTTACGGTAAAATTTCAACCTCGAAGCCGTCGGGGCAGAGTATTTTCGTATCCGGCAAAAGCCCTTTGGACGGGGCTGTCGGAACCGAAAACTAACCTAAAAAACAATGCCATGACATGATGCAGCCATCCCGGATGAACCGTAGTGTCCGATCCCTTTCCCTTTTTTCCGAATAAACCAACTAAACCCTAATCTATGAAAGCAGATTTCTACAAGAATTACATGAGTGCCGTATTCGTCGCAGCGGCGCTGTCCTTCTGCTCCTGTTCCGACGATCGGACGGTCTCGTCCGGCGGTCTGCCCTATAAGTCAATCCGCGTGACCGTCGACGGCGAGACGGTCACAGCGGAGCGGATAGATGATAAAAACCTGGCCCTGAGATTCGATATGGCCGAGGATTTCTCACATGCCCGGATCGACGTCGAGCTCAACGAGGGCTATTCGGTCATTTTCCCGACGGACGTTACCGCCGCCGACCTGGATACCTATCCGGTGCTGAACTTCCGGGCACCCGATAACCGGATCGTCAAGGTGTGGTTCACGATTTCGTCGAAGGCATTTCCGATCACCGATGCTACGAAGGTGACTGCTTCGGGAATCGGGGGCTGCGTTTCCGTATCGGGCAAGACGCTTACGATCACTTATGAGCGGAGTATGAACCGGGGTGAAATCGAACTCGATTTTGCCGAAGGTGCCCTGATGGAGGGAGCTTCGATCGCCTCGTCTACGACGTTCGATTTCACGGAGTCGCTTACCCGGCAACTGAAAGTCGAGATGGATGGCAAAGAGCGCATCTACAACGTCAGGATAGACTATTCGAAAGTGATGGACAAACCGATCGTCTACGGGTTTAGCGAGGTCACGGGCAATTATGTCGACCAGCAGCTCTATCCGTTCCTCAATGTCTATAAGGCAACTACGGTCAACAGCGTACCCGTACGCGGTGCGGCAACATCCGAAACCCCATGGAGCTGGGATCCCGGTGCCGGTGACCTGGACGTTTACCTTGCCTTTATCGGCAACTGGGCCGCAAACCGCCCGACCGAAACGATCGAGGGAATCGAATTCGCCTTCGCCACGATCGACATTGACAAGGCGAAAGCCTATATGGTCAGCAACGATGCCCGCTCGGTGGTCATGGACGACGTTGCCTCGCTGGTCGCACTCACCGGGATGATGACCAAGGAGAGCACGATGATTTACTACAATGGGAAAGTGCTCTCCGACCGCAATTCCGAGGGCGACTGGCGCGGGACGGTCGGTTTCTACGAGGACGGGCACGTTGAATTTTGGAATGCGGGTATCCGCGATGGCGAACTGGTCAGGATGACCCAATGGGTCGATGAGGCGGGACGCGACGGGTATCTTGCCTCGGGGACTCCGTGGGATGTGGTCGCCGCGGCGTCGGGACACCCGTGGTTGGTACGCGAGGGGCATCTGCTGACCCGCCTGGAGATGTATTGGAACGATACGGGATGGGAAACGGCCCTGGGCGAAGCCTGGAACGGCACGCGCAGCCGTTCGTACATCGGGCTGACCTATGACAACAAACTCGGTGTCGCCGCCGTGTCCGAGGGGACGGGAACCTGCCAGGCTGCGTGGCTGCTCTACAAGATGGGCTGGAAAGACGTGTTCTACGTGGCCGGAAGCAACTACTTGGATGACGGTTTCACGCCGACGCTCAAGGTGGGCGGAAACGTCGTCGTGGGAAAGGCCGACCAGGCCGCGCAATATGCAATCGCCATAGATGTCAAACAGTAACAACTCGCAAATCATGAAGCAAACCATATATCTGATCGCCGTCTGCCTGATGTTTCCGGCGTTTGCACTTGCCGCCGGCGCGGGAGAGCCGGATGCGGCGGGCTTGCAGGCCATCCAGGGCGGCAGCCGGTCGGTAACGTATAAGGGCCGTGTGGTCGACGAAAGAAGTTCCGTACCGCTCGCCGGTGTCGCCATTGTTGTCAAGGACGCCCCGCAAATCGGTATGACGACCAACTCCGAGGGTGAATTCCGGATCACGATTCCCGTCCGCTATCAACCGCTCGTGTCGGTTTCCTATATTGGCTACCAGCCCCGGGAGTCGGTGCTCGTGGCTGCGGCGGACAATGAAATCCGCCTGAAGGAAGAGGCGCAGGCGCTGGAGGAGGTGCAGGTCATCGCCTACGGGCAACAGAAAAAGGTGTCGGTGACGGGCGCCATCGCCTCGATCAATACCAAAGACCTGCTCAAGTCACCGAGCGGCAGTGCCGGCAGTGCCCTTGCGGGGGCCGTGACAGGCATTTCGTCGGTACAGATTTCCGGACAGCCCGGTGCCGAAGACCCCGACATTTATGTCCGCGGTACGGGATCGCTTTCGAACGAGGCGTCGAAGCCGCTTATCCTGGTGGACGGTGTCGAGCGTTCGTTTTTCCAGATGGACTCGCACGAGATCGAGAGTGTGACCGTCCTCAAGGATGCATCGTCGACGGCCGTATTCGGGGTTCGCGGCGCCAATGGTGTCATCCTGGTCACGACGCGGCGCGGTACGAAGGGCAAGCCACAGATTTCATGGAACTCGACCTTCGGACTGACTCAGTCGCTGCGACACCTGACCGGTGTCGACAGTTATACTTACGCTACGCTCTATTCCGAGGCCCAGCGCTCCGACAATCCCGGCATTAAGGATGACCAGCTCACCTTTTCGCCGTTCGTAACGGAAATGTTCCGCACGAAGGCCGATCCGATCATGTTCCCGGATGTGGACTGGAGCAAATACATCTTCAAGAACGTCGCCTGGCAGACACAACATAATGCGACCCTGTCGGGCGGCGGCGACCGCATCCGCTATTTCGTGTCGTTGGGTTACCTGGATCAGGACGGCATGATGAAGCGTTTCGACGAGAGTTATGACCCGAATTACAATTATCAGCGCTTTAACTACCGCTCGAACATCGACGTAGACATTACGAATACGACTCAGTTGAAAGTCAATATCGGCGGGCGCGTGAGCGACAAACGCGAACCGCTGACCTATTCGCTCTGGCAGAATATCATGTGGTGTACGCCGTTCGCAAGTCCGGGTTTCGTCGACGGGAAGTACATCTACAATTACAAGAACAACTACATCCCGCTTACGGAACTCACGAGCGGGCTGGACTGCTACTACAACTGGGGTTACCGCAAAACGACCCAGAATGAACTGAACCTCGACCTTGCGCTTTCCCAGAACCTCGATGTGATTACCAAGGGATTGACCCTCAATGTGAAAGGAGCATACAATACCTCTTACTACCTGGCGACCAAACGCGCCCCGACCGGTACGAACAGTTCCTATACGCCGATTTATCTGGGGTCGATCACCCAACCCGGAATGGATGTCTCAGACCCGAGGTTCGACAATACGATCGTCTACCAGACCGACGGCGTGACGGGTATGCGCGAGCCGATGACCTATGGTGAGGACGGGTCGGGCAAATCACGCAACTGGTATATAGAGGCGAGCCTCGGCTACCAGCGTACGTTCGGCGACCATGCGGTGTCGGCACTGTTGCTTTACAACCAGTCGAAGACCTACTACCCGGGCCAGTATACCGACATCCCGACCGCCTATGTGGGTTATGTGGGGCGTTTGACCTATGCCTACAAGAACCGCTACCTGGTCGATTTCAACGCCGGTTACAACGGCTCCGAGAATTTCGCCCCCAAAAAGCGCTACGGGTTCTTCCCTGCAGGTTCCGTGGGTTGGATCGTCTCCGAGGAGAATTTCATGAAGAACCAGCAAACCGTCGACTTCCTGAAGCTGAGGGCCTCGTTCGGACTGGTCGGGAACGACAAGTACAGCGGTGCCCGTTTCCTCTACCTCGACGGCTCGTGGACGGGCAACCATGCCGTATGGCAGAACGGCTACGGCAGCTACCAGTTCGGTATGGGCGGAAGTATGACGATGCTGCCCGATGCGGTCGAAAACACGGTCGGGAACTCCGAGGTGACCTGGGAAAAAGTCCGCAAGCAGAACTATGGCATCGACCTCAAAATGTTCGGTGCGCGCCTCAGCCTGACGGCCGACTACTTTTTCGAACACCGCTACGACATTCTTTCGACCCGCAATACGCTGCCGTCGATCGTCGCCATCGAGCTGCCGCTGATCAATCTGGGAGAGGTCGATAACCGGGGCTATGAAATCTCACTGGGCTGGAATTCGCGTACCGAGAAGATCGACTGGTGGGTACAGGGCAACGTCTCCTACTCGAAGAACAAGATTATTTTTATGGACGAAGTCATGCCCAACTATCCGTGGATGGCTCAGACCGGACGCAGCACGGGACTGAACTACGGGTACAGGTTCGACCGTTTCCTGCAAGCCGACGACTTCGATGCCGACGGGGCCCTGAAGACCGACGGCGAGGGGAAGCCGCTGCTACCCGTCATGTCGCTGGGATCACCCCGCCCAGGCGACGCGCTCTTTAAAGACCTCAACGGGGACGGCAAGATCGACGGCAACGACAAGACCTACTTCGGTTACAGTCAGCGTCCGGACTACGTGCTCGGCCTGCTGGGCGGATTCCGGTACAAGAATTTCGAAATTTCGATGCAGTGGACGGCCGGCCTGCATGCCTCGCGTATGCTCAGCGGCGAATACCGTAATGCTTTCGGCAGTACAAACGGCCGTGCGCTGCTCAAATTCCTGGCCGACGGGCGTTGGACGCCCGAGAACCCCGATGCGCGTTTTCCACGGCTGACCTTCCTCAACAAGTCGCACTACCTGGAGGATTCCGACCTGTGGCTGATGGACGGCTCGTACCTGCGGCTGAAGGTTGCCGAAATAGGTTATACGTTCAGGGATATTCCGGCATTCCGGAAGGTCGGCGTCAAGTCGCTGAAGGTTTATTTCAGCGGGTACAACCTGTTGACGCTTTTCTCGGATCTCAACGACATCGATATCGACCCCGAGGGGGCGACGAGCGGTTCGAATATCGATTCCTACCCGAACGTGCGCATTTTCAACTTCGGTGTTAACATCACATTCTAATCGACACTCCACTATGAAAAAGACGATAATATCCATTCTGATCTTGGGCGGTTTCGTGTCGGGACTGACCAATTGCAGCGACCTGAAATTCGGGGACGGGTTCCTGGAGAAAGCGCCCGGCGGCGATGTGACCGTCGACACAATCTTCTCGTCGAAGCTCTATGCCGACCGGGCCCTCAATTCGGCCTATGCCACGTTGCGCTGCGGGCTCACGATGCACAATCCCAGCGTTAACGGCGGGTCGTACGAACACCAGAATGCCGGTAACAAACTGGCATGGGACAATCTCGACGCCCTGACCGATATCATCAGCACGCATTGTTCGTGGGGCGGCGTTTACAGCATGTATTACGGGGGCGCATACGACGCCGAGACCGAGAATGAGTCGAGCGGTACGAAGATGGGGTTCAACCCCGAGCAGGATGTGACGTGGACGGGTATCCGCAAGGCGTTCCTCTACATCGAGCATGTTGACCGTGTGCCCGACATGAGCGAGGCGGAAAAGATTCGGCGCAAGGGCGAGGCCCGAATGGTCATTGCGTGCCAGTACCACGAATTGCTGCGCCACTTCGGTGGGGTTCCCCTGCTCAAGACAGCCGTCGAGGCGGGTAAGGAGGCCGATATAGACTATTCGCGCCGGACTTTCGAAGAGACGGTCGAATACATCGTCGCGCTGTGCGAACAGGCTGCCCGGGAGCTCCCGTGGACGGTCGACCCTGCCGACGACGGGCGTTTTACGAAAGCTTCGGCGCTGGCGCTCAAGATTCGTGTGCTGCTCTATGCGGCCAGCCCCTTGTTCAATGCGAACCAGCCTTATGCCGAGCCGCAACAACCGGTACTGGGCAATATCGGCAAGATCGCCGAGGAGAGTGTCCGTAAAGTGGCGTGGTATGGTAATTACGATGCCCAGCGCTGGAACCGCGTGGTTACGGCTTGCGAAGAGTTCATCACGGAGAATGCCAACAACGGCAATCCCTATAAACTCGTCGAGGCGACCGAAAAGACGGCCGAAGGTTACGGAAAGGCATTCGGTGCGTGCTATGCAGACCGTTACAACGGCGAAATACTGATTGCCACCGGGCGGTCGAAGCGTACCTACGGCGATACTTACCATGCCTATTACTTCGGCATTTCGACCGATTTCAACGGCGCGAATGCCCAGGGGTACGGCGGTGGCTGCGTGACGCTCAACTTCGTCGATAAATTCCCCTTCTTGAACGGGGAACCGGCGCCTTATGCCGAATGGATCCGGACGCACAATTCGACCGGAACGGTGACGGACAATCCTTTTTCGAACCGGGATCCGCGCCTCTACCAGTCGGTGATGGTGCCCGGCAGCCCGTTCCGCGACCGTGTGGCCCAGATGTGGGAAGGCGGTGGCAGCGAGGATTTGGTGAACTATGCCAAGGATCGGGCCGCGACGGGTTTCTGCAACCGTAAATACCTCTGGGACTATAACCGTGCGACGTTCTACGACAAACCGATGAACTACTCCTATATGCGCCTGGCCGAGGTTTACCTGGCCTATGCCGAGGCACTGAACGAGACGGGGCGCAAGGACGAGGCCTGCAAGTGGCTCGACAAAACCCGCAACCGCGTGGGGCTGCCCTCCATGACCGACGAATTGCTGCACCGCCTGCACCGCGGCAAGGTGCTGCCGTCCTATCCCGAATGTGCGCTTGCCGGGGATGTCGAGCTGCGCGAGGAGATACTCGACGAGCGGGCCCGGGAATTCGCCTTCGAGGAGATTCGTTGGTTCGACATCGTGCGCTGGAAACGTGCCGATATTTTCCGGCAGACGCTTTACGGGATCAGGGTGACGATCCTGGACGGAACGGATTCCTCGAATTTCCGGTTCAATTTCTCTGAGCCGGTTCCCGAAACCGACCGCGCCTGGAAGAACAGCTTTGATCCGAAGTGGTATCTGAGCGCCTTTCCTTCGAACGAAGTCAACAAGGGGTACGGCCTGACTCAGAATGCCGGATGGTAGACATACATGGTTAAACAAACAGAGAGCATACAATGAAAAAGATATCAATCATACTGCTGTTCCTGACTGCCGTTTGCCCGCTGGCACAGGCGCAGCGCGTCAAGGTGTATGTGACCGATGCATGGGACAAGCCGCTGGGCGAGGTTGCCGTGACGCTCGGCCGCGGGCGAACCCCCGTGGCGGTTACGGGCGCCGACGGCATGGCCGAGGTCGATGCCGGGGAGGGTGACCGCATGACGCTGACCCTTCTGAACCGCATGAGCCGCACGGTAGCCGTCAGCGGTGGCGAGATGCATATCCGTCTGACGGACGATGACGTGCTGTTCGACGTGGGCTATGACGAGCGCATCCGCAAAGGCTCCGCGTCGGCATCGCTCGCCGGCGCTACGGCACGTGAGATCGAAGCGGGCGGCCGTACCGACCTGATGAGCAACCTTTACGGCCTGATTCCGGGACTTGGCGTGCGCCAGGGCGAGAACCTGCCGTGGGACTCGGCGCCCGACCTGAATGTGCGCGGCGTCGGTTCGTTCGGCGGGAACAGTGTGGTCGTACTGGTCGACGGCATCGAACGCGATGCGGCCTGCCTGGATCGGGAGGAAGTGGAGCACATCACCGTGCTGAAGGACGCCGCATCGCTGGCACTCTACGGTAATCGGGGTGCCGACGGTATCGTCGCCATTACGACCCGGCGCGGCGGCGACCACGGCCTGCGTACCCGTATCGACTACAATTTCAGTGTGCAGACCCCGTTCCGGATTCCCGATATGGCCGATGCCGCGACCTATGCGACGGCTGTCAACGAGGCGTTGGAAAACGACGGGCTCGCACCCCGCTATACGCAGCGCGACATCCGTTCGATGGTGCGGGGGGAGCGCACCGATGTACTGCCCAATGTCGACTGGCGGAAGGCCGTGCTCCGCAATGCGGGTTTCAACCACGACCTGAATCTCTCGTTCGACGGGAGCGGCGGCCGTATGCGCTATTTCGTGCTGGCCAACTACAACTCCAACCGCGGGATGCTGGATAATACCGACCTGAACGATGGCTATTCGACCCAGGTCGAGATGTACTCCCTCAAGCTGCGTTCGAACCTCGAGGCCGCGATCACGAAAACCACGACTGCACGGATGAACCTGATGGGGCGGCTGATGCAATACCAACTGCCAAATGCGGGCGTCGCGCTCGACGATATGTACGACACGCCGTCGGCAGCGTTCCCGATCCGGGTTCCCGGCGGGGGCTGGGCCCGCAGCCAGCTGTTCGCCAATCCCCTGGCCGACAAGACCGCGGGCGGGTACAACACGCTGCTGCAACGTACGCTGTTCGCCGACCTGACGATCGATCAGGACTTGTCGGCACTAACCCCGGGACTTTCGGTACAGGTGCGTGTCGCCTATGACAATTCCGCGGAGATTACCGATGCGCACTCACGCAAATACGCCTATTCGAATACCTCGACGGTCTTCGATGCGGACGGCAATGCCGCTTCCCTGGCATTCGTTCCGCAGGGGAACGATACCGAACTGGCATTCGACAGCTTCCTTTCCTATTCGGTCATGCGGGCGTCGGTGTGGGCCAAGGTGCTCTACGACCGTTCTTTCGGAAAACATACGGTGACGGGGCGCCTGATTTTCAGCGAGAACAAATCCCGTTACCGCGGAGCCAACAATACGTACATGTACCGTGACTATATTGCCAGCGCCGGCTACAATTACGACGACCGCTACGTGGTCAATGCCGTCGCTACTTACGGCGGGAGCAGCCGTATGCCCTACGGGGACAAGTACCGCTTCTATCCTGCCGTGTCGGGCGCATGGATCATCTCGAACGAGGCGTTCCTGCGTGACAGCCGTGTCGTCGACCTGCTGAAACTGCGCGCGTCGTTCGGCATTGTGGGTATGGACGCGCGATTGTCGTATGACATGGACAAGCAGTTCAACGGCCCGGGCAACAGTTATATTTTTGCCGGGATCACTTCGTCGAACAGCCTCGCGCAAGGGGCGTTGCCGTCTGCGGGGATCGAACCCGAACGCGACTATAAAACCAATGTCGGGTTGGAACTCAGCCTGCTGGGAAGCCTGAGCGTCGAGGTGGATTTCTTCCGCAACATGCGTCATAACATCCGGACGTCGGCCGCGGGTACCGTTTCCAGCGTGCTGGGAGTCGGCGTGCCCGACGTCTTTACCGGTAAGGTGCGCAACTATGGCGGGGAATTGGCTGTGGGATGGCGCCGCCGCACAGGCGACTTCGGATATGCCGTGCGGGGGAATATCGCCTATGCCCGCAATAAGATACTCAACAAGGAAGAGGAATACAAACCTTTTGACTATATGCGTATTACAGGGCAGCCGGTAGGGACGTTCTACGGATTGGTGGCCGATGGGATGTACCAGGACGGCGATTTCAATGCCGACGGTTCGCTCCGGGAGGGGCTTCCTGTCTCCTCGTACCAGAATACGGTACGCCCGGGCGACGTGAAATACCGCGACCTGAACCGCGATGGCAGGATCGACGACTACGACCGCACCTACCAGCTCTATGCCGCGGTGCCCGAGATTTATTACGGCTTCAGCGTCGAGCTGAAATACAGGGGCTTCGGTGTCAGCGCCTATTTCCAGGGTGTCGCCCATTCGACGCTGGAGACGACGCTGTCGAGCATCTACCAGCCGCTGTACGGCAACGACCGCAACGTTTCGGAGTACTATATGGAGCACCGCTGGTCACGCTTCAATACCGAAGGCCGCTATCCGCGCCTGACCACATTGGCAAACGGGAATAACTACACGCAAAGTTCACTATGGACGGAAAACGGCAATTTCCTGAAGTTGCGTACATTGCAGGCTTACTACAAATTGCCGTCGAAGATTGCCCGCAAGCTGCGTATGCGCGAATGCAGCTTCTATTTCCGCGGTCTGAACCTTTTCTCGGCCGACCATGTCGGTATTCTCGATCCGGAATACGTCAGCACGGGGTATCCCTCGTCACGCAGCTACCAGATCGGCCTGAACGTCATATTCTAAATACGCCACAACGATGAAAAAATACCTGATCTTATTCGCCGGATGCACGCTTCTGATGGCTGCGTGCAGCGATTTCCTGGAACTCGACGAGTCGGTGTACCAGACGACGAAATATCAATTCTCGACCTTCGACCGCGTGAAGCAGAGTGCGACGAACGTCTACTCGTATGTGCAGGAAGGGTTGCTGGATGTCGAAGGTACGATGATCGACGCTGCGACCGACGATGCGGTATACGCCTGGTCTACGGGCGGTATCAAACGTTTTTACGACGGGAGCTGGAACGGAACGAACCTGATCGACGACCGCTGGGCTTCGCTCTATTCGGCTATTGCCGCGGCCAACTATTTCCTCGACAACTGCCCGGATGATTTCCCCGAGGCACAGTATCAGGACAATTACAAGACGAATCTGGCGGAGCTCAAGAACTATCCGTTCGAAGTGAGGGCCCTGCGTGCCTATTTCCATTTCGAATTGCTCCGGCGCTATAACCGGATCGTGATCGGCGACCGTTCGTTCACGATGCAGGAGGTCAATACGCTCGTTCCGGTCTCGTACGACGATGCCGCCGGATGGATCGTCTCGGAATGCGATGCCGTAATCCCGTCGCTGCCTAAGACCTATCTGGGAACGGAAAAAGGCGAAGTTGCCCGTGTGACAAAGGGCATGGCGATGGCGCTCAAGGCGCGTATGCTGCTGTATGCCGCCAGTCCGCTCAACAATCCCGGCGGTGATGCAGCCCGTTACCTGGAAGCCGCGGCCGCGGCCAAGGAGCTCATAGATGCCGGTATTTACAAGCTTGTCAGCGAGGAAACCACGAACAATGCCGATGCGCAGGGACTGATCTTCGGCAAGTGGTGCCCGGTGAGCAGCGATTTCGAGGCGGCCAATTTCCCGGTAGGCTTCGAAGGCGGGAATTCGGGCGTCTGCCCGTCGCAGAACCTCGCCGAGGCATTCGATATGGCGACGGGCGAACCGTTCGACTGGAACGACGAGTCGATGCGGTCGCGGATGTTCGTTGCGTCGGCACGCGATCCGCGCTTTGCCAGGACGCTGATATACAACGGGGCGACGTTCAAGGGACAGCCCGTCCAGTCGTATGTCGGCGGCCGTAATGGCCGGCCGCTCGACGGTGCTACACCGACTTCGTACTACCTGCGCAAACACATTGTCGAGGCGACGAGTTTCGTGACGGGCAGCGAGATGAGTTATCAGCACATCTTTCCCTTCTTCCGTTATGCCGAGGTGTTGCTGAACTATGCCGAGGCATTGGCTGCCGCTACGCAGAACCCCGATTTTACGGGCATGAAGGGGGAGGTGGAGTATACGCTCTCACCACGCGAGGCGCTCAATGCAGTCCGTGCCCGGTACAATATGCCGGGGATTACGGAAACGGATTATGCGGCCTTCGTGAAGCGTCTGCGCAACGAGCGTCGTGTGGAACTGGCCTTCGAGGGGCATCGTTTCTGGGACATCCGCCGCTGGAAGATCGGTGCCGAAACGACGAAGGTTTATGGGCTTACGATTACTCCGCAGAACGATGGCTCGTTCAGCTATATGCGGTCGGTGATCCAGCAGCGCGGCTGGGAGGACAGGATGAATTTCTATCCGATTGCGGATGCCGAGCTTTTCAAAAATCACAACCTCGTCCAAAACGACGGTTGGAAATAGTCAAACCGATAAAAATACGATACGATGAAAAACAAGATTTGGGCGACATTCGCGTTTGCGGCGATCTTCTGTTCGGCATCCTGCGCCGAGGATGATACGTTTGCCTTCAATCCCGATTACAATACCCAGGGCGGCTATACTCCTGACGGGATCGCCTCCTGGCCGCAGGCTATCTTCTGCTTCGACGACAACCGCTGTACGGAGGTGGAAATGGCTCCCAGCCAGGCCGCCCTGCGGGGGATCGAAACATCCGGCAACCGGGCGACGGCGCTCGCATTCGCCTCGCAGGACAACCTCTCGTTTACGAACACCTCCACCGGGGCGCACTCGACCGAGTATATCCTGCGTGTGGAGGATATCGACGCCGAAATCCCTGCGATCTGGATGCAATGCGCGACGCGGCAGCAGATAAGCAAGGGTTTTACGCTCAAACCGCTTACCTCGTCCGTGAAGGTGGTACTGGTAAATGCCCCCGATACGCTGCGATCCGTCGTACTCACGCTTCCGCGTATGACCGATGCGCTCTACATCGCTTCGGGAAAGACCGAACCTTCCGGTGAGGCGTTGGAAAAACAGGTCGAAGTAGGCCGCGCGGGGGCGGAGTTCAACGTCTTTCCGATGGCCCGACAGGCCTCGGCCTGGAAACTGGGGTTCAAGGTCAGGTTTCCCAATTCGGAAGCGGACGGTTACATGATGCTGCGGGAGGGGGTCGCTGCGGGGCAGACGATCGACCTGGAGATAGACTTCTCGAAACTGGAAGAGGAGTTCACGTACGATGTGGCCTACCGGGTTGCGGCCTACGGTGAGCAGGACGGTGAATTGACGAAAGGCGAATTCTTCCCGGTGCTGCCGGGCGACGACAAGTTCAGGGACGCGAATCCCTATTACAACGTCTATGTGCTCAAGGATCGCCGCTGGCAGACCGTCGAGGTGCGGAATGCTCTTTGTTCCGACTCCCCGAACCATCACGAGGAAATATGGAACGACTGGGACAACTCCAAAAAACTGCGCGATACGATGTGTTATGCGCTCTTTACCCACGATTTTGCGGATGCCGTGCGTGTGAAGGTCGAAAAACGCAGCGGATTTTCGCGTGTGGCCGTACGTCCGTCGGCGTACGGGATTACGACCAGGGAAAACGCCAGCAGCAATACGGTCGAATTCACGCTCCCGGCGTATGAGAAACGCAAGGTGTCGGTCGAGTTCGACGGCGACCGCTACCACAACCTGTTCCTCATGCCGAGCCGTCCCGATACACGGAAGCCTGCGGTGTCGGGCGGCAATGTGAGCTACTATGGCCCCGGTGAGCATACGGAAGGCATTATCGTCCTGACCGAGGGGCAAACGCTCTATGTCGACGAAGGGGCGGTGCTCTATCCGCAGAACATACAGGTCAGGGGCAACGGCGTGACGATTGCAGGCCGGGGCGTCATCTCCGGCGAGAAGATGCGCCATTGGGGCGAGGAGTTTTCCAACGCCGATGTGATGATCGACGTGCAGGGGAACAAACACGAGGGCGGCTATACGGACTTCCGGATCGAAGGCGTTACGATGATCGATGCCCCGAGCTGGTGCCTGCGCGTCATGAATACCGATAACGTGGCCATTGAAAACATCAATATGATCCATTGGGATCTCAACGGCGACGGTATCGATCTGTGTACGGTCACCGGGGCCACGATCAACGATTGCATGTTGCGTGCTTACGACGATTGCATCACGCTCAAGGTGCGTTCCAATGCCGATCCCTATGGCAATGTCCACGACATCAGGATCACCAACTGCATCATCTGGGGCGACTATGCCCGCGGCATCGTCGTGGGCCCCGAGTGCGGCAACGTATGGTGGGCATCGGGCGATATCCGCAATATCGAGATCCGCAACTGTACCGTGCTGGAGGCTGCCCGCGGACAGGCGCTCGCCATTATGCAGGAACTGGGCGATTTTTCGGAAGCCGGAGGGCCGGCGCTGATTGACAACGTGCTCTTCGAAGACTGCGTGGTGGACAATATCCATTCTTCGGGCACCCCGATCTATACCAGCCAAGTCAACAAGGGCGAGTCCTGCGAGATGAAGAATGTGGTCTTCCGCAACGTGACGATCCTCGACGGGCTCGGGTGCCAGCCTTCCCGGATAAACGTCAACAACACCTATACAAGCATAGATTTCGACAACCTGATCTATAATTCGCGCAAGATTACCTCCTTCGGTAAGGAGATCGTCCTGAAAGATGCTTCGAGCGAGCCTTGGGAACACACCTGGATATCGTTCAAATAGTACATTCAATCCATTTTATTCATTCCTGCCCTTTCCGGCGGAGCCCGGTTGTCCGGGCTCCCCGGCAAGGAGTATTAATTTCTATTCCGTATATGAGAATCATTTCAGAGATTTCCGTTGCCGCGAGCCTGCTTTTTGCGGTGGCATGCCACGATCCGCAGCCAGGTGCAGACCTTGTTCCCCTGCCCGTGGAGATGACCTTTACCGGCGGCTATTTCCAGACCGACAGCGTGTCTTTCGCCCGGGGTGTCGCCGACGGCAGGGTCGTCTGTGAACTCGATGCCTCTTCGCCGAACCTTTCACGCGAGGGGTATGGGCTCGAAGTCCGCAGCGACGGCATCCGGATCACCGCGGCCGACTCCGCCGGGCTGTTCTATGCCCGGCAGACGCTGCTGCAGCTGCTCACGGCAAAAGGTATCCCGTGTGTGAAGATTACCGATAATCCGCGTTTCGGCTACCGGGGTATCCATCTCGACGTTTCGCGCCATTTCTTTGCCAAAGAAGAGGTTTTCAAGATACTCGATGAAATGGCACGTTACAAGCTTAATGTCTTCCACCTGCACCTGACCGACAACGGTGGCTGGCGCATTCAGATCGACAGGTACCCTTTGCTGACCCGGCTCGGAGCTTTCCGGACGGAGGCCGACTGGCTCAAGTGGTGGGAATTCGGCGACAGACGCTACGTTCCGGAGGGGACGCCCGGGGCCTATGGCGGTTATTATACGAAGGATGACATCCGGCAGATCGTGGCTTATGCTGCGGCCCGTTATATCGAGGTGATTCCCGAGATTGAATTCCCGGCGCACTCCGACGAGGTTTTTATCGGCTATCCGGAATTGTGTTGCAGCGGAAAGCCCTATACGAGCGGCGAATTCTGCGTGGGCAATCCCGCAACTTTCGAATTCATGGACGGTGTGCTGACCGAGGTTATGGAGCTTTTTCCTTCCCGGCGGATACACATCGGCGGCGACGAAGCCCGCAAGGCCGCCTGGAAAACCTGCCCCAAATGCCAGTTGCTCGCCAAGGAGCTGGGTGGTCTGGACGAAGTGCAGTGTTACCTGATCGAACATGCCGAAAAATTCCTTGCCGAACACGGTCGGATGATGGTCGGGTGGGACGAGATACTGCGGAACAATCTGCGGCCTACGTCCGTTGCGATTTCGTACCGCGGACAGAGGGGGGCTATCGAAGCCGCCAACCGCGGGTACGACGCGGTCATGTCTCCGGGCGAAATCATCTATTTCGACTGGTACCAGGCTAATCCGCACACGCAGCCGCGGGCGATGAGCGGATTCTCACCCATCAAGAAAATGTACAGCTTCGAACCTGTCCCCGATACGCCCGAAAGGGCTGCGGCCAACGAGTCGCTCGTCAAGGGCGAATACGTGGCTCCGGATTCGGTCGAGCACATCCGCCCGAACGCTGCATCGCATATTATCGGGGTGCAGGGGTGTACCTGGGCCGAGTTCATAGGTACTCCCGAGCATTTGGAATACATGATGTTTCCGCGCCTGCTCGCCATTGCCGAATTGGGATGGACACCCCGGGAGCGCCGTCTGTGGGCGGACTTCCGCCGTCGTGTCAACAGCCAGATTCCCCGCTTGCGTGCCCGCGGGATCAATGCTTTCACGCTCAGCGACGATGTCGAGATCACGGCACGCATCATCCGGGAAGGCCGCAAGGCCCGGGTTACGCTGGATACGGAAAAATACCCGGCCCAAGTGCGCTATACGCTCGATGGGAGCGACCCGACGGCCGGGTCGGACGTCTATTCCGGCCCGTTCGTCGTGGAGGCCGGGACGACCGTGAAGGCGGCCCTGTTTGCCGGAGGGAAACCTGCCGGCAGCATTGCCGGGCTCTATGTCGATGCGTGCCATAATGTGGAGAATTATTATGCCTACCTGGAAACTCCCGAGGTATATGCTTCGACGAACCGCTGATTGGATCGGCTTCCGATGTGCGGGAACCGCACTGGGGCGGGAGCGAAACGGCATAAAAGTGAAATATGTTAAAAAATGAATGTCGGTAGAATGAAGAAAATTCCGATTTTGTTTCTGGGCTTGCTGGGCGGATTGGCCGCATGTACCCGGATACCCCCGGCCATAGCGCCCGATAAAAAGATAGAAACCCGCATCGGGGAGCTGCTCCAAAAGATGACCCTCGAAGAGAAGATCGGGCAGATGTGCCAGTTGACGGCCGGGGTGGTGATCGACCAGAGCGACCCGCAGCACCCGGTGTTGAGCGAGGCGCTGCTCGATACGGTGATCGGCCGCTATAAGGTTGGGTCGATCCTGAATATTCCCTTCGGTGTGGGACAACCCCGCGAGGTGTGGATCAGGTTTATCAATCGCATCCAGCAACGCTCGCTCGACGAACTGGGGATTCCCTGTATCTACGGGGTTGACCAGATACATGGCGCATCCTATACGCAGGGGGCGACCCTCTTTCCGCAGGGTATCAATATGGGGGCGTCGTTCAACCGCGGACTCATGCGCAGGTGCTCCGAAATTTCGGCTTATGAGACCCGGGCATGTGCGATCCCGTGGACTTTTGCCCCGGTCATGGATCTGGGGCGCGATCCGCGCTGGCCGCGCATGTGGGAGAGTTACGGCGAGGACACTTACGTCAATTCGCAGATGGCCGTGGCATCGGTGCTCGGATTCCAGGGGGAGGATCCCAACCGTGTCGACGACCGCCATGTCGCAGCCTGCATCAAGCATTTCATGGCCTATGGCGTACCCGTGTCGGGCAAGGATCGCACACCCTCTTCGGTGACTCGCAATGTGTTGAGGGAGAAGTGTTTCGCTCCTTTTATGGAGTGCATTCGGGCCGGGGCGCTGTCGCTGATGGTCAACTCGGCCAGCAACGGCGGTATGCCGTTCCATGCAGACCGGGAGTTGCTCACGGGATGGGTCAAGGAGGAACTCAACTGGGACGGTCTGATCGTGACGGACTGGAATGACATCTACAACCTTTGCGAGCGCGACCATATTGCTGCGAGCCGTAAGGATGCCGTGCGCATTGCGGTCAATGCCGGTATCGATATGTCAATGGTACCGTCGAGTTGGGATTTCTGTATTTATCTCAGGGAACTTGTCGAGGAGGGGCAGGTCTCCATGGAGCGCATCGACGATGCGGTGAGCCGTGTGCTGCGCCTGAAATTCCGTCTTGGCCTTTTCGAAAAACCGTTTTGGGATACCGGCGATTTCCCGGAATTCGCCAGCGACGAATATGCCGCCGTGGCATTGCAGGCTGCCGTGGAGTCGGAGATACTGCTCAAGAACGAGGACGGCCTGCTGCCGCTGGAGCGGTCTGCACGGATTCTGCTCACGGGGCCGAATGCCAATTCGATGCGCTGCCTCAACGGAGGATGGTCGTATTCGTGGCAGGGCGACCGCTGCGATGAATTTGCCGGGGATTACAATACCATCTATGAGGCTTTATGCAATAAATTCGACCATGTGGACTATGTCCCCGGTGTGGAGTATGCGCCGTCCCGCTATGACAACTGGCAGGAAGAATGCGTGACAGGGATCGACAAGGCCGTGTCGGCGGCAGCCGGAGCCGATGTGATTATTGCCTGTATAGGCGAAAATTCCTACTGCGAAACGCCGGGCAACATGGATGACCTGAACCTTTCTCAGAACCAGAAGGAACTGGTGCGGGCCCTTGCGGCGACCGGAAAGCCGCTTGTGCTGATCCTCAATGAAGGCCGCCCGCGCGTTATAGGCGATATCGAGCCGCTTGCGCAGGCCGTGGTCGACATCCTGCTGCCGGGCAATTACGGCGGCGATGCCCTGGCCGACCTGCTTGCGGGGGATGCAAACTTCAGCGCCCGATTGCCGTTCACTTATCCGCGCATGGTCGGCGCATTGGCGACCTACGATTACAAGCCTTGCGAGAATATGGCCGCCATGGCGGGCGAATACAATTACGATGCTGTGATGGATGTGCAGTGGCCGTTCGGGTATGGGCTGAGCTATACGGAATTTGCATATAGCGATTTCCGTGTCGACCGCCGCATGTTCGGTGCCGACGATGTGCTGACCTTCACGGTCGATGTGGCCAATGTCGGTGAAGTGGCCGGCAAGGAGGCCGTGATGCTCTATTCGAGCGACCTGGTTGCCAGCCTTACACCGGATGTAATCCGCCTGCGTGATTTCGAGAAGGTTGCGCTCGAACCGGGCGAATCCCGTACGGTGACGTTCGCTGTTCCGGCCAGCGACCTGGCTTTCGTCGGGCATGACGGCCGATGGAGGCTCGAGGAGGGGGAATTCAGGATGCGCTGCGGCAGTGAAACGCTTCGGATCAGCTGCACGCAAACCAAAGTCTGGGATACACCCAATATCCCGTAAGTACGATTAGGTGTAATATTGAAAGGCCGTCCTCACTGCATGGGACGGTTTTTTCTTGCCTCCTGCCGGAATCATGCGTTGCCGATCCGGCCTGCTGCCGGCCCGGAAACGGGCGACGGCCTTCCGGGGTTTTGCATTATTTCGGATTATTTTTGTCGGAATCGTTCGTTTCTTGCAGGCAAATAGTTATTTTTGCACAAATAACCGTAACTGAAATGGAGGATATCATCAAACTTCACGACAAAAAGTTCAGGATCATGATCCCCGCTGCCAAGATCGACGAGGCCGTGGCCGCCGTAGCCTGCCGCATCAACGAGGACTACCGCGACAAGCCGACGCCGTTGTTCGTGGGCGTACTGAACGGCTCGTTCATGTTCATGAGCGACCTGATCAAGAAAATCGAGTTCAACAACGAGCTGTCGTTCGTGAAGCTGGCTTCGTACGAAGGCACTTGCTCGACGGGATGTGTGAAGAACCTGATCGGGCTGAATAACAGCATCGAAGGCCGCCATGTGATCATCGTCGAGGATATCGTCGACACGGGCGAGAGCATCGAGCACATGATCGGCGAGCTGAAGTCGCATAACCCTGCGAGCATCGAAGTCTGCACGCTTTTTTTCAAACCGGGTTCCTACCGCAAGCAACTGCCGATCAAGTACCGCGCCATGGAGATCGGCAACGAGTTCATCGTGGGCTACGGCCTGGACTACGACCAGTTGGGACGCAGCCTGAAGGATATTTACGTGGTTACCGAATAGATGGATTCCAAGACCGATAGCGAACTGCTCGACGGCGGGCGCAAGCTGCCCCTGGTCGAAGATTTCTACACGATCCAGGGCGAGGGCTTCCATGCCGGGAAACCCGCCTATTTCATCCGCCTGGGCGGATGCGACGTGGGATGCCGCTGGTGCGACGCCAAATACACGTGGAACCCCAGGCTCTATCCCCCGACCGACGTACGGACGGTGATCGACCGTGCTACGGCGTGTCCTGCGCAGGCGATCGTCATCACGGGCGGCGAACCGCTGCTTTATCCGCTGGGGGTGCTGACCGAAACACTGCACGGCAAGGGGCTGGAGATATTCCTCGAAACGTCGGGGACGCATCCCTTCTCGGGGTATTTCGACTGGGTGTGTCTGTCGCCCAAGCGGCAGCAACCGCCGCTGGACGAAGCGTTCGGGAAGGCGCACGAACTGAAGGTGATCGTCGGGGACGAGGCCGATTTCGAATGGGCCGAGCGCAATGCCGCACAGGTGGGAGCCGGGTGCATCCTCTACCTGCAACCCGAGTGGAGCGTTGCGGAACGCATGATGCCCGCGATCGTCGAGTATGCGAAGGCGCATCCGAAATGGAATATCTCGATCCAGACTCATAAATACATGCACATACCCTAATGGGCTTCGAAGTAGGCAAAAAGTTCTGGATCGCCGCCACGGCGGTCATCGTCGTCGTCACGTTGTTCGTGGTGGGGCGGAACCTTTTGCATGCGGTGAAGATCAAGCGGCAGATCAACGCCTTGAACCGGGAGCGGGAGTTTTACCGGGCCAGGATCGAACAGGACAGCACGCTGCTGGAGCGCCTGCGCTACGACGACTATCTGGAGGAGTATGCCCGCGAAAACTATCACATGCAGCGCAGCGACGAGCATGTGTACATCATCAAGGAGTGATTTTACGATCCGTATGACTTGACGGCGACCCGGCGGGCTGCCGTTTTTTTGTGTTACAGCCGGGCCTGCCGGGATGCGGCCGTTTTCCGCCTGCTCGGTAAATCCGGGGTGGTGGCCGTTGCCAACACCCGGTCAGTAATGCGTGAACCCGTGCCAGTCCAGGGCCCGGGGCCGGCCGTTTTCGAGCCACTCCAATTTGTCGCTGTCCGTGATGTGGCCGACGGGGTGGAGCGGCGTGCCGAAGCGTGCGCGGAAATCGGCGGCGAGCC
>JABLTO010036385.1_pt1 | contig 30238 bp, 27 predicted proteins | sample 7160091 | NCBI WGS metagenome assembly JABLTO01 (sample SAMN14651225, study PRJNA627086) | human gut metagenome | isolation source: feces | host: Homo sapiens
ACTCCCGGCGGCCACCGCGTTTCAAGAAAAGCGGTGGAACACAGCATTTTCTCATTGTGTCTACATTTTTTCAGATACACATCCTGCACCCCCCACCGAAGGCTCCCCCAGGGGGAGCTGTCAGCGAAGCTGACGGAGGGGGTTCCCTCTATAATTAAAAATCCAGATGCAGCCGCACCAGTGCGATCTCCTTCTTCTCGAAGACCACTTCCGCCCCATCGGGCTGGGTGACGGTCACGTTGCCCTGGTCGTATCCGGCCAAGGTGCCGGTGAACTCCTTCCGCCCCTCTCTGGGACGGTACAGCTTCACGTCCACCTCCTGCCCCATGCACTGGGCGAAGTGCTCCGGCTTCTTCAAGGCACGGTCGGCGCCTGCGCTGCCCACTTCCAGCACATAGCTGCCCTGGATGGGGTCGGCCTCGTCCAAGGCATCGCTGAGGGGACGGCTGACGGCCTCGCACTGGTCGATGTTCACGCCCTCCGGGGCGTCGATGAACACCCGCAGGTACCAGGTGCCTCCCTCCCGGACGTATTCCACATCCCAGAGGGTACATCCGGCCGCTTCCACCAGGGGCTGCGCCAGCTGGGCGGTCAAATCAGTTACTTTCATGCTTCTTCCTCCAAAAAACATTGGACTTCCCCGCCGCCAGCGCGCCGCTGGGGACAGGATGTAAAAAAGAGCGGGGCGCAGGCCCCACTCTCAAGTTGATACTTACATTCACTTGTATTGATTATATCACAATCATTTCCACATAGCAAGGATTATTTCGTCTCCAGCAGCCGTTTCACCACCCGCTCGCTGGCGTGCCCGTCATCCAAGGCGTTGAACCGGGCATGGAACCGCTGATATTTCTCATCATAAGCGTCCCCACTGAGCGCCTGGGGGATAGCCTCGATCAGCGCCTCCTCCGTCTCCACGATCGGCCCCGGCAGCTCGCTCAAGTCCAGATAGAACCCCCGGATGTCGTCCCGGTAGGCGGCCAGGTCATACATATAAAATAAGATGGGACGCTTCAAGTTGGCGTAGTCGAAGAACACCGAGGAGTAGTCGGTGATGAGCAGATCGGACACCACATACAGCTCGTTGATGTCCGGATACTGGGACGCATCCCACACGAACCCCTCATAGGCGGCAAAATCGAACTGGTTGGCCACCAGGTAATGGGCACGGAACAGGATGATGCAGTCCTCCCCCAGCGCCTGCCGCAGCCGAGCAAAATTCATCCCCAGCTGATAGCTGTACCCGTCGGCGGAGTCGTGCTGATTGTCCCGCCAGGTAGGGGCGTAGAGGATGATCTTCTTGTGGCCGATGTCCTCCGGCGTGATGTGGAGGGTCTCCTTCACCTTCCGCACATCCTCCGGCGTGTGGTTGAGCAGGTAGTCGTTCCGGGGGTAGCCCTCCTGGATGATGGCGTTCTCCTTGCCCGCCTTTTTCAGGTTCCAGGCAGAGGTGAATTTCTCCGTGGTGAAGTCGGATGGGGATAGGATGTACCGGAACTTTGCCGCATCCAGATCGTACTTTTCCCGGACTTCCTTCAGGGAATTCATCACATTTCCGCCCTCATTTTGCAGGTCGTACCCCAGCCGCTTGAGGGGCGTCCCGTGCCAGCATTCCAGATAGACCTGGTCCTCCTTCGGCCAAATGTGGTCGCTGACCCGGTAATTAAACACCCAATATTTTGCCGCCGCCATGGCCTTCTGATAGGGCACGCTGGCCCACTTGAGCACCGTCGTGTTGGGGTACTGCTCCTCCAGCCACTGAAACCGCTCCGGATGCTGGAAGATCCACACATACCGGTACTGCCCATACTCCTCGGGCCGGCTGGCCATGTACTCAAAGATGGCACGGGGCGAGTCGGAATACCCCCGGCCGGAGAAGGTGCAGAACACCATCAGGTTGGGGTCGGTGGGGATGCCCTTGGTGTGCCGCCGGAAGGTGACTTCCCGATATTTGAAGAGCATATGCCGCACCAGCCGCCGGGCAGGGGGACACACTTTCACAAAATCATACAGCAAAATCTTCACACGCTGTTTCAAAGACATGGCTTATACCTCCGCAGGTTCTCGCTGCTTCCGCAGGTGTTGGGGGATGCGCTGGAGCAGGAACCGGGTGATGTCCCCGGTGTTGTCCTTCTGAGCGGTCTCGATGTAGGTCTCCCGATAGGCACGCAGCGCCGCCCAGTCGTAGTCCTCCGCCTGCACCGCCTGGGCCACCTCCTCCGCCGTCCGGAACGCCGCGTGGGGGAATGCCTCCCACAGGTCGATGTTCAGCCCCTGGGCGTCCGTGTAGGCGTCGTAGTCGTACAGATACAGATACACCGGCTTGTCCAGCAGGCTCACTTCCAAGGAGGCGGCAGAGTAGTCGGTGACCACGCAGTCCGCCACCTTCATCATCTCATAGGTAGACCAGCCCTTGCCCACCGACACGTCCTCCGGCAGGGTGATCTTGCTCATGGGGTGGGGCTTGATGAGCAGCGCCACATCTTCCACACCGGAAAACGCCGCCATCAGCCGCTCCATCCCCGCTTCTACCCCGTCTCGGAAGGTGGGCAGATAGAGACAAATTTTCTTGCCGGCCAGCTCCGGCCGGGCTTCCAGATAATGCTCCCGCACCGCCGGGTCAGCCTCCCGCAGATAGTCCACCCGGGGCATGCCCAACGGCAAAATCTGCTCCCTGGGCATCCGGAACCCTTGGGCATAGATGTCCGCCGTAGCCTCCGATGTGCAGAACACATAGTCGTAATTTTTGTGCATCTCCATGGCTCGTGCTAGCGCCGCCGGCTGCCCGCCGGGCTTGTCCAGGCACTGATAGCTGAACTGCTTCACCGCACCCACCGCGTGCCACACCTGCACCACCGTCTGCCCCCGCTTGGGACGGAGGACGCAGAGCTGGATGGAGTAGGTGTCGGTGACGGCGATGGACGCCGTGGCCAGGTGATAGAGGCTATGTAGGATGAAGAGACAGTAGCTGAAAACGTTGGTCTTTCGCCGCATTTTCCGGCAGAAATACCGGATTTCCGTCTCCGGCGATTGCTTTTGAATCTCCTGGGCCAGCAAGGTAAAATCCAGCGGGATGGTGCTGGACTGACGGGAGAAAAAGACCACCTTATTTTTCAGCGGCAGCGGCCGCAGGAAAAGATAGAGAAACCGCAGGCCGACCTTGGCCAAACGAAGGATGAATGTCATGCCGCTCCCTCCTGTCCGTGGAATTTCATCGCCCTTGAGGATACCGCCGGGGCAGCCCAAAGTCAACGGTAATATCTACCGCTTTTTCAATCATTTTATCATAGCAAATTTTGACGAAAATTGCAACCGCTTGACCACTTATCGGAGGTCAAGCCCCGCAGGGCAATTTAAGCTTTTTTTGCTTCGTTTTCTTCTTGATAAGTGAGATTCCAAATCTTCGATTTGGCTCAATCGAACTTACACAGAGTGAGAAAATGAAGTGGGGTCCAGGGGCAAAGCCCCTGGTCGCCGTCCGCAGACCGCAGCGTTAAGAAAACTTGCCAGCGGCAAGTTTTTAGCGTAGGCCATGCCTGTTTTACAGGCATGGTGCGTTTGTTCTTGCTGATTTACAAGGGTGAATTTTCAGCTCCGCCGAAAAGAGGGAGAACCCCACAGCGTTAAGAAAACCTGCCGGGGGCAGGTTTTTAGCGTAGGCCCCCCCTGTCAACAGGCGGGGGGACGGTTCGGGTAGGAGTACAAGGATGAGCAACTATGCTATCCTACCCTGGGGGTTCTCCCTTCTCTATGCGCCAACACCAAAAACGCCCAGCCGACCGGCTGGGCGTTTCCGAAATACATTCAGGTTACAGTATGAACTTACTTTGCGTCCTGTTCTGCCATGTAAGCGACCAGGTCGATGAGCTTGTTGGAATAACCCCATTCGTTGTCATACCATGCCACCAGCTTCACGAAGTCGTCGCCCAGCATGATGCCGGCCTTTTCGTCGAAGATGGAGGTGTTGTAGTCGCCGCGCAGGTCGCTGGAGACGATCTCATCGTTGTTGTACTCGATGATGCCCTTCATGGGGCCTTCAGAGGCTTCCTTCACGGCAGCGCAGATGGCTTCATAGGTGGTGGGGGTCTTGAGCTTTGCGGTCAGGTCAACGACGGACACGTCGCTGGCGGGGATACGATAGCTCATGCCGGTCAGCTTGCCCTTCAGTTCGGGGACGACCAAGCCGACGGCCTTGGCAGCACCGGTGGTGGAGGGGATGATGTTGTTGAAGACGCTGCGGCCGGTACGCCAGTCGTCGCCGCCGTTGCAGTCGACTGCCTTCTGCTTGGAGGTAGCAGCGTGGATGGTGGACATCAGACCTTCTTCAATGCCGAACTTATCGTTGATGACCTTGGCCAGAGGAGCCAGGCAGTTGGTGGTGCAGGAGGCGTTGGAGACGATGGTCATGTCGCTGGTGTAGGTCTCGTTGTTGACGCCCATGACGAAGGTGGGGATGCCGTCGCCCTTGCCGGGTGCGGACAGGATGACCTTCTTGGCGCCGCCCACGAAGTGCTTGGCGCAGCCTTCTGCAGTGCGGAACTTACCGGTGGATTCGATGACATATTCTACGCCCACGCTGGCCCAGTTGATGTTCTCCGGCTTATCCTCGCTGAACACCTTGATGTACTTGCCGTTGATCTCGATGCCGTCCTCGACCGCCTTGATCTCGCCCTGGAAACGGCCGAACACGGTGTCATACTTGAGCATATAGACCATGCGGTCCAGGTTGGCGTTGCGGACGTTAATGGCACAGACTTGGAGACTGGTCTCTCTGGACTCCAGGCTGCGCAGAACCACTCTTGCGATACGGCCAAAGCCGTTGATGCCTACTTTAACAGATGCCATCTTGATCTACCTCTTTTACCAAAAAATATTTTTCCTCACGAAAACGCGGACAGCCGGAACGGCCAGCTTTTTCCCTGTTTTCTTTCGTTTTCCCCTACATTGTAACAGCTTTTTGATAAAAGTCAATCACTTTATCATAAGTCCTTCCCCTATGTGAGGAAAATTCTCCCGGAAGTTGCATTTTTCCGCTCCCGCCTATTCTTTCTATGCGCCGCAGCCCCCTGTGAGAACCGGTTCGGCGCAAAAAAACGCAGGCTGTCCCGACACAGCCTGCGAAATTTTTGCCTGCCGGTCACTCCAGATAGGTGCCCGTCGGGTAGTTGTTGTACTGCTTGCGTACCTCCAGCACCGGCGTACCGTCCTCCAACTGATACGCCCGATCCACCTGATGCGCCACGCCTCTGCGCTCCATTTCTTCCAGGCAGTTCTGCCGTTCTTTCATCGCCAGCGCCACCGCGTCCTGGTGGGGGATCTTCTCGCTGAGGGTAAAATGTATGGTCTGGGACAGACAAGCGTATTTCACTCGTTTCATAACGCAAAAATCTCCTGTTCCTTTTCTTCTGAGATACCCCTATTTTAGCACCCAGCCGCCGGCAAATGTAAGCACTTTTTCCTCCCAAATCACACTTTTGTCCCTTCTGCGCAGGGTATTGTCCGTCATTTTTGTGCAAAATTGCCGTGGTCAGACCCTACTAATTCGCCCTCTTTTATGATATAATATGTGTGGAGAGATTCACGTTTCTGAGTCCCTCTACCATACTGCGTCCCTTACCGGGCGCAAAAAACACCGGTTTTCCTATCGGGAGGCCGACCATACTGATAAAAGGGGGACTTGTTCATGTTAAAAGAAGGCGATCTGATCATGCACGAAACCGCCGGTGTCTGCCGGGTCACCGGAGAGACCACACTGGACGGACTGACGGGCGTTTACTACATACTCTGCCCGCTCTACATGAAGGACGCGACGTTCTACACCCCCCGCGACAACGGTAAGGTGAAGATCCGTCCCATCATGAGCCGGGAGGACGCTCTGACCCTCATTGACGCGCTGCCCACGGTGGACTCCATCAAGTTTCAGAACTTCAATGACCAGAAGCAGCGCAGCAACGAGATCCTGAAATCCGGCGACAGCCTCCAGCTTGCCAGCCTGACCAAGAGCCTGTACGAGGAACAGACCCGGCGGGCCAAGCGGGGCAAGAAGTCCAGCCTCAACGACTCCGCCTTACTGAAGAAGGCCGAACTGCTCCTCTTCGGCGAGCTTGCCACGGCGTTAGAGATCGAGCTGGATCAGGTTCACGATTACATCGCGGAAAAGCTCAGCGTCTGACCCACCGTCAGACCCCATCCACCACAGCATCCCTGCGGGACTCCGGCACACGCCCCCCGCAGGGTTCTTTTTTTTGCATTTTTTCCTGGTATCCGCCCCGTTCCCCCCTGATTTCCACCTGCTGTACATTGAAAAAAAGAATTGAGCATGGTAGAATACTTACATTCTATCGTTAAGATGGATGACTGCGCTTTCCCGGCAGTCTCCGGCATACTTTGTTTATCGTCTTCCGGATAGAAAGGAGTATTTTTCGATATGGAAACAAAAACCCCCGCCAAACCCAAGCAGCCGGGCGGCGGCTGGAAGAAACGGCTGGCCTTTGCCGCCGTGGTCTCCGCAGCGCTGACCTTTACCCTCTGCCTGTTCGGCCCCCTGGATCTGTTCTTCAACAACTATGAGGAGATCTGGTTCCATTTCCAGGACATCATCGGCGGCATCGCTGTGGTGGCAGGTCTCTTCTTCCTCCTCACCACCCTCGTCGGCACCCTCCTGCGGGGCAAGCTCCATGACCTCTACATGGCGCTGATGTTCGGCGGCCTGCTGGGCACCTACGTCCAGGGCAGCTTCATGAACAAAAACTACGGCCTCCTCAACGGCAACTCCGTGGACTGGAGCGCCTACACCGGCTACGGCGTGGTGAACACCCTCGTCTGGGTGGTTTGCATCCTAGTGCCCCTCATCGCCATGCTGATCTGGAAACAGAAGAAGGTGCGCCCGGTGTTCCTCTTCCTCTCCTGTGCCCTCATCCTCATGCAGGGCGCCTCCCTGGTGGTGTCCTTCATCAACTACCCCACCGTCACCGAGAGCGCCACCCTGACCACAGAAGGGCTTTACGACCTGTCCAAGGAGAACAACACCATCCTGTTCATCGTGGACACCTTGGATGAGCAGTACTATCAGGAAATGCTCCAGCGGCATCCGGAATACACCAAGAAGCTGGAAGGCTTCACCAACTATGACAACGCCATGGCCGGCGGCTCCCGAACCCCGGTGGGTCTGCCCCTGCTGCTGACCGGCATCCCCCGGTTGGAGCAGGGCACTTATGCCCAGTACATGGACATGGTTTGGAGCGAACAGACCGTCTTTACTGACCTGAAATCCGCAGGCTATGACACCCGCCTGTTCACCGAATCCCGCTTCGTGGGCTCCACCGCCCTGGATGTGCTGGACAACCTGGAGATGTCCACCACCAGCGTGGGCGACTACACCGGTCTGACCAAGAAGATGTACAAGCTGACCCTGTACAAGTACGTCCCTCACTTCCTCAAGTGGCGGTTCTGGATGACCACCAACGAGTTTGACAAGTACAAATCCGATCGGGAATATGTGGTCAACGACGCCAAGCTGTACAAGAAGTATCAGGACAACGACGGCTTCACCTACACGAACCAGGCCAAGTGCTTCCGGCTGTATCATATGCTGGGCGCGCACAAGCGGTTTACCCTGAACGCCGACGGCACCCGGAACAAAAAGACCACGTCCCAAAAGACCCAGATCGACGGCTGTTTCCACATCATCTTCGATATGCTGGACGACCTGAAAGAGAACGGCGTCTATGACAAGTCCAACATCATCATCATGTCCGACCACGGGGACAAGGGCAAGGCTCAGTGGGGCACCCTGCTGTACAAGCCCGCCGGTTCCACCGGTGCTTATAAGACCAACAGCGCCCCGGTCTCCTTCCTGGACGTCCCCGCTACCCTGGCCTCCATCGCCGGTGGAGACGTGTCCGACGCGGGCACGGGCAAGACCTTGGACGACATCAAGGAGGGCGAGACCCGCACCCGTACCATGTACCTGCACAGCGGCACCAACGCCACCAACTGCACCGACGAGTACCAGAGCACTGCCCACGCCTCGGATTCCGACGCTCTGAAGCTGGTCAAGCAGTACACCATTTCGGATAACTCCACCATCCCCGATTATCAGCTGGGCAAGCCCCTGTCCTTCACCATCGACAAGGCCACCGGCAACGTCTACTGTACCTACGGCTTCCGCACCGTCCAGACCAACACCACCTGTATGGAGGGCTATCGGTCTCAGCTGGTCATCCCCATCGAGAACCCGCCGGAATCCGGCGACCTGACCGCCACCCTGTCCTATAAGGACGTCATCACCGCCTGTCACATGACCATCACGGTGGACGGCGAGACGGTACTGGAGCACGATTTCGCCCGGAAGGACCGCAACGGCAAGGTCACCTTCACCTTCCCGGCCAGCGCCCTGAAGGACGGGAAGCTGACCATCGACTTCACCGTCCCCAGCCTGCCGGAGAGCGAGGAGGACAAGGAGCCTGGCCACCGCACCAAGACCGTCCGCATCACCGGCCTGGTGATCGACACCGTAGATTAAAAAGGAGCCACCATTTTCTATGAGCGCTATCATGAACGGCCTGGGCGCCATCCTGGGCTACGTAATGTATTTCTGCTACCACGTTCTGGGCAATTACGCCCTGGCCATCCTGCTCTTCACCCTGCTGACCAAGGTGATCCTGCTGCCGGTGGCCATCTGGGTGCAGAACAACGGCATCAAGATCGTCCACCTGACCCCGGAGCTGAACCGGATCAAGGCCAACCACTTCGGGGACAAGGACCGCATCGCCGAGGAGACCCAGAAGCTGTACAAGCGGGAGAAGTACAACGCCTTTGCAAACCTCATCCCCACCTTCGTCCAGCTGGTGCTGCTCATCGGCCTCATCCAAGTCATCTACCATCCCCTGAACCACATCTTCCACGCCGACGCCAGCCTCATCGACGCCATGGTGCAGCTGACCGGTCAGCTCACCGGCTGTGATGTGGACTCCGGCTCCGTGCAGCTGACGGTGGTACAGGCCATCCAGACCGGCCAGTACACCGACACCTTCCAGGCCCTGCCCGGCATGACCGCCGACCTGATGACCCGCATCCAGGCGTTAGACCTGAACCTGTTCGGCCTGAACCTGGGCGACGTGCCCATCACCGCCGGCGGCGCCACCCTGCTGGTGCCCATCCTGGCAGGTCTGGCCGCCTTCACCCTCTGCCTGAGCCAGAACAAAATGAACCCCCTCCAGGCAGAGCAGGGCATGGCCGGTCAGCTGAGCACCACCATCCTGTCGGTGGGCATCGCCCTCTTCCTGGGCTTCTTCGTCCCCGCCGGGGTGGGTCTGTACTGGATCTTCTCCAACCTGTTCACCATCTTGCAGCAGTTCCTGCTGAACATCATCATCGACCCCAAAAAGCACATCGACTACGAGGCGCTGGAGGAGAGCAAAAAAGCCCTGGCGGAACTAGACAACCTGGGCGGCAAGAAAAAACTCTTCGCCCGCGACCCCAACGCCAAGCGGGAGAAGGCGGACTACAAGCGCTTCTTCTCCATCGTCAACAAGCACATCGTGTTCTATTCGGAAAAGAGCGGCTTTTATAAATACTTCCAGGACACCATCGAGTACCTGCTAAAACACTCCAACGTGACCATCCACTACATCACCAGCGACCCGGACGACCAGGTCTTCGCCCTGGCCGAGAAGGAACCCCGCATCAAGCCCTATTACATCGGCGAAAAGCGCCTCATCACCCTGATGATGAAGATGGAAGCGGACATCGTCTGCATGACCATGCCGGACATCGAGACCTTCCACATCAAGCGCAGCTACATTAAAAAGGACATCGAGTACGTCTACCTGTTCCACGGCTTCGCCAGCACCCACCTGGTGCTCCGTGAGGAAGCGTTGGATCATTACGACACCATCTTCTGCTCCGGCCCCGTCCAGATGAAGGAGATTCGGGCGCGGGAAGCGCTGAAGGGTCTGCCCCCCAAGCGCCTCATCGACACCGGCTACGGCGTCATCGAGCACCTGCGCACCGCCTACGAGCAGATGGAGCAGGTACCCCACGACCGGCCTCAGATCTTGATCGCCCCCTCCTGGCAGAAGGACAACATCCTGGACTCCTGCATCGACCCGCTCCTGCGCCAGCTGCTGGCCGAGGACCGGTACAACGTCATCGTCCGCCCCCACCCCGAATGGATCAAGCGCTTCCCCCAGAAGCAGGAGGCTTTTGAGCAGCGGCACCAGGCGGAGCTGGCGGCTGGCAAGTTTGAGTTCCAGACCGACTTCTCCTCCGGCGATACCGTGTACCAGTCCGACCTGGTCATCACCGACTGGTCCTCCATCGCCATGGAGTTCTCCTTCACCACCTGCAAGCCCTCCCTGTTCATCAACACCCCTATGAAGGTTATGAATCCCAACTACCAGGAGCTGAACCTGGAACCGCTGGATCTCTCCCTGCGGGATCAGTTGGGACGGAGCGTGGAGCTGGACGCCGTGGGCAGCACCGCCGGACAGGCGGTGGCCGACCTGTTGGCAGACGCAGAAGGATACCGGGAGCGCATTGGCAAGCTGGTCTGCGAATTGATGCCCAACTTCGGCCACAGCGGTGAGATCGGCGGCAAGTATCTCCTCCACTCCCTTCAGGAGAAGATCAAGAACCGGAAGGATGATTGACCCTTGCCCCACTCCCCAGCGAGATAGAGATAAAGGAGGCATGTTTCATGGTAACCTATAAAGAATTTGAGATCCTCAACTACCTGACCCGGTTCCAGGGCAACACCAACGGCGCGTTCCTGGCCTACCTGGAGCAGCATCTGCACTACCCCGTCTTCAACTCTCCCAAGGAGACCTTGACCATCCTGGCCGAGCTGCAAAAGAAGGGGTACCTGGACGACCTGACCGTCACTGAGTTCGCCCTCCAGGAGCTGGAGCCGTACCGGGTGAAGAACGCGGTCATCCTGGCGGCAGAGAGCGCCGAGCCCACCGCCCGCACCCTCCACACCATGCCCAAAGGGCTGTTCAAAAAGAACGGCGAGACCCTCATCGAGCGCCTCATCCTCCAGCTTCAGGAGGTGGGCATCCAGGACATCCACGTGGTGGTAGGCTCTATGAAGGAGCAGTATTTCTTCCTGGAGGAGCAGTACGGCGTCACCCTGGCCGTGACCCCCCGCCCCCGGAAGAACAGCGTCTGTTCCCTCTACGCCGTGGCAGACCAGCTGGATAACACCTACGTCTGCCCCTGCGACACCTACTTCCCCGACAACCCCTTCCACCCCTACGAGTACCGCCCCTTCCACGCCACCGTTCACCTGGACAACGCCGTCCAGGCCATGCTGGTGCGCAAGAACGACTCCGGCCGCGTCACCCGCATTGATGGCGGCAACCAGGGCATGAGCGGCGAATGCCTCTCCGGCCACGCCTACTTCGACCGCACCTTCTCCGGCCGCCTGCGCCGGTACCTGGAGAACGAGATCGACAGCTTCGGCGCCGACACCCTCCCCTGGCAATGCCTGGTGGACGGCCACATTGAGAATCTGGATCTGTACGTCCGTCCCTACCACGACGGCGCCATCCTCCCCTTCCGCTCCATCCAGAGCCTGGAGAACATCGACGGCCTGTTCGTGGACAACGCCAGCCGGAAGATCATGGAGAAGCTGTGCGACGTGCTCCACTGCCAGCCGGAGAACGTCCAGAACCTGACCATCCTGCCGGAGCAGGGCGAGAACCTGTACTTCGCCTTCACCGTCCGGGGCCAGAACTACCTCTTCCGCTACCCCAGCCAGCCCAGTGCCGCCGGTGTCCGGAAGAAGGAGTACCGGGCCCAGCAGATGGCCGTGGAGTCCGGGGTGGACACCCTGTGCGTCTATAGCGACGAGGAGGGCTGCAAGATCGCCCAGGTGGCGCCGGATATGCAGCCCCTGGACGACCTCTATGGCAAGGATCCGGACTTCATGGCCGAGCTTGCCCGCACCATCCGCCTCTTTCACGACGCCGGCCGGAACATGACCGACCAGAAGGACTTCCTCACCGACCCCATTGCCGAGGCAGACCAGCTGCTGCTCCGCGCCGCCCCCACCAAGGGGGACCTGCTCCGCCGGTTCCGCCGGGAGCACAGCCGCATCGTCCGCCTGTTCCAGTACACGGAGCGGGACGGCATCGACAAGGTCATGTGCCACAACGGCATCAGCCGGGACAGCTGCCTGTACACCGGAGACGGGGTGGATCTGATCCATTGGGAGCGGGCCGGTTTCGGTGACCCTGCCTATGATTTCGGCCAGCTCCTGAGCGAATACGACCTGGACAGCCCCGCCATCGACGCCATCCTGGAGGCCTACCTGGGCCGTCCCGCCACCGACCTGGAACGGCTGCACTGGACCGCCTACGTGGCCATCCACCACTGGTGCGCCTTCTGCTGGACCCTGTACCAGGAGAGCGTAGGCGAGGATACTGGCACGAAAATGCTGCACTACTACCGCACCGCACGGCAGGCGCTGGACTACGCCCTGCCCCGGTACGAGGCCTATTATAAAGTCCACTGAGCTTCCGCCGGGAAACGGAAGCACCACACACAAAGGAGTATTTGAAATGAAAAAAGCACTGAAACTCTGTGGCCTGACCACCTGCTGCGCCGTCATGCTCTCCAGCTACGCCTGCGCCTATATCGACCCCTCCGTCATGACCTATACCATCCAGGCCATCGCCGGCGTAGTCATCGCTGTGGGCGCTGTGGCGGGCATCTACTGGCGGAAGGCCAAGAAGAAGGTCAACGAGAAGCTGGGCCTGGACGAGAACCGGCATAAGGAAGTGGAATCCGACGTCCTGGAGATCAAAGAGGACGACGTAGAACCCCACACCAGCGTGACCTCCAGCGTGGAGGAACCGAAAGAATAAGCACCCCACGAGACGAGAAAGAGAGACGGTCAAACATGACCGTCTCTCTTTTTATATATAGATAGAAAAAGAGGGAGGACCCCCCGGTCCTCCCTCCGTATGACAGCATTCCCAAAGGAGCACCCCTCTCTTGCCCCTCAGAAACACACACACGATCGATATATCGCCGCTCAGGAAGCCTTTCTAGCCACCATAGCCTCAGCAGCTCTGGTGTACTTCAGCGGCTCTTCATCGCTCTGACGGATAAACTCATCCCGCAGGCCACGGGCGTCCAGCATACCCTTGACCTCTGCCAGGGACAGTTCATAATCCACGCCAGCCACCTTGGGGCCGTTCTGTGCGCCGATGAACACCACCAGAGCGTCCTGGCCGGCGTCCTTGATGCCAGCGCTCATGGACTGGATCTCCTGACTGACCTGCTGGCTGTACTTTCTGTTGGCTGCGCTCACTTCAAACACGTCCTGGAAGCCCATCATGCGGAAGGCGCTGGTCAGACCGTTCTGGCGCACCACGCTGCTCAGCTCTTCGGACAGGCCGGGAGCCAGCAGAGCCGTGACGCTGCGGCCGTTGCCGATGCTGCGGATGACCTGATACAGGCTACTCTGTTCCTGGGCAGCCTCCTGGGGACACGGTTCCACGCAAGTGGACTGCTCTGCCTGAGGCTCGTCGATGCCCATCAGGGAGAGGACCCACTGAGGCAGCCACTGGAATGCTTCCTTGCTCACCCGCTGATATGCCAGTGCGGCGACTTCTTCATAAACCTTACCCATAGCGGAAACCTTACCCGGCATCATCGTTCTTGCGTACAACATGTTAATCTCTCCTTATCGTATTTTGTATGATGTTTGTTTGTTGATTTTGCCGAAACAGTTTGTTTCCGCTTTTTGAAGTCTCCTTCACTTTTCTTGCAAACCTGTCATTTTGTCGTTTTGTGGTGGTTTTTTCGGGTTCCGTTCTTTTCCACAAAAACACAGGTCTGCTTTTCAGCACTTTCACTGTTCCGAAGCGTTTTTGCAGCTCTTCGTTGGCTGTGATTAGGATTCTAGCACCTTTTCCCCCGGTTGTCAATAGAAAAGTAAAGAACTTTTTCATATGTTTTTTCTATCAAAACCGAGAAACACTGCATGATAAAAATTGCAATCTTGCAAAATTACAGACTCGATTCTCCAATTTTCGGATTTCAACCCAGTGTTTTTCAAATCCTTTTCGTCACTTTGACAACCCTTTCACAAATCCCTTCCTATCTGTCCCTTTCCGCGCACACCTGCCCCAAAACAGCCGTCCCTCCGGGGACACCGACCAAAATCATCCATTTCCCTTCCGACAGCGCCGGCGAAACAAGTTCCTGCCCAACGACAAAAAAAGAAACGCCGGATCACCGGCGTTCCCCACATCTACCTTGTCCTGACGAAATCTCCTTATAAGAAACGACCACGAGGCAGTCTCTTCTGAAGGTCAAATCCCGCAGCGCTTTTTTGCTTCTCGAAAAAAAGAAAGCGATGAGAACCTCATGTGAAATCCCCATCGCTTTCATTGACTACGTTCCATATTCAATTCGGTATCCTCCAAAGCGGCCCGCACATCATGCGTGGGCTTTCACCTTCGCCACCGCCATCTCTCTGGCGTGCATCCGCTCTTCCATCAGCTCCGTAATCAACAGACCGATCTGACCGACGATGACCATACCCGGCAACAAAACTGACATCAAAATACCTGCGTGCAACATTGTAATCTCTCCTTACTGATTTATCCTTTGGTTTGTTCACTTCGCCGAATCACAGCCGCGTCCCATTTTTGAAATCTACTCTCTATTTCTTGCAAATCACAGCAAATCACGTATTCTGTCCTTCACAGGCATACACATCCGTGTTTTTGCTCTTTTCTACAAATCCACGCCGCTATTTTTCAGCACTTTTACGGTTTGTCAGCTCTTTTCAACTGACTATGGTAGGATTGTAGCACTCACGCGCCCACTTGTCAATACGGCAGAAACAACTTTCCTATGGGACTTTTTCATAAAAACAGCGTTCTTTTGCAAGTATAAACTATATATCCTGCATTTCTGCAAGAAAAGACGGCAGAGCCCATCGGCTCCGCCGTCTCATTTTGACTTATTTTCGTCAGTTCGCCAACTTTTTCACAAAGCGCTTCACGATATATTCGTTGGCCTCCCGCTCCTCCACGTCAGGCAGCGGCGCCAGCGACCCGTCGCCGCACTTCCGCTCCAGCGCCTGCCGCAGGAGCAGGTCGCAGACCTGGGGATTCTTAGGCAGCAGCGGCCCGTGGAGATAGGTGCCCACCACATTTTTGTAGCGCACCCCCTCGTGGCCGTCCTGTCCGTTGTTGCCGTAGCCGAAGAGCACCTTCCCCAAGGGCTGGTTGTCGTTGATATACGTCCGCCCGCCGTGGTTCTCAAAGCCCACGATGGGGGTGGAAAGCTCGGGACTGTCCAGCACCACGTTGGAGATGAGCCGGGGACTGCCCTGTTCCGTGTACAAGTCCACCAGCGACAGCCCTTCCATGCGTCCCTGGTCGGTGTCGTAGTAGTGCCCCAGCAGCTGATAGCCGCCGCACACGGCGATGACCGTACCGCCATCCTCCACATACGCCTTGAAATCCTTCTGGATGCCTTGCAGCTTCTGGCAGACGATCATCTGCTCCCGGTCGGAGCCGCCGCCCAGCAGCACGATGTCCAGTTCCTGGAAAGGGATGCTGTCCTCCAGCAGGAACTCCCGCACTTCCGCCTCCATGCCGCGCCATTCCAGACGCTTCCGCAGGCACTGGATATTCCCCCGGTCGCCATACAGGTTCAGCAGGTCGGGGTACAGATGTCCGATGGTCAGTTTCATGCCTCTCCCTCCTTCTGCTCCGCCATCTGCATCAGCGCCCGACGGGTGGGGTCGAGGGCGGTGTAGTTCACCAGCACATACAGGTTCCCGCAGCCGTCCTTCAGCCGCTTTTCGATGGCCGTCTTGATGTTCTCCTCCAGCATGGAGGGGATGTCCGTGTACTTCAGCCGCAGGCGCATATCCTGGGCGCGGATGCCGCTGGCGGTGATGGAACGAATCTGTTTCGCCGCCAGCCGGTCAAAGTCCACGTCCCACAGCCAGGACACGTCCGCTCCGTCCTGGGCGTTGTCGTTGATGGCGATGATGAGATCTTTTTCCCTGTCATCCTCAAAGACCACCGACAGGTTCTGGTTGAAGCCGGTGGGATTCTTGGCCAGGCTCAGGAACACCGGACAGCCATCGATGACAAACCGCTCGTTCCGCCCATTCTCCGTCTGGAAGCTGGTCAAAACCTCCTGGAAATGGGGCAGCGGGATGTCCGCACTGGCCGCGGCGGCGTAGACCGCCAAAATGTTGTAAATGTTATAAAAACCACGGAAACCAGAGGTCATCGGCTGCCCATTGATGGCAAAGGATAACCCGTTCTTCATCGCCACCTGAGAGCCGTTGAAGTCGATCTTCGGCCGGGTGAACCCACACTTGGGACAACGATAGCTGCCCAGCTGGCTATAGTGGTAGAAGTCGTAGTGGAGCCGGGTGCCGCACTGCTTGCAGAAGGTGCCCTCCCGGATCTCATGGTTGTCCGGCTTGTCGAAGACCTGCTCCTGCACGCCGTAGGTCACATAAGGGTGTCCGCTGTTGACGGCCAGGGAGGCGGCCAGGGCGTCATCGGCGTTGACCACCAAGGTCATGTCAGGCGCCAGCTCGATGCCCTGATGGAGCAGGTCCATGGTGATGTCCAGCTCGCCGTAGCGGTCCAGCTGGTCCCGGAACAGGTTGGTCAGCACCATGGTGTCCGGCTGGAAGAATTTCAGCACCCGCCGGGCAGACGCCTCGTCCACCTCCAGGCAGGCGTATTCCGCGTCAAACTTCCCCACCCAGTTGGCCGCCAGCACCAGCGCGGTCGCCACGCCGGGGAGCATGTTGGAACCGGTGTGGTTGCACACCACCGTGTGCCCCTCCCGCTCCAGAGCGGCGCAAAGGAGGTTGTTGGTGGTGGTCTTGCCGTTGGTGCCGCAGACCACGAAGGTGTGCTTGTGGATGCCGCCGATGAGATGGCGGATGATGGCCGGGTCGATCTTTAACGCCACGCGGCCGGGGAAGGTCTCCCCATGGGTGCCCTTCAACTTACAGGCCAGCCGAGCAGCCTTGGCCGCCCAGATGGCAAGGATGGTTCGTATCTTCACGTTCTTTCCCTCTTATCTGGTCAGATTCCGCCCCAACAGGGCGTTCGGTTCTCCTAGCAGTTTACCAAGAAAGCGGTGGCATTGCACGAAGAAATTTTTAAATTTTTCGGGAATGGGAAAAAAACCACCCAAGGCAGTGCCCTGAGTGGCTCAATCTGCAAGTAAAAAGTCTCACAGAGTTCCGGCAGGATGCCGGAATAAAGTCAAATCCGAAAAAACTGGCGGCGCAAGGTGAATTGCCCAAAAGGCAAGAGAGGGTGGCCTGGGCCATGTACGTCAGTTTTTTCTCTTCTCAGCCGGGTAAGTGCCGCAGCGTTAAGCCAATGTGCCAGTGGCACATTGGTAGCGTAGGCTCCACCTGCTTTGCAGGTAGAGAACCTCCCGACGCAGTGAGTGCATGCACCCGGCTGCAATCTCCATAAAATGCTCGCATTTTATGGAAGCAACGCTTACAGATAGGTCACAATATCAGAAGCAGGCTTCCGCGGCGGCATTTTGTTGTCCCCTGCGGGATAGCCGATGGCGATCATGCCGGTGACGGTCTGACCTTCGGGCAGGCCGATGAGCTTTGCCAGGATGTCCTCGTCAAAGACGCCCATGATGACGGTGCCCAGACCCATGTCCTTGGCTGCCAGGCACAGGGTCTGTGCGGAGATGCCGGCGTCATACATGGCCCAGGTGTCCCCCTTGGAGGTGTCCACACTGCCGTCGGGGCTGTGGCCGGAGATGCTGTTGACGGTGCTCTGGATGAGCAGGACGGGGCAGCGGGAGATGGTCTTCTGGTTTAGCGCGAACCCCAGGACGGCTTCATCGGCGATCCTCGCCTTCAGCTCGGCGCTCTCCACCACGGTGTAGCGGACGGACTGGGTGTTCTTCCATGAGGGGGCGTAGGTGACGGCGTCAAAGATGGCGTCCAGGACTTCTCTGGTCACCGGCTGGTCAGAATATTTCCGCACACTGCGGCGGGTCTTGATGCACTGTAATGCTTCCATATCATGCGTTCCTTTCTTACGTCCATTGGATGATTCGGGGAAAATTCTCTACGCTCAATATAGCCATTCCCGCTCAAAAAGTCAACCTATTTTCCCCCATTTGCCCTCGTTCTTTTTTTCCGGCACAGTGCTGTCTTTTCCCCACTTCCCTTGTTCATTTCTCCAAAAATGACGGCAGAGGGAAAGTGCCTATTGACTTACACTACTGTTTAGGCATTATAATAGGATGGAATTTATTGATGATGGGTTACCTATTTTCCCCTTGACTCTCTGATTTTTTTATTTTTTTGATTCTATTTGTATGGAGGTGCCCTTATGAGCCGTACCGTTTTAATCCTCTCTTCCAGCCCCCGCATCGGCGGCAACAGTGACCAGCTCTGCGATTCTCTGGCATCGGGTGTCGCATCCGCTGACAACAAGGTCATCCAGCTCCACGTCAGCCAGATGAAGATCTCCCCCTGCATCGCCTGTGAGCACTGTCATAGTGAGAAGAGCGAAGGCGTGTGTGTCTTCCAGGACGACATGGAAAAGATCTGGGAAGCCATGGAGCAGGCCGATTCCCTGGTGCTGGCCTCACCCATCTACTTCTTCGACTGCTGCGCCCAGCTCAAGCTGGTCATCGACCGCCTCTACTCCCGCTACGAGCAGATGCACCTGGAGACCGGCGCCATGCTCCTGACCTGCGCGGCGGATGAGAACGTGGCAGAATCCGCCAAGATCATGTTCCGCAAGCTGGCGGAGTGCATGGGCTTTGAGAACAAAGGCATCATCTGCGCCACCAACGTCTGGGCCGCCGGTGAGATCAGCAACCGCACCGTCCTGCGGGACGCCTACAACCTGGGCAAGCTGCTGTAAGACAAGCCCACCCCAACCAGCACAAAAAGCATCCAATTTGGATGCTTTTTCTTTTTACTCATCTCCGCTTCCATTCCATCTGATACGCCCACGCTCCGGTCTCCGGTTCTATTTCCGCTGCGGTGATGGCGAACTGATGCCGCTGATAGAGGCGCAAAGCGGACGGGTTCTGCTGATAGACGAACAGGCGCAGCCTGTCCCGCCGCTCCTGCGCCTGCCGGAGCAGCGCACTGCCCAACCCAGCACCCCGATGCACCCGGTCCACGAACACCCCCGCCACCAACTCCTCCATCAGCCCGAGAAAGCCCACCACCTGGCCATGCACTTCCGCCACGTACACCTCCGCCTGCGGCAGCAGCTGCGCAGTCAAAGCGTAATTCTTCCGCCAGTAGTCGGCGGGGACGAAGGGGTGAGCGTCCAGATTTCCCTGGAGCCAGATGGACAGGACGGTGGCCAGGTCTTGCGGGTGATAAGCACGGATCATGATGCGTTCCTCCAATCTATCATAAAGTCTCGGTATTCCCCCAGACAGTGGCAGTGCCTGAAACAGTGTACCACCCCAAGCTCACTTGTGCAAAGGGAGCTGTCGCCGCAAGGCGACTGAGGGATTGACGGACTGGCAGGGTAAATCGAAAGAACCACGCAACGTTGGAAATCAATGTTGCGTGGTTTTTCTCTTGTTTTTCGTGCAAGAACCAGCGTACCATGCCTGTAAAACAGGCATGGCCTACGCTAAAAACTTGCCACTGGCAAGTTTTCTTAACGCTGCGGCGCCGTCTGCGGACGGCGACCAGGGGCTTTGCCCCTGGACCCTAGTCGCTTTTGTAAAAGCTCCGCAAAACTTCATGTTGCCCTGCGGGGCTTGAGTTTTGGAAACGTGTGCGTCAAAACAGAGTCTCGTAAGCAATCTTCCCATTCACCTGCTCCGTCACCGCACCCAACGCGCTGGTATCCCCCAACAGGGTCACGCCGCAAAGGACATCGTCCAAGAAGAAGTACTGCTTCAAGTTCCCACGCACCGGGTCCTTGAACTCCACAGTACGGAAGGGCAGGTCACCGGCGGTGGTGCCGATGGTGTACAGGCCGACGCCGGCCACGTCCATGCTCATGCCGTAGATCTCGTCGGCGAAGGTCAGGTCGTCACCGGCGGCGTTGGCGCCAGCCACTTCCCCCTGCCGGGAGGCTTCCGGCCACAGGGCGTAGTTCTTGCCGCCGAACTCCACGCAGTCCCCGGCGCCGTAGACGTCGGGCAAGCTGGTCTCCATCTTCTCGTTGACCATCACCGCCTTGCCCATGTCCGCCCCCGCTTCCGCCGCCAGGGCGCCGTTGGCGCGGACGCCGCAGGAGACGATGACCACGTCGGCAGACAGCAGGGTGCCGTCCTTCAAGTACAGGGTCTCGCCGTCGAACCGCTGGGTCTCCACGCCGGTCAGGACGGTGATGCCGTTCTCCTCCAACCGCTGGGTGAGCATGGCGGAGGCGGTCTCGTTCAGATTCTTCATCATCAGCGCCGGAGCCGCTTCCAGAACAGTCACCTGGCAGCCGAATTTCTTCAAGTCCCAAGCGGCCTCCAGACCGACCACGCCGCCGCCGATGATGACGGCCTGCTTCCGGTGGGTCAGGAACTGGTTCACGTCCTGGATGTCCTTCAGGGTGCGGATGGTCTTCACCTTGGGGTGGTCACTGCCCTGGAAGGGAGGCACGAAGAAGTGGGAACCCAGGGCGTAGACGCACTTGTCATAGTCGTACACCGTTCCGTCCTCCATGGTCACTTGTTTCGCCGTGGGATTCAGTGCGGTAATCTTTTTGCCGAAGTCCAGCTGGATGTTCCGGTCAACATACCACTGTGCGTCATACAGGGTGAAGAACGCCGCCTTAGCCGCTTCATCTGTCCCGTCAAACATATGTTTGGACAGCTGGGGTCGCTTATAGGGCAGCTCATCTTCTTCGGAAATCAGCGTGATTTTGCCCGTCTCATCCCGTTCCCGGATGGCCTTGGCCGCGTTGACCGCCGCCGTACCAGCACCCAGGATGAGATACCGCTGGTCGGTGTTGTGCTTGACCACTTCACTTTCCTCCGTCACCGGGGTAAAATGCTCCGGACCCACGCCGCAGACAGGGCACTTGTCCAGAGAAGCGTCGAACACTTCCCCACAGATGTCACACCGCACCTTGCCCGTGGTCTGCACCGGCACCTGGACGAAGCACTCGGGGCCAACGCCGCACACGGGACAGACCTCCTGGGAGGCGTCAAAGACCTCCTGGCAGACGGTGCAGCGCACTTTGCCGACGAACTTGGGCACGATGGGCTCAAAATACTCCGAACCCACGCCGCACACCGGGCAGTTCTCCACATCGCCGTCGAACTCAGCCTTGCAGATGGTGCATCTCACCTTGCCCGCCGGCTTCTTCTGGTCAACGGGCACAAAATGCTCCGGCCCCACGTTGCAGAAGGGACACACCGGCTCATCGGCAGAGAACACCGCCTGACACACATCGCAGCGCACCTGCGCCGTCACCGGCTGACCGTCCACAGGGACGAAGTGTTCCGGTCCCACGCAGCACACGGGACAGACCGGCTCGGAGGCGGGAAATACCGCCTGGCACACGTCGCACTTGACCATGGGCACGTCCGCCTCTTCCACCGGCACATAGTATTCCGGCCCCACGTTGCACACCGGGCACACCGGTTCGGTGGCGTCAAATTCCGCCTGGCAGATGGAGCACTTGACCTTACCGGACTTGGCTTCCACCTCTACCGGCTCAAAATAGTCAGGCCCGACACCGCACAGGGGACATACGTTCAGGGACTCATCAAAGATCTCACCACAGAGCTTACACTTCACCATAAGACGACCTCCTCTACTGTCGTTGGGATGGGAACACGGCCTGCACCGGCCGTCCTTGCTTTCTGATGCTATTATCCCATAATCGGCCACTCTTGTCAAGAATAATTCCTAATAAGATGACGAATTTTACACATCTTCCCCCTGGAACCGGTGGAACCGCTTCCGCTGATAGGTCAGCTTCCCCCGTTCCCCCTCGGTCAGCCGCTGGAACTGTCCCTCGCTCACTTGCAGCTCCAACCGCTGGTCGCCCTCCAGGGCGAAGGTGGCATAATAGGTGGTGTGGTGGCTCTTGGCCATCAGGGGCACCCCGTTCATACTCTGCTGGTGGGCGCTGTGGTGGACGGCGATGCGCTTGGCCTTCACCTTGGCGTCCACCGTCACGATGGGCGCGGCGTCATTGGCCTTTTTCTCCTGCATCCCCTTCAGGGTCAGATACACGATCATCCCCAAGATGACGACGGTGATGAGGATAAAAAATCCCGGCAATAGGACATGGATGGCATTTTCCATACGTTCGTTCTCCTTTCTGAACCTAACGCTAGTTTCTCCCAACTCTGGTGGGTCTTACACCCCACGCTCCCGGTCGAACTTCAAAAACCGCTTCCGCTGGAAGGTGAGCTTCCCCCGGTCGCCCTCGGCCAGCTGACCATACTCGTAGTCGCTGACCTGCAATTCCAGCCGGTCGCCGCTCTCCACCTCGAAGGTGGCATAATAGGTGGTGTGATGGGTGCCGGAGCTGATCCTGTGGCCGTCCCCGTCGTAGGTGGGGGAGGTGTGATAGGTGTCCATCCGCTTGGTCTTCACCAGTGCCTCCACCGTCAGCACGGGGGCGGCGTCGTTGGCGCGCTTTTCCTTGACGTTGCTGACGATGGCGTAAATGAACATCCCCATGACCAGGCAGAAGACCAACCCAAAGAGGACGGGAAAGACAGAATCCATGACATCAAACATATCGAACATAAGGCGTGACCTCCTTCTATTTCTGCCGCCATTATACCATGGATTGCAGGCCATTCGGAACCACCCTGCAAATTTATTTCCGGAAACCGTCGCATTTCCCCCGTTTTTTTGGTATCATGAATAGCAAGGATAACGATTGACCACATTTTAGGAGGAACCCCCCCATGCGAAAACCCCTCTCCCTCTTTCTCGCCCTGACTATCCTCTGTGCCGCCCTCACCGGCTGCACCTTCCACAGCGGCAGCACCAGCGCCGCCAGCACCTCCGCCGCCCCCACATCGGACGGCCCCACCCTCCGCCTGGGCGTCTACCTGCCCCAGGACGACCCGGTGGCGGAAGCGGTCTACGCCGGTGCGGAGTACGCCCTATTGCAGCGTCCCTCCATCCAGCTGGACGGGGTGACCTATTCGGTGGAGCTGTACTGGCCCAGCGCCGACGATGACGCCAGCTTGGCGAAAACCCTGGCAGACGCCAACTGTGCCGCCATCCTGGGCGGCCTGGACTACGACGCCTGCGCAGCCGCCGCCGGGACCTTCCGGGAGGCGTCCCTGCCCATGCTCTCCCTGGCCGCCGAGGACGGGAAGATGACCCGGAAGAACGACTTCTTCTTCTCCTTCGCCCCCTCCGTCCAGCGGGAGGGCCGAGAGCTGGCCAACTGGGCGCTGGAACAGGAGCTGACCCGGGGCGCGGTCATCGACTGCATCACCGACCCCTACACGGCGGACGTGGCCGCTGAGTTCACCCGCTGGCTGGAGCGAAAGGGGAAGGTCGTGGCCACCCAGGTGGTCACCCCCGACCAGACCGACTTCACGGAGGTGCTGAAGGCCATCAAAAAGGCGGACGCCCAAGTGGTCTGCGCCCCCCTGGGGCTGGAACAGGGGATCGCTCTGCTCAACCAGGCCGGTGAACTGGGGCTGGACGTCCAGTGGGTGTCCGGGAGCCGGTGGAGCCAGGACGAGCTGGTGCGCCAGACCGGCGTGAACTGCGAGGGCGTCGTCCTCCCCTCCGCCTACCCTTTGGGACGGGACGCAGCCTTTGAGACCTGGGCGCAAGCAAACCTGTCCAGCCAGAGCAGCTGGCCGTGGGCGGCCATGGGCCACGACTGCTATGCCTTCCTCCTGGACGCCATCCAGCAGGCCGGCCCCCAGGACGGCACCGCCATCGCCCAAGCCCTCCAGCGGGTCAGCCGGACGGACGGCCTGTGCGACACCACCACCGTGGATCTCCGCGGCGGGGTGGGCTGGAACAGCTTGGGCCGTATCACTGTGAAAAAAGGGGCATTTCAGCTGATGTGACCCATCAGCGTACCCCTTTGAGACATCTTTTTGAAAGGAAGCGATTTCATGTCATTATTGGAATTGGTCGTCAACCCCAACCCCGGCCGGAAGCTCCTGCCGGACTGCTGCAACCCAGAGACCTTCGCCGATGTGCGCGCCTTCCACCGCACCTTGCCCGGGTATCAGCCCACCCCGCTGGTGGCGCTGCCCGATCTGGCCAAGGAGCTGGGGGTGAAGGGGGTCTACATCAAGGATGAGTCCAAGCGCTTTGGCCTCAACGCCTTCAAAGCCCTGGGCGCTTCCTACGCCATCCACAAGCTCTTCCCCGATGGCAGCGTGGGCCTCACCGTCACCGCCACCGACGGCAACCACGGCAAGGGCATGGCCTGGTCCACCCACCGCCTGGGCGGTCACGCGGTGGTCTTCATGCCCGCCGGAACGGTGGACAGCCGCGTGGAAGCCATCCGCGCCATCGGCGACACCGAAGTCACCGTCACCGACCTGAACTACGACGGCACCGTGGCCACCGCCGCCGCCTACGCCAAGGAGCATGGCGGACACCTGGTCCAGGACACCGCCTTTGCAGGCTACGAGGAAGTCCCCCAGAACATCACCCTAGGCTACTCCACCATGGCCGCGGAAGCTCTGGAAGAGCTGGCCGCCCTGGGCGCGGGCGAACCCACCCACACCTTCCTCCAGGCCGGTGTCGGCTCCATGGCCGGCGGCGTGGCCGCTTACCTGGCGGAGACCTGCAAAAATCCCCCCGCCATGGCCGTGGTGGAGGCTTGGGAATCCGCCTGCGTGCTGGAATCCATCCGTCAGGGCAAGCTGGTCACCATCGAAGGCCACACCCAGACCTCCATGGCCGGTCTCAACTGCGGCACCCCCAACCCCCAGGTCATGCCCATTTTGCAGGAGTGGGCGGAGTTCTACCTCCGCTGCCAGGACGAAGTGACCTTCCGCGCCATGCGCCGCCTGGCGCACCCCGGCCCCCACGAGACCGCTGTGGTCTCCGGCGAGTCCGGCGCCTCCGGCATGGGTGCCTTCCTGGCGGTCATGGACAACCCGGAGTATCGCAAGGCCATGGGCTTCGACGAAAACTCCGTCGTCCTCCTGTTCAGCACCGAAGGGGACACCGACCCCGGTCATTACAAAGAAGTCGTGTCCGACTGACCGTTCCACACCAACCGCGCCGCGCCGTATAACCCCGCGTCGTTGCCCAAGCTGGCAAGTGCCAGTTTGGTACTGGACGCAGCGTGAAAGACGTTGGCATGGAAGGCGTCCCGCACCGGGTTGAGCAGCCACTCCCCCGCCGCGGCCACGCCGCCGCCCAATAAAATCCCATCCACATCCACCAAGCAGGCCGCATAGCTCAGGGCAAGCCCCAGCAGGCGGCCTGCTTCTTTCAGCACCCCCTGCGCATCCTGGTTGCCCAGCTCCGCCAAGTCGCTCACGTCCTTGGCGCTCTCCACCCGCAGGCCAGCCGCCTGCGCCATCCGCACGATGCCGCTAGCGGAAGCGTACTGCTCCAAGCACCCCCGCTTGCCGCAGGAACAAAGCCGCGTTTCGTCCGGATTCACCGTCATGTGCCCAATCTCCCCGGCGCTGCCATGGGCACCGGCCAACACATCCCCGTGGAGCACCAGACCGCCGCCCACCCCGGTGCCCAGGGTCACCAGCAGCAGACTGTCCATCTCCCGTCCAGCCCCCTGCCAGCACTCGCCCAGGGCAGCCGCGTTGGCATCGTTGGCCACCCGCACCGGCACGCCGTCCAGCAGCCCGGAAAGCACCTCCGCCACCGGCACAACGCCCCAGCCCAGGTTCACACACCGGTTCACCGTGCCGTCTTTCCGCACCGGCCCCGGCACGCCCAGACCAACCCCGGAGAGTTGGCTCAACGGGATGTCCTGCCGCCGAATCCAACGGGTGATCTGCGGCAAAATGTGCGCCCCGTGGTCACCGGTGTCCGTGGGGATACTGCCCCGGCGGAGCAGGCTGCCGTGGCTGTCGAAAAGACCCAGTTTGATGGTGGTGCCGCCTACGTCCACCCCGTAGGCCAATGCGTTCTCGTTCATGCGGAACCCTCCTTGTTTGGAATTGTTCCCATTATAGCACAGACCGTGCCTCAGGCAGACATTCCCACTGGGGAAACCTGCGCTTTTTTTGAACATTCCCCCTTTTTTTGACCAATTTTGTGTGCTACAATGGATAAGAAATCTACTTCTGTCTACCAAAAACTTTACAGAAAAAGGATGAGGAGTTTATTATGACCAATGAAGAACTGCGACAGTTGCAGCTGACCGCCTGCGACGTGCGCAAATGCGTCCTGACTGCCACCCACAGCGCCAAATCCGGCCATCCCGGCGGCAGTCTCTCCGCGGCCGACCTGTTCACCTACCTGTACTTCCACGAGCTGCGCATCGACCCAAAGAACCCCAAATGGGCGGAGCGAGATCGCTTCGTCCTCTCCAAGGGCCACACCGCCCCCGGCCTGTACGGCGCCCTGGCCCTCCGGGGCTACTTCCCCGCAGAGGACCTGACCACCCTCCGCCACATCGACAGCTACCTCCAGGGTCACCCCAACATGAACACCGTCCCCGGCATTGATATGTCCACCGGCTCCCTGGGACAGGGCATCTCCACCGCCGTGGGCATGGCCAAGGGCGCAAAATACCTGGGCAAGGACGTGAACGTCTACTGCCTGCTGGGCGACGGCGAGATCGCCGAAGGCCAGGTGTGGGAGGCCTCCCTGTTCGCCGCCCACTACAAGCTGGACAACTTCTGCGCCATCGTGGACGTAAACAGCCTGCAAATCGACGGCCGCACTGCGGACGTGCTGAACACCGAGCCTCTGGCGGACAAGTTCGCCGCCTTCGGCTACGACGTGACCGAGATCGACGGCCACGACTTCACCCAGCTGGAAGCCGCCTTTGCCAAATTCCACGCCAACGCCGGCACCGGCAAGCCCACCATGATCCTCATGCACACCACCAAGGGCAAAGGGGTCAGCTACATGGAAGACCAGGCAGGCTGGCATGGCAAGGCACCCAACGATGACGAATACGCACAGGGCATCCAGGAGCTGGACGCACTGAGAGCAGAACTGGAGGCGAAGTGAGATGGCTGACGTAAAGAAAATCGCGACTCGTGAGAGCTACGGCAACGCCCTGAAAGCCCTGGGCGGAGAAGTGACCGACCTGGTGGTGCTGGACGCCGACCTGGCTGGGGCCACCAAGACCAATACCTTCCAGAAGGCATACCCGGACCGTTTCTTCGACTGCGGCATCGCCGAGGCCAACATGGTGGGCGCGGCGGCTGGTCTGTCCACCATGGGACTGGTGCCCTTTGCCTCCACCTTCGCCATGTTCGCCGCCGGGCGTGCCTATGAGCAGATCCGCAACACCATCGGCTACCCCCACCTGAACGTGAAGATCGGCGCCACCCACGGCGGCATCTCCGTGGGCGAGGACGGCGCATCCCACCAGTGCTGTGAGGACTTCGGCCTCATGCGCACCATCCCCGGCATGACCGTAATGTGCCCTGCCGACGATGTGGAAGCTACCGCCATGGTTCGAGCCGCCTATGCGCACGTCGGCCCCGTCTATATGCGCTTTGCCCGTCTGGCCACCCCCGTCTTCCATGACCCCGACCACTACACCTTCCAGATCGGCAAGGGCGAAGTGCTCCGGGAGGGCACCGACGTGGCCATCATCGCCACCGGCCTGATGGTCTACGAGGCACTGGAAGCAGCCAAGGCACTGGAAGCCGACGGCATCTCCGCTCGGGTCATCAACATGGCCACCATCAAGCCCCTGGACGAAGCCCTGGTGCTCCAGGCGGCCAAGGAGTGCGGCAAGATCGTCACCGCCGAAGAGCACAACATCATCGGCGGCCTGGGTGAAGCGGTCTGCGCCTGCGTGGCAGAGCATTGCCCCGTCCCCGTCAAGCGCATCGGCGTCCAGGACACCTTTGGCCACTCCGGCCCCGCTGTGGACCTGCTCAAGCAGTTCGGCCTGTGCGCAGACAACATTGCGTCTGTGACCCGCACTTTTGTCGGTAAGTAATCCCTAACCGTAAATTTCTGCACCCGGATGGCCTGAAACCCGTGCCATTCGGGTGTTTTTTCGCCTTGTCCGTCTTGCTATTTCACCGGAAAAATGCTATGCTTTATGCTAGAAGATACTGCACTCCCCCGTCCGATGGAATGCAGCGTTTTCTATGCTAGGAGGCACTGTTATGATCACCGCACATCCCCATTTCTATCTCCCCAACCTCTACACCTTCCAGAACAAGAACACCTTCTACGGCAGCTTAGACGAGCTGCGCTTCCGGGTGGCCTATCAGGAGGACGAGGAGGCGGGGAAGCAGTTCCACGTCTGCACCTGGCCAGGCCCGTATTGCCTGGCGGAGAGCGAAGTGACAGCGGAGGCGGTCTTCCCTCTGGACGAAGAGGGCTACCAGGAGGTGCTGGCGTGGCTGGACGCCGCGTATCAGCAGGTACATCCCCAGTCATGACCGTGCCCGCCACAACTGACCTGTCCGCGACCGGACAGGATACCCAAATTAGGAGCGTGATTTTTACTCAATGGACAGTAGCTCAATCGGCATAATCGTTGCGCTGGTATTGCTGGTCATCGCCTCAGCGTACTTCTCCGCCACCGAGACCGCCTTTTCCTCTCTGAACAAGATCAGACTGCGGAACATGGCGGACGACGGCAACCGCAAGGCCGAGGCCACCCTGCGCCTGGCTGAAGATTTTGACCGACTGCTCTCCACCCTTTTGGTGGGCAATAATATTGTCAACATCACCGCCGCCACCCTGGGCACCTTGTTCTTCACCAAGCTCAGCCCGGAGTATGGCGCCACCATCTCCACCGTGGTCTTGACCCTGGTCATCCTCACCTTCGGGGAGATCAGCCCCAAGACCATCGCCAAGGAACACGCGGAAAGCTGGGCCATGGTGTCCACTCCCTTCCTGCGGGTGCTCTCCACCGTCCTGCGTCCCCTGACCATCCTGTTCAGCCTGCTCCAAAAGGGCATCGGCAAATTGTTCCACGCCAGCGGCGACCGGGGCATCACGGAAGACGAGCTGATCACCATGGTCTCCACCGCCGAGGACGAAGGGGGCCTGGACCAGAACGAGAGCCGCCTCATCCGTTCCGCCATCGAGTTCGGCGACATGGAGGTGGAAGAGATTCTCACCCCCCGGGTGGACATCGTGTCCATCTCCGACCAGGCCAGTGCCAAGGAGCTGGATGAGCTGATCTCGTCCAACCGCTTCTCCCGCATCCCCGTCTGGCGGGGCAGCATCGACACCATCATCGGCATGATCCACGAAAAGGACTTCCACGAGGCCGAGCTGGAGGACAACGACAGCTGGACGCACCTGATCTCCCCGGTCATCTACGTCACCCCCACTTCCCCTGTGGCCGACCTGCTGTATGAGATGCAGCGGCGGAAGATGCACATGTCCGTGGTGGTAGACGAATACGGCGGCACGGAAGGTCTGGTGACCCTGGAGGACATCCTGGAAGAACTGGTGGGCGAGATCTGGGACGAGCACGACGAAGTGGTGGAACGCATCCGGAAAGTGGAGGATGGTTCCTACCTCATCTCCTGCTCCGCCAGCATCGACGACGTGTTCCAGCTCTTCGACCTGCGGATGGATGACGATATGACCACCCTCTCCGCCTGGGTCATCGACTCCCTGGGGCACATCCCCAAGATCGGTGACCAGTTCACCTACGAAAATTTGCAGGTGACTGTGACCAAGCTCCAGCGGATGCGCGTCCTGGAAATCCGCGTGGATGTGCTGCCGGAAGCGGCGGAGGACGAGGAACAGGATTGACCTGTGCCCATTGATTTTATGTAACAAAAAGGACACCCATTCCCCGCCTCCTAATAAGAAAACATGAAAAAGTCAGTAAAATCAATGTTTTCAAAGGCAGGGAACACGGTACGAAGTCAAAAAATCTCATACTGACAGGCACGAAGGGCGCTGATGTGAAAATCAGCGCCCTTTTCCTGTCCCCACGCCATAGGCAGCCGCCCTATGGCGTTTTTTCATATCCGTGCCTATACCCACCCGAAAAATGTATCAATTAGGGTGCGAAAATCTCTGTTTTTTCCTCTCAGAACGCCGCTTGAAGGGCGGCGTGGGTGTTTCCCCATGGGAAGCATCCGGGAGGCAGGACAGGGGCTTTTTGCGCCAAAATCAACACTTTTCAAAACCAGAGAAAGG
>JABLTO010001672.1_pt1 | contig 30195 bp, 23 predicted proteins | sample 7160091 | NCBI WGS metagenome assembly JABLTO01 (sample SAMN14651225, study PRJNA627086) | human gut metagenome | isolation source: feces | host: Homo sapiens
AAAAAAATGGGTCAAAAGTGGGTCAAAGAGGAACATAAAGCATCTACAAGCCGCGTAAATACAGGGTTTCCAGTTAACACAGGGAAATTATCACCGATGATGAAAGAATACGTAAAGACCAAAGAAGAGTACAGCGACTGTATCCTTTTTTACCGTCTGGGCGATTTTTATGAAATGTTCTTTGAGGATGCACTGACTGCATCCAGGGAACTGGAAATTACACTTACAGGAAAAGACTGCGGACTGGAAGAGAGAGCGCCCATGTGTGGCGTTCCTTTTCATGCTGCGGAAACTTATATCAACCGGCTGATCGAAAAGGGCTATAAGGTTGCCATCTGCGAACAGGTAGAAGATCCGAAAAAAGCCAAGGGTCTTGTTAAACGAGAGGTTGTCCGCATTGTCACACCGGGAACTACTCTGGATACCATGTCACTGGACGAGTCCAAAAACAATTATCTGATGTCCATTGTCTCCATTGGAGATCATTTTGGCTGTGCAATTGCAGATATCACAACCGGTGACTGTTTTCTCACAGAACTGGATAAACCACAGAAGCTTCTGGATGAGATCAATAAATTCACACCTGCCGAGATCATCTGCAACGACGCCTTTCTTTTAAGCGGTGTGGATGTAGCGGATCTGAAGGGGCGTCTTGGGATCTGTGTATTTGCTCTGGATCCCTGGTACTTTGACGACCAGCTGTGCCAGAAAACCCTGAAAGAGCATTTTCACGTCGGAAATCTGGAAGGTCTCGGGATCGGAGATTATGACAGCGGGATCATTGCTTCCGGTGCACTGTTCCTGTATCTGAAGGAAACACAGAAAACAGCACTTTCCCATATGGCAAGCATCCGCCCTTACTCTGCTGAAAAATATATGCTCATCGACAGCTCCAGCCGTCGTAACCTGGAGCTTGTGGAAACCATGCGCGAAAAGCAGAAAAGAGGTTCTCTTCTCTGGGTTCTGGATAAAACCAAAACTGCCATGGGTGCAAGAACCCTTCGTTCTTATGTGGAGCAGCCTCTGATCGATGCAGAGGAAATCGAAAAGAGACTTGGTGCCCTGGAAGAACTGAACGCAAAACCTATGGATCGTGATGAGATCCGGGAATACTTAAATCCGATCTACGATCTGGAACGTCTGATAAGCCGTATCAGCTACAAATCTGCCAACCCAAGAGATCTGGTTTCCTTTGCCTCTTCCCTGGAAATGCTGCCTTATATAAAGCAGATCCTTGCAGAATTTAAATCTCCGCTGCTTATGCAGATCAACGAAGACATGGATCCATTGTCAGACATTACCGCTCTGATCCGTAATTCCATTGCTGATGATCCGCCCCTTGCCCAAAAGGACGGCGGTATCATTCGGGAAGGTTATAACGAAGATGTGGATAAATTCCGCCGCTCCCGGACAGATGGAAAGAAGTGGTTATCTGAATTGGAAGCAAGAGAGCGGGAACGTACCGGTATTAAGAGCCTGAAGATCAAATATAACCGTGTATTCGGCTATTCCCTGGAAGTTACCAACACCTTCAAGGATCTCGTGCCGGAGGACTATATCCGCAAACAGACCCTTACCAACGCAGAGCGTTACATCACCCAGGAGCTGAAGGATCTGGAGGATCTGATCCTTGGAGCAGAAGATAAGCTTTATGCATTAGAATTTGAACTGTTTTCAGATATCCGTGATCAGGTTGGAGCTGAGGTTGTCCGTATCCAGCGTACTGCAAAGGCAGTAGCTGCTCTGGATGTTTTTGCTTCCCTTGCACTGGTTGCACAGAGGAATAACTTTGTCCGGCCCAAGATCAATGAGACCGGCCTCATTGATATCCGAAATGGCCGCCACCCGGTTGTCGAACAGATGATTGAAAACGATATGTTCATTCCAAATGATACGTATCTTGACAACCACAAAAAACGTATCTCCATTATCACAGGACCGAACATGGCCGGAAAATCCACATACATGCGCCAGACAGCATTGATCGTACTGATGGCACAGATCGGAAGCTTTGTTCCTGCGGACAGTGCGAATATCGGTGTGGTTGACCGGATATTCACCCGTGTGGGAGCATCCGATGACCTTGCAAGCGGACAGAGTACCTTTATGGTGGAGATGACAGAGGTTGCCAACATTCTTCGTAATGCCACTTCCCGAAGTCTTCTGATCCTGGATGAGATCGGACGTGGAACCAGTACCTTTGACGGCCTTTCCATTGCCTGGGCAGTGATCGAACACATCAGCAACACCAAACTCTGCGGCGCCAAGACCTTATTTGCGACCCATTATCATGAGCTTACCGAACTGGAAGGCAAGCTTTCCGGTGTCAACAACTACTGTATCGCTGTCAAGGAAAAAGGCGACGATATCGTATTCCTGCGTAAGATCGTAAAAGGCGGAGCAGATAAAAGCTATGGTATCCAGGTAGCCAAGCTTGCCGGTGTTCCGGATTCCGTGATCCAGCGTGCCAAGGAGCTGGTAGAGGAGCTCAGTGATGCAGATATCACTGCAGCTGTAAAAGATCTGACTGCTCCAAAGAAAAAGCAGAAGATCACCTATGATCAGTTAGATATGGCACAGATGTCACTGTTTGACACGGTACAGGACAATGATATCATTGAAGAGATCAAAAACCTGGAGATCGGGAATCTGACACCAATGGAAGCTTTGAATATTCTCTATAACCTGCAGAACAAAATTAAGAACCGGTGGTGATCCCTTTGAGAAAAATTGCAGTTTTAGACCAGAATACCATTGATAAGATCGCAGCAGGAGAGGTCGTAGAGCGCCCCTCCTCTGTTGTAAAAGAGCTTGTGGAAAATGCCATTGACGCAGGTGCTACCGCTATTACTGTAGAGATCACAGACGGCGGAAAAAAGCTGATCCGTATCACGGACAATGGCTCCGGAATGGATGCAGAGCAGGTTCCGCTTGCTTTTCTCCGCCATGCCACAAGTAAAATTGAAAAAGTAGAAGACCTGACCCACATTGCCTCTCTTGGCTTCCGTGGTGAAGCACTTTCCAGTATTGCCGCCGTCTCCCAGGTGGAGCTGATTACAAAGACTCCTTCCGGGATCAGTGGTACCCGTTATGTGATCGAAGGCGGAAAAGAACAGTCTCTGGAGGAAATGGGGGCACCGGAGGGAACAACATTTCTGATCCGAAACCTCTTTTACAATACACCTGCAAGGAGCAAATTCCTAAAATCCGATATGACAGAAGCCGGTTACATCAATACTCTGATGGAGCAGCTGGCGCTTTCCCATCCGGAAATCTCCTTTAAATATATCCAGAACCGTCAGGTGAAGCTTTCCAGTTCCGGAAACTACAGCGTAAAAGATGTGATCTACAGTGTCTACGGCCGGGAGATTGCCAAGGCGCTTCTGGATGTTTCCTACGAAAATGATTTCATGAAGATCGAGGGCTTTGTGGGGAAACCGGAAATTTCCAGAGGAAACCGTACTTTTGAGAATTATTATATCAATGGCCGATATGTAAAAAACAAGATCATTACCAAAGCCATTGAGGACGGATATAAAGGACTTGTCATGCAGCATAAATTTCCGTTTGTCTCACTTCGGATCGAAATGGACGGCAATGACCTGGATGTTAATGTGCATCCCGCAAAGAGAGAAGTGCGTTTTGCCAGAGAAACCGAAGTTTATACGGCCATTTATGAAACTGTCCGCAAGGTATTGACCCACAGAGAACTGATTCCGCAGGTATCTGTTGGAAAAGACGAACCGACATCCCGCACAGAACAGATAAAGCCAGGAAATATTCCGGAGCCTTTTGAAGTAAAACGGCGGCAGGAGATGTACGGTCACCCGAATCGGACGGCAAATATAGCTTCCCATGCTGCACCGACAGCTTCGGAAGTACGTAGTACAGCGTCGGTTCCATCGATACCTTATAATAAGCCAACAAATGGTACCGCCTCCTATGGTTCAGCTGAAACAGCTCACAATTCTTCTGCTTCTTCTGCAGATAAATACAAACGTGTGGATTCTCTGCGGGAAAATCCCGTATATGGATCGCAGCCTTTCACAAAAGAAGAAGAGGAAATGTTTTCCGGAACATTAAAAGACGGAAGAAATGAAAATTCCGTTGCAGAAACAGCAGATTATGAAGTGATTTCTGAAAAGCCTGCTGAATCGGCACCTCCTGAGGTAGACAACGAGCCGATCAAATCGCAGGAACAGGAACCGCCAAAACAGCTGGAACTGTTCGAAGAACGGCTTCTTGCTCCTGAATCCAGAAGCCGCCACAGACTGATCGGACAGCTGTTTGATACCTACTGGCTGGTACAGTTTGAGGATAATTTTTATATCATTGACCAGCATGCTGCCCATGAAAAAGTATATTATGAGCGATTTGTAAAGCAGTTTCAGTCCCAGAACATCCAGTCCCAGTATGTAAGTCCCCCACTGATCGTTTCACTCAGCCTTGAGGAGGAGAATTTGCTGAAAGCAAACAAAAAGTATTTCCGGGATTTCGGCTTTGAGATCGAACCTTTTGGCGGAAGGGAGTACAGTATCAGTGCGGTTCCCTCCAGCCTTCTGGGAATGACAGAAGAAGAGCTGTTTCTGGAAATGCTGGACCATCTCACTGCAGACGGTTCCAAGGATGCCTTTGAAATTTTTGCCTCAAGGCTTGCGACCATGGCCTGTAAGGCTGCTGTAAAAGGCAATCATTCCATGTCACCTCAGGAAGCTGATAAGCTGATCGATGAATTATTGACACTGGAAAACCCTTATAACTGTCCTCATGGAAGACCAACGATCATTGCCATGAGTAAGACAGAAATCGAAAAAAAATTCAAACGTATCGTGTAAGATACTTAACATAAACGGAGGAAATATATGAAAAAACCTCTTATCGTGCTTACCGGGCCTACTGCCGTGGGAAAAACAAAGCTTTCCATTGCACTTGCAAAAGCAGTAAACGGAGAGATCATTTCCGCGGATTCCATGCAGGTTTACCGCCATATGGATATCGGTTCCGCCAAGATCACGCCGGAAGAAATGGATGGCGTCCCACATCATCTGGTGGATGTACTGGAGCCAACAGAAGATTTTAACATTGTCCTTTTTCAGCAGATGGCAAAAGATGCCATGGACAAAATTTATGACAAAGGCCGGATTCCGATCCTGGTAGGCGGCACAGGATTTTATATTCAGTCTGTGACCAGAGATATTGATTTTACCAGCTCCGACCAGGATGAACATTACCGCAGGGAGCTGGAAGAGCTGGCAGAGCAGAAGGGGCCTGCATTTCTCCATGACATGCTTGCTAAGGTCGATCCCAAGTCAGCCGAAGATATCCATGAGAATAATGTCAAGCGGGTGATACGTGCCCTGGAATTTTATAAACAGAACGGTACCAGGATCTCCGAACATAATGAAGAACAGAAGGAGCATACTAGTCCCTATGCACTGGCTTATTTTGTCCTGAACGCACCACGCCCACTTCTCTATGAACGCATTGACACAAGAGTGGACGAAATGCTGAAAAACGGTCTGACAGAAGAAGTTAAAAAGCTTCGGGAGATGGGCTGCCACAGGGGAATGGTTTCCATGCAGGGGCTTGGCTATAAGGAAATCCTGGACTGGATGGACGGAAACTATTCTTATGAGGAAGCCGTAAGGGTCCTGAAACGTGACACCAGACACTTTGCCAAACGTCAGCTTACCTGGTTCCGCAGAGAAGGCGAAGTAACCTGGGTAGATAAAGATAACTTTGATTACGATGACAGCAGGATCCTTTCCTACATGCTTTCTGTATGCAGAGAAAAGGGAATCCTCCCTGCCAAATAAAATAAAAAAGGAAAAATGATCATGAAAGAATTATATGCACAGCTTGGAATCTCTTCTGCAGTTTACGATTTCGGTAAATCTGTGGAAGATTCCCTGAAAGAACGTTTTGAGAAATTTGATAAGACTGCAGAATACAACCAGATGAAGGTTATCCGCGCCATGCAGAAGAACCGTGTCAGTGAGGCTTGTTTCGGAGCTTCCTCCGGTTATGGCTACAACGACCTTGGCCGCGAAACTCTGGAGCAGGTCTATGCCGATACCTTCCACACAGAAGCCTGCCTGGTACGCCCGCAGATCACCTGTGGAACTCATGCACTTGCCATTGCTCTCTTCGGAAACCTGCGCCCCGGTGACGAGCTTCTTTCCCCTGTAGGAAAACCATATGATACCCTGGAAGAAGTCATCGGAATCCGTCCGTCCAATGGTTCTCTTGCGGAATATGGCGTAAAATACCGTCAGGTAGATCTTCTTGAGGACGGTACCTTTGATTACGAAAACATCAAAAAAGCAGTCAATGAAAAAACAAAACTGGTAACCATCCAGCGTTCCAAAGGCTATCAGACCCGTCCTTCTTTCTCTGTAAAACAGATCGGTGAGCTGATCGCTTTTGTAAAGAAGATCAAACCGGATGTAATCTGTATGGTAGATAACTGCTACGGAGAGTTCGTAGATACCATCGAGCCAAGTGATGTAGGTGCGGATATCATGGTGGGTTCCCTGATCAAAAATCCAGGCGGTGGTCTGGCACCTATCGGTGGTTATATCGCAGGAAGAAAAGACTGTGTGGAAAATGCCTCCTACCGTATGACCTGCCCGGGACTGGGCATGGAAGTCGGTGCAACTCTTGGTGTAAACCGTTCTCTGTATCAGGGATTTTTCCTTGCACCGATGATCACCAAAGGAGCTTTAAAGGGCGCTGTTTTTGCAGCGAACATTTACGAAAAGCTTGGTTTCCCGGTAGTTCCCAACAGCACAGAGCCACGTCAGGATATCATCCAGGCGGTCACTCTCGGAACACCGGAGGGTCTTGTAGCATTCTGCCAGGGTATCCAGGCTGCTGCACCGGTAGACAGCTTTGTAACACCGGAGCCGTGGGATATGCCGGGATATGACAGCCAGGTGATCATGGCAGCAGGTGCTTTCATCCAGGGTTCTTCCATCGAGCTTTCTGCCGATGGTCCTATGAAACCGCCTTATGCAGTTTATTTCCAGGGTGGTCTCACCTGGGAGCATGCAAAGCTGGGAATCCTGAAATCTCTTCAGTATATGGTTGATAAGGAACTTGTGAGCTTATGAAAAAATCCGAAGGACCGGACTTAAAAAAACAGATCTTTGTCATAGGAGCCGGTGCTTCCGGTCTTATGGCAGCTATTCAGGCTGCTGTATACGGAGCTGCAGTTACGGTTCTGGAACAAAATGACCGTCCCGGCAGAAAAATCTGTGCTACGGGAAACGGCCGTTGTAATATGACGAACCTGAATCAGGATGAAAACGCTTACCGGGGATCTCATCCTGAATTTGCCAAAGATGCCCTGGCACAGTTTCCTGTGGAAAAAACTCTGAAATTCTTTCAGGAACTGGGAATCTTTACCACAGACCGCAGCGGATGGATCTATCCCCGAAGCAACCAGGCACAGAGTGTGGTAGATGTTCTTGTCATGAAGGCACGCAGCCTGAAGGTAAAGCTGAAAACCAATCAGACCGTTACCGGCGTGTCTTTTGCAGACGGACAGTGGAAGATCCATACGGACGGATGGACCTACAGTGGTGATGCCGTGATCCTTGCAAATGGTTCCCGTGCGTCTTCCGTTGCAGGTTCCTGCGAAAGCGGATATGAAATTGCAAAAAGTCTCGGACATCATCTGATCGAACCCCTTCCAGCTTTGACAGCTCTGAAATGTAAGGGAAATTCTTTTTCCGGCTGGAGTGGTGTACGGACAGAAGGGAAGATAACACTTTATATAGACGGCACACCGACAGTCTCCCAGCAGGGAGAGCTGCAGCTTACCGATTACGGTGTATCCGGGATCCCGGTATTCCAGATTTCCCGCTATGCTATCCGTGCCGTCCATGAAAACAAAAATGTGGAGCTTTCCATAAATTTTTTTCCGGAACTGAACCGGAAAGAGCTGGAAGAATACCTGGAGCACAGAAAAGCAGCCTGCCCTTACAAAACAGAAAAAGAACTTCTCATCGGACTTTTTCCTGAAAAACTGATCCGTGTTTTATGTGCACAGAAGGATCTTATCCGCGGGATCACCGATTTTCGTCTCCCGGTAAAAAACGGCCTTTCCTTTGAACAGGCACAGGTTTGTTCCGGTGGAGTGGATACGTCTGAAGTTCACAGCAAAACCATGGAGTCCAGACTTCATAAAGGTCTTTATTTTGCCGGAGAGCTCCTTGACATTGACGGTACCTGCGGAGGTTATAACCTGCAGTGGGCGTGGTCAAGTGGAGCTGCCGCCGGTATCTGGGCAGCAAAGGAGGAAGAAAAATGATCCGGATCACACAGCTGAAGCTTCCCATCACTCATACAGAAGAGCAGCTTCACCGAAAAATAGCAAAAATGCTTCGTCTTGGAAATCAGCCGTTCACCTATGAGATCCGAAAACAATCTCTGGATGCCCGGCACAAAGAGGACAAAAAATTTGTCTACACTGTAGATATTAAACTGGATAACGAATCCCGTGTTCTCAAAAAGGTTCACGATAAAAACATTATGTTAACCTCGGAGAAGAAATATCATTTCCCATCATCTGGTTCTGAAACTCTGTCCCATCGTCCTGTAGTGATCGGAAGCGGACCTGCAGGATTATTCTGTGCCTGGTACCTGGCCAAAGCCGGGTACTGTCCACTGGTACTGGAACGGGGAGAAGAAGCAGACAAACGCCAGGAAACCGTGGAAAATTTCTGGAAAAACGGCATCCTGGATCCGGATTCCAATGTACAGTTCGGAGAGGGCGGTGCAGGGACATTTTCCGATGGAAAGCTGAATACTCTGGTAAAAGATACTTTTGGAAGAGGAAAGGAAGTTCTTTCCCGATTTGTGGAGGCAGGAGCTCCTTCTGAGATCCTTTACCAGCAAAAGCCTCATCTTGGCACAGATCAGCTTGTAGGTATCGTTCAGTTTATGCGTCATCAGATTGAAGAAATGGGCGGAGAATTCCGTTTTCGTTCCACAGTAACTGATCTGATAATCCGTGACCGGAAACTTAATGCAGTCATTGTCAATGAAAAAGAGGAAATACCGGCAGAAATCTGCATTCTTGCTCCCGGCCACAGCGCCAGAGATACGTTTGCCATGCTGGATAAACACAATATTAATATGGAGCCGAAATCTTTTGCAGTGGGAGTACGCGTGGAGCATCCACAGACCATGATCAACCAGGATCTTTACGGAGAACCGGAAAACGACCGTCTGGGTGCAGCCAGCTACAAGGTTACCCATACACTGGAAAACGGACGTGGCGTTTATTCTTTCTGTATGTGTCCCGGCGGATATGTTGTAAATGCATCTTCTGAAGAAGGTATGCTTGCAGTGAATGGTATGAGCTATCAGGCACGTGACAGCCATAATGCCAACAGTGCTATCATCGTTACGGTAAACCCTTCTGATTTTCCTGAAGAGGGAGTTCTCGGCGGAATCGCTCTGCAGCGAAAACTGGAGCGCGCTGCCTGGGAAGCCGGAAACGGAAAAATTCCGGTACAGCTTTTCAAAGATTACTGTACCCATCAGAAAAGTACCAGGCTTGGAGATGTGATCCCCTGTATCAAAGGAGCTTATACACTTACCGATGTCCGCAGTATTTTCCCGAAAGAGATCGGCGATTCTATTGAAGCAGGAATCCATGCTTTTGGAAAAAAGCTTTCCGGTTTTGACCGACCGGATGCATTGCTGGAAGGAGTAGAAAGCCGTACCTCTTCTCCTGTACGGATCGTTCGGGAACCGAAAAAGCTCACTTCCAATATAGAAGGGATCTACCCCTGCGGAGAGGGCGCCGGTTACGCCGGAGGCATTACATCCGCTGCGATGGACGGGATCAAGGTAGCAGAAGCAGTCGCTTCTGTTTATGCCCTGCCTGTAAACAAAATGTGAAAAAAGTGGAAATTTCCGGGATAGAGTGTACATCCCTGCTTTTTTATGCTAAAATAACTTCTGCAATTTTGCATCCCTTTCTTCGAGAGCGAAAAGGGAAATCATATGAAAGATACTATAATGGAAATGCCAGATTATCAGCGTCCGTATGAAAAATGTCTGCGGGAAGGAGAACAGTCCTTAAGCGATCGAGAGCTTCTTGCCGTGATCCTGCGCTGTGGCGTACAGGGATCCAGTTCCCTGACTCTGGCAGATAAAATCCTGAATTTATCGAAACAGACCGGATACAGTGGCCTGCTTGGACTGTTTCATATTTCCATGCAGGAACTGATGAAGATCCATGGGATCGGTAAGGTAAAAGCCGTACAGCTGAAATGTATCGGGGAACTTTCCAAGCGTATGGCAACCGCAGCTGCAAAACCGGAATTGTCTTTTCACCATCCGGTAACCATTGCGAAGTATTATATGGAGCGGCTCCGGCATGAAGAACAGGAATTGCTTTACTGCATGATGCTGGACGGACATAACCATTTGTCGGGGGAACAGCTTTTAAGCCGCGGTACTGTCAATGCCACACTGATCACACCAAGAGAAGTCTTTGTAGAAGCTGTAAAGTATCGGGCAGTGAACCTGATCCTGGTCCACAATCATCCAGGAGGCGATCCCTCCCCCAGCCAGGCTGATCTGGATGTTACGGAACGGATCTATCATTGTGGTGAACTCCTCGGCATCCATCTTCTGGATCATATCATTATCGGTGATCACAGGTATGTCAGTTTCCGCGAAAAAGGGATTTTTGATGAATATACTTAAGTGAAGGGACAGATTTATGCTTTTTAGAAATAATTACGGAGTAGACCTTGGAAGCAGCTCTGTAAAAGTCTATTCATTTTTCAGAAACAAAAGTTACATAGAAAAGAACATGGTAGCCTACAGAGGACGCCGGATCCTTGCCATAGGGAACGAAGCTTATGAAATGTTTGAAAAATCACCTGCGGATATTTCCGTAAATTCTCCCATGGCTTTCGGTATGCTGGCAAATCTGGAATTGCAGGAGATCGTCCTTTACAGCATGATAAAAAAAATCGATCATACATCCGGTCTCGGAGCAGACATGTATTTCTCCGTACCACTTGATATGACTGCTATCGAAAAGAGGGCATACTATCATCTGGTCAATGGTCACTGGCTGCGGAAAAACCGTGTTTTTATGGTGGAGTCCCCTATTGCAGATGCCATTGCCATGGGAATCGACCCTGAAAAGAATCAGGGCAGCATGATCGTAAACATCGGTGCACAGAGTACAGCGTTTTCCATCATAACCGACGGCAAGATCATCATCAGCCGTAAGATCCCCATCGGAGGCAGACAGATGAACGAATCTATCTGCAGCGAGATCCGAAAACATTATAATCTTCAGATTGGAACACGAACTGCAAAACGTCTGAAAGTAGTTATGGGAAGACTGAATGATCAGAAAAAAGAAGCCCGGAAAGTAGTCGGGATCGACAGTATTTCCGGACTTCCACGAGAAGAAGTTATTTCTGCCTACGTTGTTAATGAAGGGATCGCCAACTGTGTGAACCAGATCGCAGCAGAGATGAAATCTTTTCTGGAACGTACCCCGCCACAGATCGCTTATCATATCGCAAAAGAGGGCATTTATCTGACCGGCGGCAGTACACGGCTTCCTTATATAGATAACTATCTGGCTAGCTATACAGGATTTGCCTTTAATCTTTCTGATCTGTATGAAACTTCTGCAGCATACGGCCTGGAAAAGATCATCCGCGACAGAAACCTGCGCAAATGGGCCCAGCCGGTAAAACAGAAAAAACTGTAAAGGGGCATATATAATGAAAAACATCCGAAAAAAAGTGCGTTTTCATTTTAATTTAAAAAGTAAACATCTTCTGGTAATCATGACACTTTTCTGTGGAAGCTGCATTGTAGCTACAGCAGCCTCCGGAACCTCTTCCGCACCACTTCAGGAGGCAGCCGGTTTTCTTATCGTTCCCTTTGAAAAGGGGATCGCCGGTGTCAGCGATATATTTGGAAATGTAAAAAACAATCTTCGTGATAAACAGGACGTGCTTCAGGAAAACGAAGAGCTGAAAAGTCAGATCAACAGTCTTACGGAACAGAATAACATCCTGATCCAGGACCAGACAGAGCTCACACGCCTGAAGGAACTTTACGATCTTGATCAGGAATATACCGACTATCCCAAGGTTGCCGCAAGGATAATCTCCAAAGATCCCGGAAACTGGTATGACACCTTTATGATCAACAAAGGCAGTAATAACGGGATCCGGGTTGATAACAACGTGATCGCCGGAAAGGGGCTTGTGGGTATCGTTACAGAAGTGGGATCTTCCTGGGCTACTGTCCGTTCCATCATCGATGACAGCAGTAATGTCAGTGCCATGGCAGTCAGTACTTCCGACAACTGCGTTGTCACTGGAGATCTGAAACTGATCGATGAAGGCAAATTAAGCTTTGAGCAGCTTTACGATCAGGATAACAAGGTAACAGTCGGAGAACGTATTGTCACCTCGAACATCAGTGAAAAATATGTGGAAGGACTGTTTATTGGTTATGTCAGTGAGATCCAGCAGGATCCCAATAACCTGACAAAAACAGGTACGATCGTTACACCGGTTGATTTCGGTCATCTGAAAGATGTATTTGTGATCACCACCAATAAACAGGACGCGATAGACAAATCGGAGGATGCGTCCAATGAAAAATAGGATCATATTATTTATCACTATCATTGTCTGTTTTCTCCTTCAGTGCACAGTAATGGACCGTATTTCCATTGGATCCATCACTCCAAATCTGCTTTTGATCCTGTGTGTATCCATGGGACTTATGCGTGGAAGAAAAGTCGGTCTGTGGACTGGATTTTTTTCCGGGCTTTTTGTCGATTTCTTTTATGGATCATTGTTTGGATTTTATGCACTGATCTATATGTATATAGGTTTTATCAGCGGCTATGCATTCCGCAGTTTTTATGATGATGATCTGAAAGTTCCGCTTTTTCTTGTAGCAGGAACAGATCTTCTTTATAATCTGGCTGTGTATGGCCTCCAGTTTCTGCTCAGAGGCCGTCTTGGATTCTGGACCTACATATACAGGATCATTATCCCCGAGATTGTATATACGGTTTTTCTCACCATCATCGTATACCGGGTATTTTACTGGATCAACTACCACTTAATGGATACTGTAAGGAAAGAAAGTGAGTCTATTTGGGAATTAAAATAAAAAAAATCATCAAAAAAATCCGTCTGAAACGTACTACAGTTCTTGTGATCGTATTTATTTTTCTGTCATCTGTCCTGGTCCGGCAGCTTTTCAGTCTGCAGATCATACAGGGAGAGGATTATATCAGTAAATTTCAGACACGTACCACCAAAACACGCGTGATCAAAAGCACCCGTGGTAATATTTATGACCGTAACGGCACAGTTGTCGCCTCCAATGTACTTGCATATTCTGTCACATTCGAAGATAGCGGTACATACAACAGCACCAGAGAAAAGAATCTGACTCTGAACGGTATCGCCTACCAGGTATTACAGATCCTTTCCAAAAACGGGGACAGCTTATCTGATAATTTTCATATTACCGTCAATGATCATGGCGACTATGCTTTTGATGTAGATGAAGGATTTACTCTTAACCGTTTCCGTGCGGATATTTACGGAGAAGCACAGATTGATGATCTCAGTGAGGAGCAGAAAAACGCAACCGCAGCCCAGATCATGGATCATCTTACCGGAAGCAACGGATTTTCTATCGTTCTTTACGGAAAAGATGCCTACACCCCGGAAGAACTTGCCGCACATTCTCTTCCGGAAGAGCTTACCAAACAGGAAATCCTCGAAATTGCGATCATGCGCTATCAGCTGAACACCAACAGTTTCAAGAAATATATGCCGGTGACCATTGCAACAAATGTCAGTGAAAAATCTGTGGCAGCCATAAAAGAAAATCAGGCCGCTCTCCAGGGTATTGACATTGTAGAAGATTCCACCAGAAAATATGTGGACGATGAGAGTATGGCGCCGATCCTCGGTTACACAGGCCAGGCCTCTTCTGAAGAACTGGAAACCCTTCGTAAGGATAATCCTGATTATTCCAATGATGCGGTTGTTGGAAAAGCCGGGATCGAACATTATATGGAGCTTGAACTTCAGGGAAAAGATGGAGAAGAAACGGTCACAGTTGATAATCTTGGTAAAGTCCTTGATATCGACAATTCCAAAACTGTTGATCCTGTGGCCGGAAACGATGTTTATCTGACCATTGATTCCGACTGGCAGAAGAGTATTTACCAGATCCTGGAACAGCGTGTTGCCGGTATTGTCCTCTCTAAACTGACACCAAATAAAAGCTTTGATTATGAAACAGAGAAAGATGCAAGTAAGATCACCATCCCGATCTATGATGTATACAATGCACTGATTGCAAACAGTGTGATCGATATCAATAAATTCAGCGATGCAGATGCTTCCGATACAGAAAAAAATTTATACGCCAAATTTCAGCAAAAACAGCAACAGGTTTTTGATACAATAAGTAACAGGCTGACAGGTGACAATCCTCCAGCCTATAAGGATGAAGATACGCAGATGCAGGAATATCTTACCTATATCTGTGATGATCTTCTTACCAATACCCTGAAGGTACTGAAAAGTGATTCCATTGATACCGCAGATGAAACATACAAAGCCTGGAAAAATGACCAGAGTATCAGTCTGAAGGATTATCTGAACTATGCTGCCAGTCAGAACTGGATCGATATTTCCCAGATCTCAACCTCCGGAGAATATCTGGATTCTGAAGAGATCTATCAGGCTCTTACCGCCTATATCATTGATTACCTGAAGACAGATACAGGCTTTTCAAAGCTTCTGTATAAATATATGCTTCAGGAAGACACCATCAGTGGAGAAGATCTGTGTCTTGTTCTCTATGAACAGGGCGTTCTTTCAAAAGAAGACGAACTGTATCAGACAATGGCCTCCGGTGGTCTTGATGCCTACACCTTCATGTATCGCAAGATCGCAAATCTTGAGATCACACCGGCCCAGCTTGCGTTGGCTCCGTGCTCTGCATCTGCGGTGATCACAGATACTACAACCGGAAATGTTCTCGCATGTGTTTCCTATCCGGGATATGATAATAATCGTCTGACCAACAATATGGACACCGATTATTATGCAAAGCTTTCCACAGATCTTTCCAGCCCGTTCTTCAACAAGGCAACACAGCAGAAGACGGCTCCAGGATCTACCTTAAAGATCTTATCTACTGTTGCCGGCATGTCTGAGGGCGTAATAGATGATGGCACATATATTGAATGTACAGGAAGCTTTGACCTTGTAACACCTCCGATCAACTGCTGGAATAAACAGGGCCACGGTTCTCTCGATATCCGTGAAGCCATTGAGCAGTCCTGTAACGTATTTTTCACTACGATTGGTTTCGAACTTGGTAAAGATTCCGAAGGTAATTTTTCTGAAGCCAGAAGTCTTGGAATGCTTCAGAAATATGCTTCCCTCATGGGATTGGATCAGAAAACCGGCATTGAAATTTCCGAGGCTTCTCCGCAGGTTTCTGACAAGAACGCCGTCCCTTCCTATATTGGACAGGGTACCAATGCGTTTACGACCAGCCAGCTTGCACGTTATGCGTCAACGATCGCCACTTCCGGTACGATCTATAAACTTTCCCTTCTGGACCGTGTGACGGATTCCAAAGGAAAACTTATAAAGGAATATCCTTCCGAAACAGCTGGACAGCTGGATCTTTCCAGCAATATCTGGGATGACATCCATGACGGTATGTATCGTGTGGTGCAGACTCATGATCAGTTTAACGGACTTGGAGTTGAAGTAGCAGGAAAAACCGGTACTGCCGAGATTGACTATTATCATCCGAACAATGCACTTTTTATCGGATATGCGCCTGTTTCTGATCCCAAGTACGCAATATCTGTTCGAATCGCAAACGGATATGCATCCGGTAATGCCTGCCTTGCAGCTAATGATATCTTTAAATACATTTTCGGACTTGCAGATGAAAGCACCATTCTCACTGGCTATGCAGCAAGCGATACCAGTAATGTATCGAATGACTAAACAAACTTTATGAGGATACCAGAAGTGTGGAACATTTTATAGGAGGAATCAGAAAACATGAGTGAAGTCATTGTCATTACATCTGGAAAAGGCGGTGTTGGAAAAACCACCACCGTGGCAAATATCGGGACCGGACTGGCTGCCATGGGAAAAAGGGTTGCAGTTGTAGATACCGATATCGGACTCCGAAATCTGGATGTTGTCATGGGACTGGAGAACCGTATTGTTTATAATCTGGTTGATGTGATCAATGGGAGCTGCCGCCTGAAACAGGCACTGATCCGGGATCGTCGGCATTCAGAACTGTATCTTCTTCCGTCTGCCCAGACCAAGGACAAAACTGCCGTATCTCCGGAACAGATGATCAAGCTTACCGATGATCTCCGGGAAGAATTCGATTATGTCCTTCTGGATTGTCCGGCAGGAATTGAACAGGGATTCAAAAATGCAGTAGCCGGAGCGGACCGTGCACTGGTCGTGACCACACCGGAAGTTTCCGCGATCCGTGATGCAGACCGTATCATCGGGTTGCTGGAGTCCGGAGGGCTCCGGGATATCCGGCTGATCATCAACCGGCTTCGACCGGAAATGATCGCCAGAGGTGATATGATGTCCGTAGAAGATGTGTTGGAAATCCTGGCTGTAGATCTGATCGGTGCGATCCTGGATGATGAACAGATCGTGATCTCCACAAATCAGGGAGAACCTTTATCCGGAAAAAATTCCCAGGCAGAAGAAGAATATCGCAATATCTGCCGGAGGCTTATGGGCGAAGAGGTCCCTTATGTTACTGTGCGTCGAAAAAATGGTGTATTCCACCGTCTTGGCAGCATTTTTCGAAAATAACAGACGCTTTGATGTCTGACATTTTTCATCACAGGAGGAATGATTATGGGATTTTTCTCCGGAAAAAACCACTCTGCAGGCTATGCACGCGACAGGATGAAACTTCTTCTTGTATCGGAACGCATAGACTGTTCTCCACAGATGATGAAGCTTTTACGGAACGATCTGATACATGCCGTAAAAAAATACGTTGTAATTGATGAACCAGGGGTGACCATACAGATCACACAGGAACCACCTGTTCTGCATGCAGTCATACCCGTACTTAAGAAAAGAGATGCATAATTTATGATTAAACAGTATAAGCTGCGGTTTTACAATTTTCGACTGGTGATCTTTCTCCTGGCGATCAGCTTTATTGGAATTCAGCTTGTAGGAACAGCTGCCGACTACCTTCGCACACGTCAGCTTCTGGGTGTGATCATCGGTGTGGTCTTTATGCTGATTCTTTCACTGATGGATTATTCCTGGCTGCTGAATTTTCAATGGATCATGTATGGATTTAATATCGTTATGCTTCTGGCTGTCCGGTTCTTCGGATCCAGTGCCAATGGTGCTGCCAGATGGGTGGATTTAGGTTTTATCCGTTTCCAGCCTACCGAGCTTTCAAAGATCATCATTATCCTGTTTTTCGCCAAATTTTTTATGGATCATGAGGAAGATCTGAATACCTTAAAGACTCTGATACAATCAGCTGTCCTTCTGGTCATCCCACTGATGCTGATCTATGTACAGCCGGATATGAAAAACACCATCACCGTAACAGTCCTGTTCTGTATTCTGATCTACATCGCAGGACTTAGTTATAAGATCATCGGAGGTGTAGCCTTGATCGCGATTCCTCTGGCCATCATCTTTCTGTCCATTATCGTGCAGCCGGATCAGAAACTGATACAGGATTACCAGAGAAACCGTATCATGTCATTCCTGTATCCGGAGAACGAAGAATACGCAGATGATATTGAACAGCAGAACAACTCAAAAACAGCCATCGCCTCCGGAGAGCTTGTGGGACGTGCTTTCAGTAATGACACCAGTGTTACATCCGTAAATGATGGAAACTTTGTTTCTGAGAATCAGACCGACTTTATTTTTGCGGTGGCTGGAGAGCAGTACGGATTTATCGGCTGTACTCTGATCGTACTGCTGCTGTTTCTGATCACCTTTGAATGTATCCGTATGAGCCTGCGGGCCAAGGATCTTGCCGGTAAGATCATATGCTGCGGTGTTGGAAGCATTGTTTCCATACAGAGCTTCATCAACATCTGTGTTGCTACCGGCCTTGCACCAAACACAGGTACTCCGCTTCCTTTTGTAAGCTATGGTCTTACTTCTCTGATCAGTCTGTTTATGGGTATGGGACTTGTTCTCAATGTAGGACTGCAGAGCAGTGCATATAATAAAGAATTACAGAAAAAAGGTCAGAAATCGGATACCTACTTTCGGAAAGAGGAATACTTATGACACGTAAAGAACCTGAAAAAACTCATGTACGTTCTGGCAATCCTTCCAGGGGTCAGGCTTCCCGGGCTGCACATACAGCCTCCAGGGGGACAAAAAGAACTTCCACGCCGTCTGACAAAACTGTTTCTGCCAGACGTAAAGCTCAGAATACCCGGATGAAACGGATGCGTCGTAAAAGGATCCGCAACACCATTTTTCTCCTTCTTCTGCTGATCGTACTATGTACAGCTGGCGGTTTTGGTGTTTACATGCTGAAGGGCGGAGATTTTTCCACTCCTGCAAATTCTTTCAATGCATTCTCCGAATTTGATAATACTCTGACTTCCAAAGAAGAACAGCGCGCGGCAGGTTTCGCCCATGATCTCTGTGTTGTTACAAAAGATATTGCTCTGGATTCTGTCAGTCTGGATGACAGCCAATCCGGTGTGCTTCTGAATCTCAGTGATAAAAAGGTACTTTATGCAAAAGGTGCCTACAACAAGGTTTATCCTGCCAGCATCACAAAGATCATGACAGCTATGCTTGCACTGAAATATGGGAACATGGACGATACAGTAACGATCTCACAGGAGAATGTTACCCTGGAATCCGGTTCTCAGGTAGCTGGTTTCCAGGCGGGAGATCAGGTTACCATGGATCAGCTTCTTCATTGTCTTCTTGTTTATTCTGCCAATGATGCAGCATCTGCCATTGCGGAACATATAGGTGGATCAACAGATAAATTTGTAGAGATGATGAACAGCTTTGCTGCAGAACTTGGCTGTACAGGAACTCACTTTACCAATCCCCATGGTCTTCAGGACGAAAATCATTATACAACGCCTTATGACATTTATCTGATGCTGAAAGAAGCCTTGAATTATCCGGAGTTTACAGACATCACACAAATGGCATCTTATACAGTTAGCTATAAGCATTCCGATGGCTCCGATGCAAGTGCTACCTTACCCGCTACAGATCATTATCTTACCGGAGAGGCAGCAACTCCTAAGGATGTCACTATCCTTGGAGGAAAAACAGGAACAACCGATAAAGCCGGTAACTGTCTGGCACTTTTAAGCCAGAATGCTTATGGGAAGCCATTTATTTCCATCGTCATGGGTGCGTCCTCAAAGGATGTTCTTTATCAGGAAATGACATCCTTGCTCCAGAACATCAACTGACAGGATTCCATACAAAAAACAAAAAAGCAGATCTGTTTGAAATTTTATTTCGCAGATCTGCTTTTTTATTCTTTTTTTTACATTCAGTTAATTTCTACTGTATCATCGGTGCCATCACTGCCGGTATCATCGGTCTCACTGCTATCAAGATCCGTATCCGAAGTACCACTGGAATCATTGTCATCGACCACTTCACCGGAGCCACTGTCCGGATCTTCATAATTGCCTGCGTCTTCACCGGTTCCATCTGAAGATGTATCTGAAGTATCTGCTCCATTGGCTTCACTATCCGTATTGCCGTCGTAAGAATTATCACCTGGATCATAAGTCGGCTCTTCCGTGTAGGAATCTCCGTCCCCAGTATCGTCAGAACTCTCGGGCTCACTGCTGTAGCTGTCCTCTGTATAGATTGGAAAATCCGCATCAGCAGTTCCCTCTGATGTAGAATCTGTAACAGGCTCCGCCGCATTATTATCCGGAATAGCAGTAAGATGAGAAACCGTTCCATCCTTTGGGACGACAATATAGATTCCCAGCATCACGATACATAATGCCATGGCTAATCCGGCAATCTTCATTTCTTCCATATGTTTCATCGCTGATGATCTCCCTGTCGTTTTTTTGTATTATAGCACAGAATCACTCATATTTGTAAAACAGCCATGTATTTCTTTTGTTTTTCTGTAACAGTTCCCGAAATTTATTTCGCGATCATATAGACACACTTTCTCTGGGTGTTTATAATAAATAATCATATTTATTCATAAGCTTAAAGAAAGGCGTAACATTTTATGGGCGACTGCATTACCACATACACTGGAAAACATTTTGATCCGACACATCCGGACGAAGAGCTGATCTGCATTGAGGACATTGCACACGCACTTTCTCTTCTATGCCGCGGAAATGGTCATGTAAGGACTTTTTTCTCTGTAGGGCAGCACTGCATCCTCTGTGCCAAAGAAGCCGAAGCACGTGGCTATTCCGGCCGTCTTATACTGGCGTCCCTTCTTCACGATGCCAGCGAATGTTATATGTCCGATGTTCCAAGACCATTTAAGAAAAGTCTTCCTGCGTATCGGAAACAGGAGGAAGCTCTTTTAAACATTATCTATCAGAAATATCTGGGATCCGGACTTTCTGCCATAGAAGAGCAGAAGCTGAAGGAGATCGACAATGACCTGCTCTGGTATGACCTGAAATATCTTCTGAATGAAACACCGGACACTCCAAAACCGGTTGTCCATGTTCCGATCCAATACCGGCAATACCCTTTTTCACAGGTAGAAGAGGAATATCGGAACCTTTTTGATCAGCTGTCTGCAAAAATCTGTAAATAGATATAACAGACACACTTTATACAATTGAAAGAAGAACCCTATATGGAACGATTGATTTTTCATGTTGATGTAAACAGTGCTTTCCTTTCCTGGGAAGCAGCAAAAAGAGTAAAGATGGGACTTCCGGATCTGAGAGACATCCCTTCCTGTATTGGCGGAGACCCCAGTAAACGTACCGGCATCGTTGTCGCCAAGTCCATTCCTGCAAAAAAATACGGAATCCAGACAGGAGAGCCTATGGCTATGGCTTTTCGCAAATGTCCGAATCTTGTGGCCGTTCCATCTGACTTTGAATTATACGATAAATGTTCCAGAGCCTTCAAAAAAATCTGTGGGTCCTATGCACCGGTAATGGAATCCTTTTCCATTGATGAGGTTTTTCTGGATATGACCGGAACCTCCTATATTTACCCGGATCCGGTGGCAACTGCCCATGAGCTGAAGGATAAGATCCGTACAGAACTCGGATTTACCGTAAATATCGGCATCTCCACCAATAAACTTCTTGCAAAAATGGCCTCTGATTTCGAAAAGCCAGATAAAGTGCATACTTTATTTCCGGAAGAAATCCCTGTAAAAATGTGGCCTCTTCCAGTGAGAGAACTTCTTTTTCTTGGCAGATCCTCTGAAAAAAAACTGCAGGACGCAGGGATCAGAACCATAGGCGATCTGGCTCATGAAAAAAAAGCAAAGATACAGGCACTTCTCGGTGAAAAAGCAGGACAGCAGTTATATCAGTATGCCCGTGGCCTTGATGACTCCCCTGTGAAAGCAAAACCTGATGAAGCAAAAGGATTCAGTCTGGAAACTACATTTAACGATGATCTGGTCTCACTGGAGCAGGCACTTCCGATCCTGCTGGAACAATGCGATATTCTGGCCGCCCGCATGCGCCGCAAAAAGAAAAAATGCACCTGCATTTCTGTAACCTTCCGTACCCTGGATTTTCGAAACAAATCTCATCAGACTAAACTGCCAAATGCCACCGATATCACAGAAGAGATTTACAGAAATGCCCAAAACCTCTTTCAGGAGTCCTGGATGAGACAGCCACTCCGGCTCCTGGGAGTATCACTGACCGGTCTTACGGATGATTCCTTTGAACAGCTGTCCTTTTTTGAGGATACTCACAAGAAGGAACGCCAGCAGAAACTGGATGCAGCACTGGATTCTATCCGTCTGAAGTACGGAAACGACAAGGTTACCCGGGTCAGTATCATGAACAGCACTGCCCGGATCGGAAGGAAAGCAAAAGCACAAATGGAAAATGAAAGAGATCAGTAAAGCTTGATTAAAATTACCAGTTTTTTTCAAAAAGCCCTTGCAATTTTATTCACAATGCACTATAATTTGAAGCATATCAATAGCAATTTTATTCAAAATTATTATATGTGTCTAAGGAGGAAAACAGGATGGTTGAACTGATCGTAGGAAAGAAAGGCAAAGGAAAAACAAAAGTACTGTTAGACAAAGTAAACGGAGCTGTTAAGGACGCCAACGGCAGTATTGTTTACTTAGACAAGAGCACCAAGCACATGTATGAGCTGAACAACAAGGTCCGCCTTATCGATGTTTCCGGATTTCCGGTTAAAAATGCGGACGAATTTGTAGGATTTATCTGTGGTATCCTCTCTCAGGATCATGATCTGGAGCAGGTATATCTGGATAGCTTCCTTACAACAGCCAAGCTTGAAGGAAAGGATGCAACCGAAACACTGGATCAGTTAAGTGCCATCGGTGAGACCTTCAAAGTTTCCTTTATTATCAGTATGTCTCTGGATAAAGAAGAAGTTCCGGAAGCATATCAGGATAAAATTATCTGCGCATTATAATAAAATTGAATATGAACGTCCTATTTTGTACATAAAGCATAAAAGAACGTAAATTTTTAAAGGAATCTGTCTTCAGGACGGATTCCTTTTTAACTGTAGGAAATTTTGTTTATTCTTCATTTCTGTGGTATACTGAAGAGCAGAATAAACACACAGGAGCGTTTCATATGAATCATTTACTGGAAAAAATCAAACAAAAAAATGCATCCGCATTCACCCACAGCGGGAAATTTCACGCAGACGATGTTTTTTCTGCCGCTCTGCTTTTATATCTGAATCCCGAGATCACCATCACACGTGGAAACCAGGTTCCTGAAAACTATGAAGGTCTTGTTTTTGATATTGGCAGAGGACAGTATGATCATCATCAGAAAGACAGCCGTATCCGCGATAATGGCGTCCCATATGCGGCCTTCGGCCTTCTCTGGGAGAAGCTTGGACCGGAAATCCTAGGTGAGGAGCTGGCACTAAAATTCGATGAATCCTTTGTCCAGCCTCTGGATATCAATGATAATACCGGTGAAAAAAATGAACTTGCCACACTGATCGGCAATTTTAATCCGGGATGGGATTCCAAAAGCAGTAATGACGAAGCCTTTTTCCAGGCAGTCAGTGTAGCAGGCATGATCCTGGAAAATAAATTCGAGCGTTACCTTGGAAATGAACGTGCAGACAGACGGGTGGAAGAAGTTCTTACAGAACATGCTGCTTCCCTCGCTTCGGGCGATACCCCGGCAGAAAATACCAATATCCTTATACTTCCGGAATTTATTCCCTGCCAAAAACGCCTTTCGGAAACCAACATTGCTTTTGTGATCTTTCCGTCCAACCGGGGCGGTTACTGTATCCAGCCACAGAAAAAAGAATATTCCATGAATTACAAATGCAGTTTTCCTTCTTCCTGGCTTGGCCTGGAAGGCGAGGAGTTATCTTTGGTAACTGGTCTTAAAAGTGCAGCCTTTTGTCATAAAGGAGGATTTCTCATGACCTGCGGAACCCTTGAGGATTCTGTTCTTGCCTGCAGGAGCAGTCTTGCCGCCTTCCATGAAGAAGCTGTGATCGTAAGCCTTGGCGGAAATAAAGAAACAGACATGCTGCTTCAAAAGCTTCCGGATCTTTCTTCTGCCAGAATCGTACATCTGCCGGTTCCCCAATTACCGGAGCTGACTCTGAACGGAATCTACGGAGAACTCTCCATGGAAAAGACAGAATGGAAAAGCTTTATAAAAGACAGGATTAAAGAAATCCTCAGCTGCAAACCGGAAGCAGTTTTTGCAGATAATGCCATGTTTTCCCTGTATCCCATCGTTCATGCTCTGCGAAAAAAACATATTCCAGTTCTTACAGCAGTAGAAAAAGACGGACAGAAGCTTCTGGTACGGATCCCATCCGGTTCTTAAAAATCTTAAACATGTAATTAATTGTATTTACAGATATATTCACATTGCGTATTTATACAGAAAGAAGGCATGTTTATGCGAGAAGAAAAATTTAAAATGGAAAGACAGGGGCTGATCCAGGTGGGAGATAAAGTAAAGATCTCCGAATTTCTCTCTGCCACGAACTACAGCTATATCATTGAGCCTGCAGTAGCCATGTCTGGCTGCTACAGAAACGCAGACCGCATCAGATCCAAAGAGGGCATCATCAAAAGCATTGAGCATACGCCACGCGGCTTTATAGTTACTGCAGAATTTGACGAATAAACATATGTCCATCAGGTAAGATCCGGCAATTAGCAATATGCCGGATTTTTCGCTGAAAAACTGGCTGATTTATTCTGGATTATATTATAGGAATCTGGTATTATAGAGAAGATATTTGTGTAATTTCTCTAATTATCAGGAAATTGCAAATTTTTAGAACAGAGGTGTAATATTATGAGCTGGTACAACGAAGCAATCTTCTACCATATTTATCCACTTGGACTTACAGGCGCTCCAAAAGAAAATGATTACGGAACTCCTGTACATCGACTGAACACACTGCTGCCGTGGATCGACCACATCAAAGAGATCGGATGTACTGCCTTATATATAGGGCCACTTTTTGAAAGTGTCGGACATGGCTATGAGACAACCGATTACAAAAAACTGGATTCCCGTCTTGGAACCAATAAAGATCTCACCAATTTTGTAAAAGCCTGCCATGAAAAAGGCATCCGCGTGATCTTTGATGGTGTATTCAACCATACAGGCCGTGATTTCTTCGCTTTTAAGGATATCCAGAAAAACCGTGAGCATTCCCCTTACGTTAACTGGTACTGTAATGTAAATTTCGGCGGAAATACCGAATATAATGACGGTTTTTCCTATGAAAACTGGGGTGGATACAATCTTCTTGTAAAGCTGAATCAACGCAATCCGGAAGTACAGAACTATATCTGTGATGTGATCCGTTTCTGGGTTTCCGAATTTGATATTGATGGAATCCGCCTGGATGCCGCTGATGTTCTGGATTTTGATTTCATGCGTATTCTACGTCATACCGCAGATGAGGTTAAGAAAGACTTCTGGCTTATGGGAGAGGTCATTCACGGAGATTACAGCCGCTGGGTAAACGGACAGACTCTTCACAGTGTAACTAACTATGCCCTTCACAAAGCACTTTACAGCGGACATAATGACCACAACTATTTTGAAATCGCTCATACAGTAAAATATCTTCAGAATATGGGAGATCTGGACCTCTACAATTTCGTGGACAACCATGACGTAGAGCGAATTCATACCAAATTGCAGAACAAAGCACATTTTGCTCCTGTACATGTACTTCTTTATACTTTACCTGGCGTTCCAAGCATTTATTACGGCTCAGAATTTGGTATTGACGGAAAAAAAGAAAAATTTTCCGATGCCAGCTTACGTCCGGCACTTGATCTTAACGATTATGCGGATGCTGCAACAAAGAACCCATGTACTGCACTGATCGCAGCCCTTGGAAAGGTCCGCCAGGGAACTCCTGCATTAAGCTACGGTTCCTATGCAGAACTGGCTCTTACAAACCGTCAGTTTGCCTTTGCAAGAGATCTGGAAGGCATACGAGTGATCGTTACTGTGAATAATGATGACAGTGATGCAGAAATGAACCTTCCAACTGGAAGTGCACCGGAATACGTAGGTGCTCTCACAGGTCAGAAGGTTTCCGCACAGAGCGGACGGATCCGTGTCCGTGTTGCAGCAAACAGCGGTGAGATCTGGATTCCTGCAGGAGATATGCCGGAATATAAACCGGTTCAGACTAATGTTCCGGAAACTGCCGCAGCAAAAGAGAACGAAAACGCTACATCTGAGGCAGGAGAGGAGCAGGCGGCTGAAAATAACACTGTAACAGAAGCTGCCCCGGAAAAAGAAGCTTCAAACGCTGAAAATCCAGATAAAGCTTCTGACAATACAGCAAACTCAGCGGATATTCCGTCAACTCCTGAAGCAGAGTCCTCCAATCTGCAGGAAACGGCCGCTGCACCAAATCCGCACAAAACGCCGGAAGAAATGACAGTAGGCGAACTTCAGGCTGCTATCCTTGCAAAAATGGCAGGAAACGGACCCGTAGATGACCAGATGAAAAAGACCGTATACGACAACATCTGGCATGATTCTCTTGTAAACTGGCTGAAGAGCTTCCGATAGGAAAAGAATAATAAAGTAAGATTCCATAAAAAACAAGGCAATCCGATCATATCTTATGCGGTGAGCCTTGTTTTTTTGTGAAAACAGATATTTATTTTACATAATATATATTATGTATAGTTATGATCCTGTTTTTCTGTAATTTAGCAGAACAAAAAACAGCAGAGATTTCCAACTTAAATAGGTCAGAAATCCCCACTGCTTTTATCATTCTGTTTATTATCTCTCATCAAAAGGTACAAAATCTGCATGATGCCCCACATACTTATAAGCAGGACGGATGATCTTATTGGCACTGATCAGCTCTTCCAGACGATGTGCACTCCAGCCAGGCATACGTGCGATAGCAAAGATCGGAGTAAAAAGTTCTTCCGGAATACCAAGCATTGAATAAACAAATCCACTGTAGAAGTCAACATTTGCGCAAACATTTTTGAACAGCTTTCTGTGTTCCATGACCAGCTTTCCGGCAATACCCTCAACCTTATCATAGAGCTTAAATTCATCTGTCATTCCTTTCTCCTCTGCAAGAGCCTGTGCAAAACGCTTCAGGATCACTTCTCGCGGATCGGAGAGTGTATAAACTGCATGTCCCATACCATAGATCAGACCTGCATGATCAAATGCTTCTTTATTCAGTATTTTCTGCAGATATGCTGTGATCTCCTCATCACTTTCCCAGTCCTTTACATTGGCCTTCAGATTTGTAAACATGTTCTGGACCTTCAGGTTGGCACCACCATGACGCGGTCCTTTCAATGAACCGATGGATGCAGAGGTGGAAGAGTAGCTGTCTGTTCCGGAAGATGTTACTACATGTGTGGTAAAAGTAGAGTTGTTACCACCGCCATGCTCTGCATGAAGTACAAGTGCGATATCAAGGACCTTGGCCTCAAGCTCTGTATATTTTCCGTCCGGACGAAGCATCAGAAGGATATTCTCGGCAAGTGAAAGCCCCTTCTGCGGATTGCGGATAAAAAGTGTCTCGTCTTTACGGAAATGACGGTATGCGTGATAGGAGTAAACCGCGATTTCAGGAAGCTTAGCGATCAGTTCCAGAGACTGGCGGAGTACATTCTCCACAGAAATATCTTCCGGGTTATCATCATATGTATAGAGAGCAAGTACGCAGCGCTCCATGGCATTCATAATATTGGCGTTGGTTCCCTTCATGACAACGTCACGGACAAAACGTCCTCCCAGATCCTCCATGTCAGAAAGAAGCTCAAGGAATCTGGAAAGCTCTTCCTTGCTGGGAAGCTTACCGAAAATCAGAAGATAGATCGTCTCCTCAAAGCCAAAACGTCTGTCCTTCAGTCCGTTTACGATATCCTGCACATTGATTCCCCGGTAATACAGTTCACCGTCTGCCGGAATACGTCTGCCATTGACCAGCTTATAGCCGGTAACATCGGAAATCTCAGTAAGCCCTGTGAGAACACCTTTACCTGCGGAATCACGAAGTCCTCTTTTTACATCGTATTCCACATAAAGGTTGGGATCGATGTGGTGATTCTCTACCAGTTCCTTTTCAAAGAATTTCATTCTGCCTTTCAGCTGTTCGGAGTCCTCCAGACTCATCATTTCATGCTTTTTTTCCATAATTTTTTCCTCGTTTCCCCATTGTATATTAAAAAACACTGATACAGTTAAGATTGGTTACATCTTTGTAATCAGTGTTCGGGTATAGCATACATTTGTGTTTACCTGGTTAATAATTCTACAGTAAAAGTTCCGAAAATGCAAGAGGGTATTTCTTTTTTCATGTATAAATATTCATAATATGACATATTTCATCTATTATTAAATTTATTCATCAAAATCCGTCTGGTTTCCACAACGAATCTATGTTATGATTATTCCGTAATTTTTCTTATAATAGTAGTTTGTTTCACATCGGACTGCTGCCGCCTATCTCTTTCTCTTGCTGTCGGAATCGGATTCACCACAGCAAGTGAGAGCGGGATCTGGGATATTTTCCCGTCGATCATACAGTCCGTTTTTGCGTAAAATGTAGTTGCTGTTGTATTTATCATATCCATTGTTTTAAGCTGTATCCTGCCTGAAAACATGGACATTGAAAAGATCAAGGAATAGGGATGTAAAAATGTTTAAAATTCTCATTGCGGAAGATGACCTGGAACTCCGCCAGCTTTTCCGGCATGTCCTCTTAAAAAACGGTTATACAGTAAAAGGGGTCTCTGACGGGCAGGAAGCGCTGGATGCCCTGGAAAAAGATTATTACGATCTGATCATTTCGGACATAATGATGCCCAACATGGATGGCTATGAACTGGTCCGCTCACTCAGAGATGCCGGAGATTCCATTCCTGTACTTATGGTCACTGCCAAAGATGCTTTTGATGATATGCGTATGGGATTTCTGTCCGGTACCGATGATTATATGGTGAAACCGGTCAATATCAATGAACTGGTTTTGCGGGTAGGTGCACTTCTCCGCAGAGCACAGATGATCAATGAGCGGAAACAGCGAATCGGAGATACCATTTTGGAGTGCGATTCCCTGACGGTCTCCACCTCCTCGGAAAGTATGGTACTTCCTCAGAAAGAATTCATGCTCTTATATAAGATGGTTTCTTTTCCGGGAAAAATCTTTACCCGGCAACAGCTTATGGATGATATCTGGGGATATGATTCCGCAAGCGATGCCCACACAGTAGATGTCCACATCGGAAGGCTTCGGGAACGCTTTCGCGATAATCCGGATTTTAAGATCGTGACGATCCGTGGAGTTGGATATAAGGTGGTAAAGGCATGAAAAAGAAACTCTTCATAAATTTAAGCATTCGTTTACGTTTTATCTTTATGATCATGTTGGAGCTTGTCTGTGTATCTCTGATATCCTGGCTTGTTATGGATGTACTGCATATTTCAGCTGTTCCGAACATCGTATGGATCATCCTGGCCAGCGTGACCGCAGGGGGTGTCCTTAACAACTTCCTCAGTATCCGGTATTTCGGTCCTGTACTAAAGCTGAAAAAAGCCATGCAACAGGTTGCTGAAGGCGATTTTTCCGTCCGACTGGAAACGGAAAAGCAAATGAAGGAAATCCGGGATATTTATTCTAATTTCAACCTGATGGTCCAGGAACTGGAAGCAACGGAGATTCTACAGACAGACTTTGTTTCCAATGTTTCCCACGAATTCAAAACTCCCATCAGTGCTATTGAGGGTTATGCAACTCTGCTGCAGGATGATGACATGCCTATATCAGAAGAGCAGGAGCAGTACATCAGCAAAATCCTTTTTAACACCAGAAGGCTTTCCCACCTGGCAGGAAATATCCTACTGCTGTCCAAAATCGAACACCAGTCGATCCAGACCCATCAGAACTGGTACCGTCTGGATGAGCAGATCCGACAATCCATTGTTATGATGGAACCGAAATGGTCAGAAAAAGAAATTGAATTTGATGTGGACATGATGGATGTGGAGTATCTTGGAAACGAAAATCTCATCTGTCATGTATGGGACAATCTGCTTTCCAATGCTATCAAATTCAGTCCCTGTGGTGGTACGATCTATATCCGGATGATGCCGGAAGGAGAAAAGATCCGTTTTTCCATAGAAAACGAAGGCCCCCAGATCAGTGAATACTCCATGAAACATATCTTTGACAAATTTTACCAGGGCGACAGTTCCCATAAACAGGAGGGAAACGGTCTTGGACTTGCCCTTGTAAAACAGATCCTGAACCTGTGTAAGGGAACCGTTTCCGTAGAAAATATTCCCGGAAGTGGCTGTCGTTTTACTGTTATACTGTAAAACAAATATTTTACACATATCCATAAAACCCAAAAACAGCGGACACCTTATTTTTCATGAGGTTCTTCCGT
>JABLTO010193737.1_pt1 | contig 30171 bp, 22 predicted proteins | sample 7160091 | NCBI WGS metagenome assembly JABLTO01 (sample SAMN14651225, study PRJNA627086) | human gut metagenome | isolation source: feces | host: Homo sapiens
AATTATAAAATTCTATTAATACAATTATAGATGCTTTATTTCATTAATTATTTTTATCTAGATTATCAATATTTAAATTATTATGTAAGGAAATAAATATTAAATTGTAACTATGAAATTATTTGGAGAAATAGCAAATAAAATGTTTTTTTATTACATATGATAGTTTATAATTAAAATAGCATGATGCTAAGCAGTACCTGAGTTTAAATAAAAAATATATAAAGTGAGGGGAAAAGAGTGAAAAATAGCAAAATATTACTTAAGGTAGTCTCGATAATAATAATAGCCTTATGTATAGTGAATTTAAGTTCACAAATTCAAACTAAAGCGGAAATATTAAGTAGTTCTCAAAAGACAGAAGAAGAATTAAAGAATATATTAAGAGAACTTAATGAAGAAAGTATAATATTTGAAAATGGTATAAGTCTATATAGCAGTGAAATTCTAGACTTATCTTCAAAGGTTGATGAATTTAATATTACTGAAATAAGATCGAATAATGAAGAAATTATAACAGTAGAAGATAACTCAGTAATTGCTATGAATGAAGGTGTAACATTTTTACTTATAAAAGTAAATGATAAGTATCATGTTGTACAAGTTTATGTAGAAAGTGGAATAGAATCAATTAGCATTCTTGATGAGTCAAGAGCAGCATCAAGAGATCATTATTTAGTTTTCGTAGATGCAGGGCATGGTGGTACTGATCCAGGTGCTGTTGCAAATGGTGTAAAAGAAAAAGATATTAATTTATCAATCGCATTAAAGATTAGAAATAAACTTAGAAGCTTAGGAGTAGAAGTTGTGATGAATAGGGAAACAGATGTATTTGTAGACTATAGAGACACAGCTACTATGGCAAATAATTCTAAGGCAGATGTATTTGTTTCCATTCATCAAAATTCAGCATCAGCAACAAGTGCTAATGGTATAGAAACTTTCTATCATAAAGATATAGATAAGTTATACGGACAAACATTACATAATAGTGTTATAAAAAGTACAGGAGCTTATGATAGAACTTTAAAGTGGAATGAATTCACTGTTACAGTAAAAACAACTATGCCAGCTGTTTTAATGGAATGTGGATTTTTAACAAATGCAACAGAAGTAGCAAAATTAAAAACAGATAGTTACCAAGAAAAAATAGCCGATGGAATAGTTAATGGTATTATGGAGTACCTGGAAAAGAATGTTGAAATAAACAATATTGCATCACAAAGAATTTTTGGTGATACAAGATATGAAACATCTTATAAGATATTTGAAAGTGGTTGGATTAACTCTGATTCAGCAATTTTAGTTTCAGGATTAGATTATCCCGATGCACTTTGTGCAGCACCTTTAGCAATAAAATACAATGCACCCATTTTATTAACTAGAAATACTAGCTTAGCAAATCAAAATGAATTAAAGAATCTATTAATTAGTAAAGGTGTAAAAAATGTAATAATAATTGGTGGACAAGGTGTAATACCGATAGAAGTAGAAAAAGAATTAGACAGTTTAGGAATATCTAATAAAAGATTAGGTGGAAGCACAAGATTTGAAACTTCAGTATTAATTGCTAATGAAGTTGGAATAAAAAATGGAGAAGTAATTTTAACTTCAGGAAGAGGGTTTGCTGATGGAATTTCTATATCGGCTGTTGCCGCAGCAAAAGGAATGCCTATATTAATATCAGAAGCAAGTTCATTACCACAAGTGGTTAGAAATTATATGAATAACAATAGTATATCTAAAACTTATGTTATTGGTGGAAGTGGCGTATTAACAGAATCTTTAGCAAGTACATTAAAGAATCCCGAAAGATTAGGTGGAAAAGATAGGTATGAGACTAATAGAAGTATTTTTGATAGATTTAAAAATGAATTAAACTTAAGTGAAGTCTATCTTGCAGCAGGAACAGAATTCCCAGATGCATTATCAGCTTCTGCCATAGCAGCAAAGAAGAAGAGTTTTGTTATTCTTTCTGATACAAAAACTGTTAAACAATCATGTATAGATATAATTAGCAGTAGTAGACAATATATAAATAAAGTCAATATACTTGGTAGTAATAAAGTTATTTTAGATTCTGTAATTAGAGAACTTGGAATTAAAGCTTAGATACTTACAGACAACGGGGGGATTTTGTGAAAAGGATAAAAAGAATAATTGCATCTATGCTAATGTTAGTAATATTAATTCCTAATATACAGGTGCAAGCTATTGAAAATAACAACTTAGTTATTTCAGAAGATGGTAATAATGAAGTAATTAATGATAGCCTTAATAATATTGAGGAAAATGGAAATAAGGTTATAGAAGATAAGGTTACTGATGAAAATGTAAACCCTATAGATAATAATGACAATAATGAAGAGCAAATAGAAAATTTTGATAATGGAAAAAATTCTTATTTAGAAGATGGACAAGAGGATTTAGCTATAAAGGGAGAATTTACAATTAGAAGTTCTGCAAATTATATGCTTGTTTTTAAACAAAGTGTAAATGGAGAAGTTCATACTAGTCATAATGATAGTTGTTATATTACAGATAGTAATGGAAATAAAACTTTAAGGTCAACACATCCATCAGTAAATGCTAATGTTTATGAAAATTCATCATTAAGTTCTATATACACATATGTAAATCAAGGTTATATAGAAGAAGCTCCTGTAATTGAAGCATATGATGGAAAAGCTAAAGTTCTAGTAAGTGGATATACGGGATGGATAAATGGGTCTTATAAAGAGGCTTATAAGAATGAGAATGGACAAGAAAGTATTTATAATTGGAGTGATTATGAATTAGTTCCGGTAGAATCAGCAACAAATCCAAGTTATTATATTGCTAAGAATGGGATTTTATATCACTATATTTCTAGTAATTTAATTGCAAAACAAGGAACAAGTGGCTTTGAAATAATGGTAGGAAGCGCACCAACATTTATGAAAAATGGTGTTAAGTATTTAAGTTATGATGGTAATTACTTTTATGATGGTAGTAATATTCAAAATGGGTTAAATAATTTAATTAATGATCTAAAAGCGGGGCATAAGAATAATTCTGTAAATAACGGTAATCCTTTTTATAATTATTATCAATATTTACCTTTTAGAAGTAAGACAGTTTATTCCGCTAGTGATTTAGATAAGTTTATAAATGCTAATACAGATTCGACATCAACATTAAGAGGATTAGGACAAGCATTTAAGGATGCTGAAGAAAAGTATGGAGTTAATGCTATTTTAGCTTTAGGTGTTGCTATTAACGAAAGTAACTGGGGAAAATCGGATAAAGCTCAAAAGAAAAATAATTTATTTGGAATAAAAGCAACAGATAATAATCCAGAAGATGCAGAGGCTTTTGCAACTCCAGCTGATTCAATAGTAGAATTTGCGAAAAATTATATTTCAGCAGGATATTGTAATATTGATAATTTTAGATATTACGGAGGTCATTTAGGAAATAAAAACCTTGGTGCAAATGTAAAATATGCATCAGATCCATTTTGGGCTGAAAAAGCGGCAAGGTATGCATTTACAATAGATTTATATCTATCAGGAAATGATGTAAACTCTTTGATTGATAGTAATGTGTATCAAATAGGAATGTATACTGCTAATAATAAAGTAGTAAATTCAAATGGAGCAACATTATATAATGTAAATAAAATAGGAACTACTTTTATTTTAAATAAAAAAGATACTGTTAATATAAATGGATCAACATGTTATGAAATATATCCAGATAGAACAACAGTAGCGGGAGTTACTTTTAAAGGTGAATATGATTGGAATGTAAAGGGGTATATAAGTACTAATGGTATAAAGCTTATTAATACTCAAAAAAGTTTACAACCATCACTTTCTATACTTGGTGGAGCAACTAGATTTGAAACAGCAGTAGAGTTAAGTAAAAGTAATTTTAATACTTCAGAGTACGTAGTATTAATTAATAGAGATTCAATATTTGATGGTGTCTCGGCGACACCATTAGCAACAGCAGTAAATGCACCAATACTTTATACAGAAATAGGATATTTACAAAGCTCGACTAAGGCTGAAATAAGTAGATTATCGGCTAAGAAGGTTATAGTTATTGGTGGAGAAGGTGTTATTAACAATAATGTTATTAATGAGCTGAAATCAATGGGAATAAAAGAGGTAGTTAGATTAGGTGGAGCTACAAGATATGATACTGCTTTAGAAGTAGCTAAATATATAGATAATAATTGTTATAAGGTATCAGGTATTTTTCTAGTTAATGGAGCGGCAGATGCAGATGCAATGTCGGTATCTGCTGTTGCTGGAAAAAATAATATGCCTATATTATTAACAGAAACTAATAAAATCCCAACCAACACTTATAATTGGTTAAGTAGTAAAAAGTTATCAAATGCATATGTTGTTGGTGGAACTGGGGTTGTTTCAAATAGTGTATTAAATACTTTGAATTCAATTACAAGCTCTGATATAAGTAATAATAGAGTTGGAGGAGCAACAAGACAAGATACTAATGCAATAATAATAGATAAATTCTATGATAAAGATTTAAATGTTGTATATGCAGCAAGATCACATATTTTATTTGACGCATTGGCAGTTGGACCAATTGCAGCATTAAACAATGCTCCTGTAGTTTTAATAAATACAGATATTAATGATAGTCAAAAAGCTGTTTTAGGAAAGAAAACTACAAAGATGGTCGTACAAGTGGGATTAGATTTTCCACAACAGGGAATTAATTCATTAAGAAGTGTATTAAAAAATTATAATAAATAAAAAAGAAAGCGTAATCTATAGTTAGATTACGCTTTTACTCTTAAAAACGGTAACTTTTGTTATTATATTTAAACTATCTATGATATAATAAAATTTATATGTAGAGTCGTATAGAGATTAAGAAGCAAAAATGTAATGTTACTTAGGAGGAGAATATGGGTTTTGTTAAAAATTCATTATATACATTGATTTCAAATATTATAATAATATGTATTGGTTTTTTTACTTCTTGGGTTATATCGAGAACTCTAGGGGCAGAACTACAGGGTGTATATAATCTTGCAATTTTAATACCAAATTTGATGTATAATTTCTTGAACTTTGGTCAAGATACATCAACTATGTTTTTTTTATCTAATAAGACTATAAATAAGAGTGATTTAATTGATAATATGATACCAGTATCGATATTTTATACAATTATTAGTACTTTGCTTGGTACGTTATTTATATTTTTATTAAAAGATAGTATGTTTACTGAAGTTTCAAATAATACATTAATATTTGCATTAATAATTTCTCCATTAACTTTTTTAAATAATAATTTAACAGCTGTGTTGAAGAGTGAAGGTGAATTTTTTAGTGTTAATAAAGTTCAAGTAATTAATAAAATAATTTATTTTTTAATTTGCACTATTTTATTTTTTATTGTTGATGTAAATATTGTGATTTTTGCAAATATAATCATTCTTAGTATAAGTATAATAAGTTTATGGAAGAAAATAGGGATAAAGAGTGTTAGAATAAAGTTCAATAAAGAATATCAGAAAAAAAATATTTCATATGGATTTAAGAGTTACTTAGCCAATATGATTACTTTTTTAAATTATAGATTAGATACATTTATAATAAAAGCATTAAGTAAAAGCACTATGGCTGTTGGGCAATATGGAGTATCAGTAACCCTTGCAGAACAGGTATGGGTATTTGCTTCGGCAATTAGCTCTGTTATGTTTCCTTATATTACATCGATAGAAAATGATGAAGATAAGAGTAAAGTAACTTCGTTAACTTTTAAAATAGTTATGGTAGTTACCTTTATGGCTATAATAGTTTTATTTTTTGCCTCAAATTTAATAAGATTTGTATATGGAGAAGATTATTATGGAAGCATTATACCATTAAAAATATTATTAATCGGTGTTTTTTCTTTAAGTTTAGGTAAAATATTAGCAAATGATATTGCATCAAGAGGAAAGCCGGAGTTAAATGCATTAAGTAATTTGATGGGGCTTTTAGTTAACGTAATATTTAATATATTATTAATACCTAGGTTTGGAATTGCCGGAGCTGCAATGGCAACATCTATTTCATATACATTAACTTCAAGTATATTTTTAATAAGTTTTATAAAGTTAACAGGTTTAACATTAAAAGAACTATTAGTATTTAATAAAGAGGAAAGAGTAGTAATAACTATATTCATAAAAGAAGTTCTAAGTAAACATAAATAAGATGTAAAAATTTATTAATATAGAGGAATGGATAATTAATAAAATGAAAGAAAGAGTTATATTTATTGATTTATTAAGAATAACATCTATAATTGCGGTTGTTATATTACATGTTTCAGCAGTAAGGTGGTATTCAATAGATGTTACATCAAAAAATTGGTTAATATTAAATATCTATGATAGTGCCGTGAGATGGTGTGTTCCTATTTTTATAATGATAAGTGGGATATTTTTCTTGAACTTAGATAAACAGATTAATTATAAAAGGTTATACGGAAAGTACATATTAAGGATTGTTTTAGTTTTAATAATTACAAGTTTTTTTTATTACTTCTTTATAGGGGTTATAGAAGGAAATGAGATTAATATTGAATTTATTAAGAATACTATTTTATTGTTTTTACAAGGTGAAGTACGATATCATTTATGGTTTATGTATGTAATAATTGGATTATATATATTAACTCCAATACTTAGAGGTTTCATAAAAGGTTCTGAAAAAGGGGATATAGAATATTTTATTTTAATTGGTATTATTTTATGCTCATTAGTACCATTGTTAAGTAATTTTAATTCTTTAAATAGGGTACTTGCTTTTGTTGACAAATTTAATATACCAATAGGGTATTTTATTTATTTTATAAGTGGATATTATTTTTTTTATTATGACATTAAAGGAATAAAAAAAATAATAATATATTTAGCTGGTATTATATCATTTATTTTTACTGTAATATCAACATTATGTTTATCAATTATAAGAGGTTATCCACAAACAATTTTTTATGAATACTTAACACTAAATGTAATGTTTATGAGTTTTTCGGTTTTTTTATTTTTTAAACAGTATGTTAGTAAAATAAAAGTTAAAAAGAAATTAAAAAATAAGATAGTATTATTATCAAATTTAAGTTTTACAATTTATTTAATTCATGATGCTATTATGACCTTAGTATTAAAGAGTGGTTTAGAAGGTTTATTAGATAGACCAGTCAGTGGAGTTTTAGTTTTATCAGTATTAATATATTTAATTAGTTTACTAATTGCGTTAGTAATAAAGAAGATATATGAAATATTAAAGATTTTAATTTAGAAAAGAAATTTAAAGTTAAACATGATTGTTTAATATAGTTTTAATAAAAAATGTTAGATTTGGAGTTATAGGAGTTATAGTAATATCGATATAGTAGATATATTACATAATTGACTGCTAACTTTATTATATATTGTATATAAATTCAGAAAAATCTGTGCAAAATAATATAAAATAATGTAAAATAGTGTATTATCATAAATAATAGAGTTATTCTTGTAAAGGAGAAAAAAGTATGAGGGGAAGCACATTATTAGTAAGTAGAAATAAGATAAACATAGGGAATGTTAAATTTCAAGATATAATCGAAGAAAATACCTTTATGTTATATAGGAATTATAATAAGAAGTTTGAAAATGAAAAAATATTTCAAAAGCATAAAGATTTAATAATAGTTATAGATGGAGTAATATTAAATTCTAAAGAACTAGTAAATAAATATGCTGGGATTAATTTGGCTGAAACTATATATAAGATGTTTCAAAGTAATGGAATTGGATTTGTAGATGAATTACGAGGAAATTTTTATGGATTCATATATGAAGAGAAAAGTAATACCTGGTATGCATTTACAAATCATTTAGGAAATAAACCACTATATTATTATTATAATAAAGAGAGAGAAATATTCTGTGTAAGTAGCGATTTATTTGACATAGTTAGTATTATGAAAAAGCTTAATATACAAGTAGAGTTAGATGAGTTAGGAGCATATTATATGCTTACATTTGGATATATGCTTATGGATACTACAATGATAAGTGAAGTAAAAAAAGTCGAACCAGGAACTATATTAACTTATGTTGATAAAAAATTATCAAAAGAAGAATATTATTTTATTGATAATGAAGATTATATAAATGATTCAGAGGATAAAATTATTTCTAATATGTATGAATTGTTTAATATATCAATTGATCAATCATTTAGAAAAGATGTAGAAAATGGATATAAACATATATCGTATTTAAGCGGTGGATTAGATTCGAGAATGATTGGAATAGTAGCTAAAGAAATGGGATATGATAATATAACTACTCTAACATTTGCTGAAAATAACTCTAGAGATGAAAAAATAGCAAGAAGTATAGCAGCAGATTATAAATTTGAAAATATATTTAAAAGTTTAAATAATGGTAATTTTTTAAATAAAATAGAAGAAGCAGTAGATGCGAATTTTGGACAAATAATATATTCTGGGGCTGTTCATTTATTAGATGCAACTAATTCAATAAATCTTGAACCATACGGTTTTTTATATAATGGAAATTTAGCAGATGTTATGCATGGAGATTATATTGAAGGGCTTGAACATACAAAACCATCATTAAGTAATTGGGCATACTCTTCACGTTTATTAAATAAAGTAGAGTTTGTTCAAGATAGAATTATAAAAAAATATGGAAATGAAGAGAAGTTTGCAATATACAATAGAGGAGTAAATGCAATATATAATGGTTCTATTAGTATGTTAGACACTATGGAAACTTGCGAGCCTTATACACATCAAGATATTGTAAAATATTTTACAAAAATGCCTCCTAAATACAAGTATAAAGAAGCTTTATTCTTAAAAATGATACAAAAGTATTATCCTAAGGCAACGGATTATAAGTGGCAGAAATGGAATATTAAACCAACTTCGTTTAATACTAAGTTTATGATGACTTTCTTTGGCAAGGTTTATAGGGTTTTAGATGGAAAGATTCAGAGTTTGACAACTCAAAGTAATAATATGAATCCTTTTGATAAATGGTATGAGAATAATGAACAGTTAAGAGAATTTGTTACTTTATATTTAAAGGAAAATATTAATTACTTAGATAAATATCCAGGGTTAAAAAAAGACTGTATTATGATTTTAGATAATGGAAAATTAATAGAGAAAACACAAGTGATGACACTTATTCAATTTATAAAAAGGATAAATGAAGTATGAATATAAAATTAAAAGATATCGATAAATTATTGAAAAAAGGATTAGTTCAAATTTTTAGTGCAAATGTAATAAATAAAGTTGCACAGTTTGGAACGTTAGCATTATTATCTAGGATACTTACTAAGTCGGATTATGGTGCATTTAGTTATGCGCAAAATATCATGAGTTTTGTTTTATTATTAGAAGGTGCAGGAGTTACAACAGGAATATTACAATATTGTAGTATTTCAAAAGATTATAAAACGAAGAGGAAGTACTTGAAGTTTGGACTTGAGTTTGGGATAATATTCAATATTATATTAAGTATAACTATGTTATTATATGGAGTTTTTGGGAAAATAGCCATTGAAGATAGCAGAAATTATATAATTTTATTGTCTATGATACCATTATTTTCGGTTGTATATAATTCAATTCAGAGTTATTTAAGATCAACTTTAAGAAATACAGAATATAGTGTACTTACTACATTTAATACAGTTATATATTTAATATTATCAGTTTCATTGTCATATGTTTCAGGTGTAAATGGATTAATCATAGGAATGTATTTAGCATATCTATTAACTGTAATATTAGGAATATGGTATATTAGAAAAGATTTGTTTAGTAATAGAACTAGAAAAGAACATACAGATATTGAAAGAGTAAAATTTCTTAAATATTCATTAATAACAGTAATGACAAATGCAATGTCACAAATATTATATTTATTAGATACACAGTTAATAGGGATATTTGTAAGAGATGAAGCAGTATTAGCATCATATAAAATTGCCACTACTATACCTTTTAACATAGTATTTATACCTTTATCGATAATGACATTTGTCTATCCATATTTTGCTCAAAATAGGCAGAATAAAAAATGGATAAGAGAAAAAACAAAACAAATAACATATGGATTAATTGTTATTAATGCTGTTATTACTATTGGATCAATTGGATTATCTAAAATAATAATACCTTTATTATTTGGTAAGCAATATTTAGATGCGGTTCCATGTTTCAATATATTAATGATAGGATATTTTATTTCAGGAAGTTTTAGAATTCCATTTGGTAATATTTTAGCGAGTATGGGATTGGTTAGAGCAAATTTAATCAATGCAGTGTTTTCAGGTATAGCAAATATAGTTTTAGATATTGTTTTAATATTAAGATATGGTAGTATAGGGGCAGCATATGCAACTTTATTAGTATTTATTATATCTTCAATAATTCATTTTATATTTATAAGAAAAGCAATAAAATAATTTAATAATTTAGGAGAGTTAAGTTAATGGAAAAAGAAGTAGTATTATTTCAGGATATAGTAAGAGGAACATTTAAGAGATGGAAATTAATTTTAGCCATATGTATTTGTGTTTTATTGTTAGGAGGACTTATTTCATTTAATGCAACTTCAAGTGAAAAATCTACAGGTACAGTTAAACTATATATAAATGAAAACTATAGACAGGAACAATTAACAAATACAACAAATACTAATGGTATAATGATACCGACATATATTGAATTTATAAAAACTAGGGAGTTTTTAAATGAGGTTATTAAGGAAACAAATAGTAATATAAAGTATGAACAATTGTTACCAAACTTATTAGTTACTACAATAACAAATACAAATTATATAAATATACAATATACTGGTGTAGATTCAAAAAACGTTGAAGAAGTTTTAAGTGTGATAGTAGATAATTTTATTAATAAAGTTAATAAATTTGAATCAGATATAACAGTTGATGTTGTAGATAAAGTAAATGTCACAACAATAATAGAAAGTACAAATGTTGCTAAAATTATTATTTTAGCTGCAATAGGTGGATTAATATTAGGAGTAGGATTAGCTTTTGTTTTAGAATGTATAAATAGAACATATAGAACTAAAGGTGAGATGGAAAGAGATTTAGAAATAAATGCATTTGGTGTTATACCTAAAAGGAAAAATAATAAAAATATATCTTTAATAAATTTAAGTTCTAATAATATAGAAAGAGAAGCTTATAATTCTATTATAGTTAAAATGAGAAGATTAAATAAAGAACAGTCAGTAAAAACATTTATGGTATCTAGTTCTTTAAAAGGTGAGGGGGTTACTACAGTAGCTAGTAATTTAGCTTTAGCACTATCAAATGTGAATAGTAAAGTGTTATTAATAGATGCTAACTTTAAATACAGTGATATAAATAATGTTTTTAATATTTCAAATAAAGCAGGATTAAATGATGTTATTACTAATAATAGAAAAGTTGAAGAAGTTATAAGTAATTATAGTAATAGTTTAGATATTTTATTATCTGGAACTAAAATAGAAAATCAGTTTGAGGCTTTTGAAAAATATGATATTAATAAATTACTTCTAGAATTAAAAGAAAAATATGATGTAGTTATAATAGATACTGAATCAATACAAAGTTCTCCAGTGACACAGTTGTTAACAACTATTGTTGACGGTGTTATTGTTGTAGTTGGAGCTGAAAAGGTAAATAAACAAAGTGTTAAAAATACATTAAGTAGCATAGCAGAATTAGGTGGAAGAATAGTAGGTGTTATTTTAAATTCTGCAGATACATTTAGAAATAAAATTTAATGAAACAATATATAATAGAAATTATTATATATATAGGGGACTGAAATGACTAAAGAATATTTATTTAAAAATATATACTTTAATATTTTCATTTTATTTATTAATACATCTGTGAGTGATGCCTTTTTTGAAGCTCTTTTTATTCAGCCAAGCATTATTAGTATAAGTAGATTAATTACGAATTTAATTTTTATATTAATGTTAATTTATTATTTATTAATAAGCAGAATAAAGGCAAGACAATATAAAATAGGTATAATACTTACTATATTAATTGGTATCAGTTTAATTTGGACACCATTGATGTTTGAAAGTGTGAAGGTATATATAAATGTTATAGGACCAATTTGTTATTTTATAATTATGGGGCTTGTAATAGATAAGGGTACAATAATTGGAAATTTAAGAGCTTATAGTAATATATTGTTGTTTTGTGAAATAATTTCACTAGTTTTACCAGGAAAAGTAGGCTATATGGATTCAGTTGAAGGAATATTAAGGGGAATACATTTAAGTAGAAGTGCTTTAGTTATATATTTGAATTTCTGTATTTTTATAAATTTCCTTTATATTATTGAAAAATATAAAAAAAGTAATGTTACAAATGTTTTTTCAATAGTTGTAATTGGAATAGCGAGTATTTTAGTATTATTAACTAAAAGTTCAACCGGAATACTAATAGTAATGTTATTTTTCCTATTAATATTTTTAGTAAATAGTCAAAAAATATATAGGTGGATTTTTACAGGTTCCTTAGCTTTAGGTATAGGAATACCATTAATGAATGTAAATTCTCCAATTATTGAAAGATTAGTTGAAGTGTTTTTTGGGAAGACCCTTACATTTAGTGGAAGAAAATACATATGGCAATATGCAATAAGTAATTTAGCTAAACACCCCATATTAGGAAATGGATTTAATTCTACAGGAGAATTATTAAGAGATAAGATAATTCCAATTTATGAACGTGAAGCATCTCATACTCATAATGGTTTTTTAGAGGTGTTTTTACAAAATGGAATTGTGGGATTAGTTTTAGTTGTAAGTATAATAGTTGTAGCATATAAGTTTGTTAAATATTTACCATCAATACAACAATATATTTTTAGGGCATATTTAATTGTATTTATAATTTTTAATTTCATGGAACCATATTTAAATGAGCAGGTTTCTGTTGTGAATATATGGTTGCCTATAGCATATATATTTACTTATGTATATAAGCAGAGAAAAGAAATAAATTTTCAGTAAATATATTTTGAGTAATAAAATTCAAGAAAGAAAAGAGATTATAATATGAAAGTATTAGTATTACCATCATGGTATCCGGATGATGAAAAAAAGTTGAATGGAATTTTTTTTAAGGAACAAGTTGAAAGCTTATATGATGAAAATGTTGATATTATGGTATTAGCAATTTACCTTATGAATATAAGGGGGATTTGTGGAAAAGGAAATAAGAAAAAGGGTCTTTATGTTACTAAGGAGAATGGAGTAACTATATATAGATACTATACATTTAATTATTTTCCTAAGCTTACAGAGCTGTACTTAAGGTACTATTCAAAAATAGTAAATAAGCTAATTAAACAAATTGAGAAGGACAAGGGAAAGATAGATTTAGTACATATTCATTCTGCAATAGATGCAGGAATAGCATATAATATGTCAAATATAGGAATCCCTTATATAATAACAGAACATTCATCTAAATATCAGCGTAACCTTTTAAATGATGTACAGAAAAAATATTTATACAGTACTTTTAAAAATGCAGATAGGGTTATTGCTGTTGGAAAGGGATTAAGAGAGGCAGTTAAAAGTTACTGCCCAAACAAAGAAGTATTAGTTATTCCTAATATGGTATCTTTTCCTACTACAGCAATACATAATAAAGATTTAAATAAGAGAAGATTTAGATTTTTCTCTTTGGGACTTTTGACAAGGGTTAAGGGAATGGATCTTCTTATAGAGGCATTTAATAAAAATAGAGATCAATTACAAGGATGTGAACTCTTAATTGGTGGAGATGGAGAAGAAAAATCTAAATTACAAAGTAAAATAGAAGAATATAATTTGCAAGAGTATATTAAACTATTAGGAATGCTAGATAGAAATCAAGTTTCTTATAATATGAATAATTGTGATGCTTTTATTTTAGCAAGTAGATTTGAAACATTTGGAATAGTTTTTTTAGAAGCAATGACATATGGAAAACCCGTTATAGGGACCAAAACAGGTGGCCCAGATACATTTATTAATGAAAAAAATGGTATTATAGTAGATGTAGAAGATGTTGAAGGTTTAAGTAAAGCTATGATATATATGGCAAATAATACATCAAGATATGATGAAAATTATATAAAGAATTATTGTGATGAGAAGTTTAGTAAAAAAGTTATTTGTAATAAAATAATAGATATTTATAATGAGGTATGTGAAAAATAATATAACAAAGTTTAGTATTTTTATATAGTTGAATGCGAGGGATTATTATGAAAATTATAACAATAGTAGGGGCTAGACCACAATTTATAAAAGCTGCACCAGTCTCAAAAACATTAAGAACGGAGCATGAAGAAATTATAATTCATACAGGTCAGCATTATGATGCAAATATGTCTGATATTTTCTTTAATGAACTTAAAATTCCGAGACCAGATTATAATTTAGAAATTGGATCAGGATCACATGGAATGATGACTGGAAGAATGCTTGAAAAATTAGAGGAAATATATTTAAAGGAGAAGCCTGATTTTGTTTTAGTATATGGAGATACTAATTCTACTTTAGCTGGAGCTTTGGCAGCAAGTAAACTTTTAATACCTGTTATTCATATTGAAGCAGGGTTAAGAAGTTTTAATAAGGCTATGCCAGAGGAACAAAATAGAATATTAACAGATCATATATCAGATCTTTTATTAGTACCAACAGAAGATGCTATTAAGAATTTAACAAATGAAGGCATAAAAAAAGGTATACATAATGTTGGAGATGTAATGTATGATGCAGTGCTTATGTTTAAGGAGATAGCAAAGTCAAAGTCAGGATTATTAAAAGAATTAGATGTTAATAGTGGAGAGTATATATTAACAACTATTCATAGAGCTGAAAATACTAATGATATTAATAGATTGAGGAATATGATTGAAGCGTTAAATGAAAGTGGAGAAAAAATAATTTTACCACTTCATCCTAGAACTAAAAAATTTATAGAGGGTTACGGCTTAAACTTTAATGAAAATATAAAAGTAATTGATCCTATAGGATATTTAGAGATGTTAATGCTTGAAGAAAATTCTAAAATGATAGTTACAGATAGTGGTGGAGTGCAAAAAGAAGCATACTTTATGGGAAAACCTTGTATAACAATGAGAGATGAAACAGAGTGGGTAGAAACTGTAGCATGTGGATGGAATGTTGTTGTTGGAACAGATAAAAATAAGATATTGGACAATATTAGAAATTTTAAACCGACAAGTATACAACAATCTATTTTTGGCGATGGAAATGCAGCTCAAAAGATATTAAATATTATTAATGAAAGAAGATAATTAGATATATTAAAAAGGTTTAAAGTGCTAGCTTTAGTGGAGGAAATATGAAGATATTATATATAACATTTGTAGATTTTGATAGTTTAACAAGTGGATCATCTGTAAGGCCTAAAAAACTATATGATGCTTTTATAAAAAAAGGTCATGAGGTTAAATTATTAACTGGATTACAGAATAGAAAAATAGAAAGATGGAAAAATTGTTATAAATTTTTCAAAGATATAAAAAAAGAAAAATATGATTTGTGTTATATAGAACCACCTGCAGGACCAATTTTTAATTTTTGTGATCACTTATTAATGTTATATATAGCAAAGATAAAGAAAATTCCTATGGGTATATTTTATAGAGATGCTTATTGGAAATTTGCGGAATGGAATGATGTAGGAAATAAATTAAAAACATTGGTAATTAAATATATGCATATATTTGATTTGCAAATTATTAAAGCTACATGCAGCAAAGTATATTTTCCTTCAAAGATGATGGCTGATTTATTTGAAATTAAAGGAAAAGATACGCTTCCACCAGGTTGTGAAGACATAAAGGTAATTAAAGATGAAAACATATCAGGAATACAATTAGTATATGTTGGTGGGATGAATGAACAATATGGTGGGCAACTACTTTTAGAATCTTTGGAAAAAGTTAACTCTAAAAAAAGAGTTAATTTGCATTTAGTTTGTAGAAAAGATGATATTAAGTATTTAGAGAAATATAAAGATAAAGAGTGGCTTACTGTTTATCATGCTTCAGGTGAAGAGTTAATTAATATATATGCAAAAGGAAATGTTGCAGTAATACCTAGAAAAATAGATTTATACATGAACTTTGCAATGCCTATAAAATTATTGGAATATGTAACTTTTGAGATGCCAATTATTTCAACTAATTGTACAGAAGTAGCTAATTTTATTAATAGCAATAATATAGGGTTAGTTTGCGAGGATAATGTAGAGAGTATAGCAACGGTTTTAGAAAATATTACTGAGGAACAATTAAAGCTATATCATGATAATATAATTAAAGCTAAAAAGAATAATACTTGGGAAAAAAGAGTAGATAAGATACTGGAACTGAGTACATAAAAAATATAGTTGTTAAAATTTGTTTTTATGCTAAAATAATTATAGTAGTTTAAAGTTGAAATATTGAGGTGAGAGCAATGAATATACCATTAATAGATTTAAAAGCTCAGTATGAATCATTAGCTGATGAATTAAACAAAGTAACTTTACAAGTATTATCATCTGCAAATTATATACTAGGCAAAAATGTAACAGAATTTGAAAAGGAATTTGCTGAATATGTTGGAGTAAAACATGCAATATCAGTTGGAAATGGAACTGATGCTTTAGTTTTAGCATTAAAAGCTATGGGAATCGGTGAAGGAGATGAAGTAATAACAACTCCATTTACATTCTTTGCAACAGCAGAATCTATTTCAGCAGTTGGCGCTATACCGGTATTTGTTGATGTAAGAAAAGATACATTTAATATAGATACAAGTAAAATTGAAGATAAAATAACAAAAAATACAAAGGCTATAATGCCAGTTCATATATTTGGGCAAGCAGCAGATATGGATGAAATAAATGAGATTGCTAAGAAACATAATTTATTAGTTATTGAAGATGCTTGTCAAGCTATTGGAGGAAAGTATAAGGGGAGAAATATAGGATCTCTTGGAGATATGGCATGTTTCTCATTCTTCCCAACTAAAAACTTAGGCTGTGCTGGGGACGGTGGAATGATAGTTACAGATAATGATGATTTAGCTGTAATAGCAAGAGCGCTAAGAACTCACGGAAGTGGAGAAAATGGTCAAAAGGCATTTAATTTATTAAATAATATAGAAGAAAAAGTTCAAACCTCAGAAGGATCAAATGATACAATATATAATCCATTAAAGTATTACAATTACTTAATAGGATACAATACTAGATTAGATGCAATTCAAGCAGCAATTTTAAGAGTTAAAATTAGAGAAATAGATAAATGGAATAGTAGAAGAAGAGAAATTGTAGAACAGTATAACGAAGCATTTAAAGATTTGGATTTAGTTATTCCTGTTTGTGATGAAGATAATCAGCATGTATATCACATGTATATTTTGCAATCAGAGGATAGAGAGGGTATGTTAAGTAAATTAAAGGATAAGGGCGTAGCAACAGGGGTTTATTATCCAGTACCATTACATCTTCAAAAGGTTTATAAAGATTTAGGATATAAAGAAGGAGATATGCCAGTTTCTGAATATTTATCGCATAGAACATTTGCAATTCCTGTATATCCAGAATTAAATGAAGAACAAATAAAGTATATTATAGAGTGTGTTAAAAAATAACTTATAGTTATTGAATGGAGGCAGAAAAATGTCAGAATTAAAGAAACAATTGTTAGAAAAAATTAACAATAAAAAGGCGAAGGTTGGAGTTGTAGGACTAGGATATGTTGGATTACCATTAGCAGTTGAAAAGGCTAATGCTGGTTATGAAACAATAGGATTTGACGTTCAAGAATCAAAAGTTAACATGGTTAACAATGGTGAAAACTACATTGGAGACGTTGTTGATGCTGAGTTAAAAGAATTAGTAGAAGCAGGTAAGCTTAAAGCAACAACTGATTTTAGCTTTATAAAAGATGTAGATACTGTTTGTATATGTGTACCTACTCCACTAGATCTTTACAAGCAACCAGACTTATCATATGTAGTAAATTCAACAAAAGCAGTTGCTGAATATCTACATAGGGGTATGATAATCATACTTGAAAGCACAACTTATCCAGGAACTACTGAAGAAGTATTAAAGCCAATACTTGAGGAACATGGATTAAAGTGTGGAGAAGATTTCTTCTTAGCATTCTCGCCAGAAAGAGTTGATCCAGGTAATAAGCATTATAATACTAAAAACACACCAAAGGTTGTTGGAGGATGTACAGCTGACTGTACAGAAGTTGCAGCTGCCTTATATGAAAATGTATTAGAAGGTGAAATACATAGAGTTTCATCTCCAGCTGTAGCTGAAATGGAAAAAATCTTAGAAAATACATTCAGAAATATAAACATTGGTTTAGCAAATGAAATGGCTATTCTTTGTAATAGAATGGGAATAGATGTATGGGAAGTTATTGATGCAGCAAAAACTAAGCCATATGGATTTATGCCATTCTATCCAGGCCCAGGTCTTGGAGGACACTGTATACCACTAGATCCATTCTATTTAGAGTGGAAGGCTAAAGAATATGATTATCATACTAAATTAATTGAAACTTCAGGAATAATCAACGATTCTATGGCAGATTTTGTTTTAGAAAATGTTATGAAGATTTTAAATAAAAACAAAAAGGCTTTAAATGGAGCTAAAGTTCTTGTTATGGGATTAGCTTATAAAAATGATATAGATGACTATAGAGAATCTCCATCATTTAAGGTTATAGAATTGTTAGAAAAAAATGGTGCAGAAGTTATAGTTAATGACCCATATTGTCCAGAAGCTAAGTATAAAAATAAGAAGTACTATTCAGTAGATTGGACAGAAGTTATTGATGAAAGTGATATAGTAGTAATAACAACTAATCATTCTTGTTATGACTATGATCAAATAGTATCTAGAGCTAAAGTTATATACGATACTAGAAATGCAACTAAGAATGTTAAAGAAAATAGGGATAAAATCTATAAATTATAGTAAAGGGAGGAGGAGGTTAAATCCTCTCCTTTTTTATAAAAGAAAATAACGTATAGATTAATATATTAGCTAGATGATGATTTTTAAGGAGTGAATAAGATGAGTGAAAAAAGAAATATACCATTTTCACCACCAGATATAACGGATCAAGAAATAGATGCAGTTGTTGAAGTGTTAAAATCAGGATGGATTACTTCAGGGCCTAATTTAGCGTCCTTTGAAAAAGAAATAGAAGAGTACTGTAATGTAGATAACTCTATTGCATTAAATAGTGCTACAGCATCAATGGAATTAGTACTAAAAACATTAGATATTAAAGAAGGGGATGAAATAATTTCTACACCTTATACATATACGGCTACTTCAAGTGTTGCAGTCCATAGAGGAATAAAGCCTATTTATGTAGATGTTAAAAAGGATTCATTCTATATGGATGAAGAGAAGTTAGCAGAGGCTATTACGCCTAAAACTAAAGTAATAATGCCAGTAGATATTGCAGGATACCCATGTGATTATGATGCTATAAAGAGGATATTAAAGGAAAAAAATAGAGAAGATATAATAATATTATGTGACTCTGCACATTCATTTGGAGCAAAATATAAAGGGAAGATTGTTGGAGGACAATGTGACTTCCATTCATTTTCTTTCCATGCAGTAAAAAACCTAACCACTGCTGAAGGTGGATGCTTAACTTTTAATGATAATTTAGCTAAATTTGAAAGAGAAGACTTGCCAAGAGAGTTTAGAACAACAGCGCTACATGGACAGTCTAAAGATGCCTTTTCAAAGATGAAAGCAGGAGCTTGGGAATATGATATTGTTACAGATGGGTTTAAATGCAATATGACTGATATAAATGCAGCTATTGGGAGAGTTCAATTAAAGAGATATGAAGGTATGTTAAAGCATAGAAAAGCTATATGTAACAAATATAATGAAATATTAGGAAAAGAAAATATCTGTATATTACCAAAGTTTATAGATGAAGATGGTACAGAGAGTTCATATCATTTATATTTACTAAGGCTTAAAGGGTTTAAGGAAGAAAATAGAAATGAACTTATTAAATTAATGGCTGAAAAGGGAATTGCTACAAATGTTCATTATAAGCCATTACCGATGTTTACATTATATAAAAATTTAGGATATAAAATTGAGGATTATCCAAATGCGTTTGCACAATATGAAAATGAAATATCTTTACCAGTGTATAGTACTTTAAGTTTAGAAGATGCAGAATATATAGCTAAAACACTTCTTGAGGAATTAAAAAAATATTAGAACAATAATGATAGATATCACTTAACAAAGAAATTAATATAATGTTAAAATTAAGAATGACAGTATAAACTGGAAGATATGTAAGTTTATTGCTGTCTTTTTTAATAAAAGAATATATAAGTATATTCTTTTGTCGATATATTATTATTAACTTTATGGACAATATAATTTACTAGTAGTATAATTTATAAGTCAAATGATATATGAGTAAGTTAAGTGTATATTTATATTAGATGAGGTAAAATAATGAAAAAAATTAATTCAATTGTTAAGAGAATATTTGATTTTTTTGCAGCTTTGATAGGAATAATAATATTATCACCAATATTTATTATTGTAAGTATAGCAATTAAACTTGATTCTCCAGGAAATATTATGTTTCTACAAAAAAGAGTGGGGAAATGTGGAAAAGAATTTGATATTTTCAAATTTAGAACCATGGTTACTAATGCAGAAAGACTAGGTAAACAAATTACTGTAGGAAAAGATAATAGAATTACTAAAGTTGGTGCATTTTTAAGAAAATATAAAATAGATGAGTTACCACAATTATTTAATGTTTTAAAAGGTGATATGAGTTTAGTAGGACCTAGACCAGAGGTCCCTAAATATGTAGCGTTATATAATGAAGAGCAAAAGAAGGTATTATCTGTTAGACCGGGAATTACTGATTTAGCATCTTTAAAATATAGTGATGAAAATGATATCTTAGGAAAAGTAGAAAATCCAGAAGAATATTATATAAATGTTATCATGAAAGACAAACTATCTTTAAATCTTGAGTATATTGAAAAGAGCAATTTGTTTTTTGATATATCGTTAGTAATTAAAACAATATTAAAATGTATATAAGGTGGGAAATAGTATGAAAAAATTGAATTTTGCAATTATCGGATGTGGAAGAATATCTTATAAGCATGTAGAAGGATTAGTAGAAAATAAAGAAATTGCTAACTTAGTAGCAACATGTGATGTTAAATTAGAATTGGCAGAAGCAAAAAAAGATGAATATATTAATAAAATGAATGGTTCAGAAGTTAATGTAAAAGCATTTGAAGATTATAAAGTAATGCTTGAGGAAGTTAAAGATATAGATGTTGTTACTATAGCTACAGAAAGTGGATATCATGCAGAGATAGCTATTTACTGCATGAATAAGGGAAAGCATGTTATAGTTGAAAAGCCAATGGCTATGTCTATACAAGATGCAGAAGAAATGATTAAGGTTGCAAAAGATAATAACGTTAAATTAGCTGTTGCACATCAAAATAGGTTTAATAGACCAATTCAAAAGATGAGAGAAGCTATTGAAGCTGGTAGATTCGGTAGAATTATGAATGGTACTGCAAGAGTTCTATGGAGAAGAGATGATAACTACTACAAACAAGCACCTTGGAGAGGAACTTGGGATTTAGATGGCGGTACATTAATGAATCAATGTATACATAATATTGATTTAATGCAATGGATGCTTGGTGGAGATATAGAAAGAGTTTATGCAGAATGCGATACATTTAGAAATCCAATTGAAGGTGAAGATTTTGGTGCAATTATTGTGAGATTTAAGAGTGGAGCTATAGGAATAGTAGAAGGTAGTGCTGTTGTTTATCCAAAGAATTTAGAAGAAACACTAGGTATATTTGGAACAGAAGGTACTGCGGTTATCGGAGGGCTTGCCGTTAATGAACTAAAAACTTGGAGATTTGAAGGTGATGATGAAGAAGCTATTAAATCAGATTTACAAGTTGAAATAGATAGTGTTTACGGAAAAGGTCATACTCCTTTATTTAGGGATGTCATTGAAGCGATAAATGAAGATAGAAAGCCTTATATTAGTGGAGAGGATGCGATAATTCCATTATCTATTATTTTAGCTGCATATAAGTCAAGAAAAACAGGTATGCCGGTTAATTTTCCATTAGAGAACTTTTCATCTTCAGATATGAAATAATATATATTGTTTTAGATAAATATAAACCACCATATATAGTATAACTATATATTGTGGTTAAAGTTTTATTTAAGAAATTTTTATAGTCAGCATATTTATAGGATAATTAAGCAAATATAGAGGTGAAAAAATGAAAATTTGTTATTTGGCTGATGCTAATAATATTCATACAAAAAAAATGTGTGAGTATTTCGCTAATAAAGGATATGATGTAAGTGTGATTTCATTAAATGATGGAGAAATACCTAATGTTAAAGTATATAGTATGAAAGTAGAAACACTTTATTCGGGTAGTGCGTTTTCTAAAATACATTATTTAGGTAAGTTAAAAAGAATAAAGAAAATAGTTAAGGAAATAAACCCAGATATTCTACATGCACATTATGCAAGTAGTTATGGACTAATAGCAGCCCTTATTAATTTTAAACCTACAATTCTTTCTGTTTGGGGAAGTGATGTATATGATTTTCCAAAAGAATCTTTTATTAACAAAGAAGTATTAAAATACAATTTAAAGAAGGCTGACTGTATTTTATCAACTAGCTATGTTATGAAAAGAGAAACTGAAAAATATAGTAATAAGGATATAATAGTAACGCCTTTTGGAGTTGATATTGAAAGGTTTAAACCGTCTTATAAGAAAAGCGAAAATAACAATATAATTATTGGAACTATAAAGACGTTAGAAGAAAAGTACGGATTAGAATATTTAATAAGGGCATTTAGAATATTAGTAGATAAGAATAAAGATAAATCTTTAAAGTTAGTTATAGCAGGTAAAGGAAGTCAGTATGATTACTTGTTAGGTTTATGTAAAGAATTAAATATTGAAGAAAAGGTTGAGTTTTTAGGATTTATATCACAAGACAAGGTTGCTACAACATTACAAACGTTTGATATTGCGGTTTTCCCTTCTATCTTAGATAGTGAAAGTTTTGGAGTTGCAGCTGTTGAAGCTGAAGCATGTGCAGTTCCAGTTGTTGTTACTGATGTTGAAGGATTAATGGAATCAACTATTCCTAATGTAACAAGTTTAGTTGCAAAGAAAAAGTCAGCCGATGATTTAGCTGAAAAGATTAATATCTTAATAAATGATAAAGAGTTAAGAGAAAGTATGGGGCAGAATGGAAGAAAAAATGTTTTAGATAAATACAATATAATTGATAATTACAATATAATCGATAATATATACCGAGAGTATAAATAATAGTATGAAATCTAGAAAGGATTTATTATGAGATTAACAGAAATATTAAGTTTAATTTCTAATGGAGATGTTATAAAAGATGGTGAATTTACATCATTAGGATTAGCAGTAAGTAAGTGTGATGAAAAATTGCTTACATTTATTGAAAATGAAAAATATATATCATCATTAGGAGAAAATATAAGCTGTGTTATAACTACTGAAGAGTTGAGTGAAGTTCTTAAAGAAAAATATGGGGTAATTTTATCTAAGAATCCAAGATTAGATTATTTTAAGTTACATAATAAATTAGCAGGAAATAAAGATTATATAAGAAAATCATTTGATACTATTATTGGAGACGAGTGTTCAATAAGTAATTCAGCAGTTATAAGTGAGAAGAATGTAGTAATAGGTAAAAATGTAAAAATAGAAGAATTTGTTGTAATAAGAGAAAATACTATTATAGGGGATAATGTTGTTATAAGATCAGGCTGTATATTAGGGGGAGAAGGCTTTGAGTTTAAAAGAACAGACGACACTATTATGAATGTTATTCATTGTGGTGGAGTAATCATAGAAAATAATGTGGAGATTCAGTATAATACTTGTATTGATAAGGCACTATATACGTGGGATAACACAATTATAGGTGAATATACCAAAATAGATAATTTAGTTCACCTAGAACATGGTGTTAAAATAGGGGAAAGATGCATGATTGCATCTAATACTGTAATTGGCGGAAGAACTGTTGTTGGAGAAGAGTCGTGGATTGGACTTGGAGCAATAATATCTAATGGGCTTGTTTTAGGCAATAAAATAAGTATAAGTTTGGGTTCTGTTGTAACTAAAAATCTAGCTGATAATGAAAAAGTATCAGGTAATTTTGCTATTAATCATGATAAATATATTAATTTTATAAAAAGCATTCGATAATAAACAATGGTCGTAATTTAAAGTATTACGACCATTTATTTTAACGCTTTTTATTTATTATTTCTTATAAAAGCCAGTAAATATCCTGAAATACTCCAAAAAGTAATGGATATAAAGCTTATATTATATACAAGTGAACTTTCTAATAGGTTTACTAAAAGTATTCCTAATATTAATGAAAATAATATAAAAATTTTATAGTTATAACTATTTTGTTTTATAAATTTATATATAGGAATTATAATTGCAATTAATAAAGCTAAGAATATAATTAATAATAATAAGCCGTTTGTCGCAGCAATTTCAACATATATATTATGGCATCTTCCACCTTCAAGACCATTTAATTCGTATGAAGTAAATGAGTGGATATTATACAATAAGCTGCTATTACCAATTCCTTTAAGTGGATATAATTCAACAATTCTAAAAGCTGCTTTCCAAATATTCTCCCTACCAGTAAAAATTATACGAGATATATTGGGTGGTGAGAATAATAACATAAAAAATGCACAAAGTGGTGAAAAAATTATAAATATCTTTAGAAATATAGATTTTATATTAATAAAAATTGCAATTAAAATTGGTGTTAAAATTAATAAATATGAACTACGAGCACCAGAAGTTATTAATGTAACTGATTGAAGAAATAAGTTCAGTGAAATAAAAATTTTAAATAAAGTATTTTTAGAGCATAATAATATATATATTGAAAGTAAAATAGATATTCCAGCTGCTATACCTAATGCATTTTCATTGTAAAATAATCCTGCAATATCTGTTTTTAAATTTAAATAAATTATTATAACAGATATAAGTGAAAGTATAAATGTAACAAATATATAAAATGTTGAAAAGATAAACATATCTTTTTCTAAATTTTCTTTGTTTTTAGTTGTATTAACTGAAAAAAATACAAGTAATAAAATTGAATTTATAATACAAGATTTAATGTTTTCTATTGATGGATAATTATAAAAAACAAGAATTAAATTAGAAATTAAAAAAGAATAAACTAATATATAAACTAACTTATTATTTTTAAAATCTTTAATACTACTTATTACACCAATTGGAATTAAAAGTATAGCAAACGATATTGAAATTTTAGTAAGTATTGATATATTAGTTATATTAGATAATGATGTAACGAATATAAAACTACTTAATAAATAAATCAATTTTAATAAGATATTATTAGCTAATATACTATAAGTTTTCGAAAAAAAACTATTCATAAAGATTCTCCTTATTTGTATAATTAGAATAAAAATAATTATAGTAATTTTAAAAGACTTAAATATAGTCAGGTTAACATATGATTAATTATAGAATTAGTAATTTTTTATGTCAATAAAATTAGTAATTCTATAAATAAATTTGATTAAAGAAGTATATATTGATATAATTAGTGTGGAAATTATGGATATACATAGTATTAAATACTCTTGAAAGGAAGAAGAGCTATGGGAAATGAAAAGAGACTTAGAGGAATATTATTAGCAATAGCAGATATAATCCTTATTAATGTAGCATATATGATAAGTTTTTATATAAGGCTTGGGTATGTATATGATGAAATTTATAATGATATTTATGTTAAATATTTACCTTTGATTTTAATAACATATATAGGAATGTTAGCTTTATTTAAAATGTATAGAAGTATATGGAAAATAGCAGGTATAGATGAAGTAATATCTGGAGTGACAGCATGTTTCATAGCAGGTATATTAAATTTTGTTATTTCAGAGTTTATGCCTTTTAGAATACCAAGAGTAGTAACTATACTTTCTTGCTTTTTTATAATGGTATTTGTTTTAGGAGTAAGGCTTTCATATAGATTTATTCGAAGAATAAGTATTTACGGTAAGAAGTATATTGGAAATGGTGAAAAAGCAATAATAATAGGAGCAGGAGCTTGTGGACAATTATTAATTGAAGAGATAAGAAAAGATGAATCTTTTAATTATAAGATTGTAGGATTAATAGATGATAATCCAAATAAAAGGCATACTTATTTAAAGGGAATAAAAGTTTTAGGAAATAGAAATGATATTTTAGATGTAGTTAAAGAAACTAAGGCTACAAGCATATTTTTAGCTATCCCATCTATGACTGCTGAAGAAAAAAGTGATATTTTAGAGATATGTAAGGAAGCTAAAGCTAAGGTTAAAATAGTGCCGAGTTTTTATCAATCTATAGATAGTGGAATAGATTTAAAGAAAGTAAGAGATGTTGATTTAAAAGATTTATTAGGAAGAGAAGAAGTGCAGTTGGATAAAAGTGGGATAAGTGATTATTTAACTGATAAGATTATACTTGTTACTGGCGCAGGTGGATCTATTGGTTCTGAGCTTTGTAGACAAATAGCTACTTTTAATCCTAAAAAATTATTAATTTTAGATATTTATGAAAATAATGCTTATGACTTACAAAATGAATTAAGTAGAAATTATCCAGAACTCAATAAAGAGGTAATAATTGCATCCGTAAGAGATAAAAAGAGATTAGAAGAAATTTTTGACGAGTTTAAACCTAATGTAATATTTCATGCAGCAGCACATAAGCATGTGCCTTTAATGGAAGTTAATCCACAAGAAGCTATTAAGAATAATGTTAAAGGAACTTTAAATGTTGCTGAGTGTGCGGATAGGTATGGAAGTGATAAATTTGTTTTAATCTCAACAGATAAGGCGGTTAATCCAACAAATGTTATGGGAGCTACAAAGAGGCTTTGTGAAATGATAGTTCAAGCCATAAACGTTAGAAGTAAAACTGATTTTGTAGCAGTAAGATTTGGTAATGTACTTGGAAGTAATGGATCTGTTATTCCATTATTCCAAAAACAGATTTCAGAAGGTGGACCAGTGACCCTTACTCATAAAGATATAGTTAGATATTTTATGCTTATCCCTGAAGCAGCACAGTTGGTTCTTCAAGCTGGAGCATATGCTAGTGGGGGAGAGATATTTGTACTAGATATGGGGGAACCAGTAAAAATATATGATTTGGCTATTAACTTAATTAAATTATCTGGTTTCGAACCATTTAAAGATATAGATATAAAAATTACAGGGCTAAGACCAGGTGAAAAATTATATGAAGAATTATTAATGGATGAAGAAGGACTAGAGGAAACTAAGCATAAGAAAATATTTATAGGTAAGCCAGCTAATTTTGATTTAGATAAATTAAAATTAGAAATAGAAGAAATAAATGAGATTGCCATTAAGGGTGATTTAGTAAAATTAAGAACTAAACTTAAGAAGATAGTTCCAACATATGTAAATCTAAATGAGAAAGAAGTTGCTGTAAGTAAGGACGAAAATAAATAAAAAATCTACTTAAATTTAAGGAATTATACGATATTATATTTGTGTAATTCCTTTAAATTTTATGTTAAAAATACGGATATGTAACTTAAAAGATTATTTGGTTAAACTATAATTATTAAGTATAAATATAAAAGTGTAGTTAATTGAGTTGTTATAGAATTTATGGTAGAATTATTTACAGTACATTTATATACGAAATAATGATATTTAGATTTAAATGATAGATGTTTTGATAATAGAATATAAGAATTAAAAAAGTAGAGAAAAGGTGAGGTAGTTTAAATGAGTGATTTAATTTCAATAATTACACCTACATATAATTGTGGAAAATTCATTGGAGAAACTATTGAGTCAGTAATTAATCAAACATATGAAAACTGGGAAATGATTATAGTTGATGATTGCTCTAAGGACAATACTAAGGATATTGTTAATAAATATGCTCAAAATGATGATAGAATAAAATATCATTTATTAGAAAAAAATTCTGGAGCCGCTATTGCACGTACTAAAGCTATGGAATTAGCTAATGGTAATTATATGGCATTTTTAGATAGTGATGATTTATGGGTTGAAGATAAGTTAGAAAAGCAATTAAAGTTTATGAAAGAAAATAATTTTAACTTTGTATGCACAGAATATGAACAAATTGATGAGCAAAGTAATCCATTAGGAAAAATAATAAAAGTAAGAGATAAGGCTAATTACAATAGAGTTTTATTAGATTGTCCGGTAGGGAATTCAACTGTTATGTATAATGTAAAAGCTATGGGGAAATTTCAAGTTCCTAATATAAGAAAGAGAAATGATGATGCTCTTTGGTTAAAAATGTTGAAAAAGGAAGAGTATATTCATGGGATGAAAGAAGTTTTAATGAAGTATAGAATAAGAGAAAATTCTATATCAAGCAATAAATTAGATTTAGTAAAATATCACTGGTATTTATATAGAGAAATTGAAAATTTATCTGTAATAAGATCAGTATTTCATATAGGTTATTGGGGGATAATTAAAATATTTAAAATTAAATAAATGGATTTATTTATAAATAGGTAAAATATAAGGGTTTTTAAAGGAGTAAGTAAATATGAAGATAGCAGTAGCAGGAACTGGTTATGTTGGATTATCTAATGCCGTATTATTAGCTCAACATAATGAAGTAGTAGCAGTAGATATTATTCAAGAAAAGATAGATATGATTAATGATAAAGTATCGCCTATTGCAGATAAAGAGATTCAAGAGTTTTTATCAGAGAAGAAACTTAATCTTATAGCTACAATGGATAGTGATGTTGCATATAAAAATGCTGATTTTGTAATTATATCTACACCAACAAATTATGATGAGGAGTTAAATTACTTTAATACCGATTCAGTTGAAGTTGTAATACAAAATGTACTAAAAGTAAATACAGAAGCAACAATTGTAATTAAGTCAACTGTACCTGTAGGATATACAAAAAAAGTTAGAGAGAAATTTAATACAAATAATATTATTTTTTCACCTGAATTTTTAAGAGAAGGTAGGGCATTATACGATAATCTTTATCCATCTAGGATAATTGTTGGAGAACAGTCAGAAAGAGCAAGGCAATTTGCTAATCTATTAGTAGAAGGTGCAATTAAAAAAGATATTGATGTATTATTTACAGGATCTACAGAGGCAGAAGCTGTAAAATTATTTTCAAATACATATTTAGCATTGAGAGTATCATATTTTAATGAATTAGATACTTATGCTGAATTAAAAGGATTAAATACTAAGCAAATTATTGAAGGTGTATGTTTAGATCCAAGAATAGGAAATTATTATAATAATCCATCTTTCGGATATGGTGGATATTGTTTACCGAAAGATACAAAACAATTGAAAGCAAATTATGAAGATGTTCCTAATAATATTATTTCTGCTATAGTAGATGCAAATAGAACAAGAAAGGACCATATAGCAGAACAAATAATTAAACTAAAACCTAAAATTGTAGGTATATATAGATTGACAATGAAGACTAATTCGGATAATTTTAGAGCATCATCAATTCAAGGTATAATGAAAAGAATTAAAGGTGAAGGAATTGAAGTTGTTATATATGAACCTACATTAAAGGAAAATACTTTTTATAATTCGAAGGTCATTAGAAACTTAGATGAATTTAAGAAGATGAGTGATGTTATAGTGTCAAATAGATTATCAAAAGAGTTATTTGACGTAGAAGATAAGGTTTATACTAGAGATTTATTTAATAGAGATTAAATAATAAAAAATATAAATTTAAATTAAAAACTCAAGGAGAAGTATTATATATTTATCCTTGAGTTTTTATATTAAAGTAAACTTATTTATTTTTTCCTCTTATAAAGCATCCAATAACT